>JAAUYL010060555.1_pt1 | contig 11392 bp, 10 predicted proteins | sample 7278011 | NCBI WGS metagenome assembly JAAUYL01 (sample SAMN14350225, study PRJNA611818) | marine sediment metagenome | isolation source: surface marine sediment (1.8m) | place: French Polynesia: Moorea | collected 2018-08 | reverse complement strand
GCATTTGGAAGCGAAATCCTGCCAAGTCTTTTGCCCCCATTGCGACAAGAAGTTCAAAACTAACCTTGGGTTGAAACTTCACAAATGTCCAAACAACATTGTCATTACATAGGAATGAGAATCTGGAATAAATGATCTTGATCTGCTCTCAAGAATGTTGGTCTGTTTTCTGTTCCAGAACCTGTCCACGATGACCAATCACTTGAAATCGCACTTGAAGTGCCCGAAATGCGGGAAAGAATTTGCTGGACGCAATGCTCATTATAGGATGAGACGCCATAAGTGCTATGCTCATTTTAAACGCTTGAGACAAGATGAACTCGGGAATAAGTGCCCTCACTGCGGCAAAACATTCACCAGATTTAATAGATTGAACAATCATCTGGAGAGCCGAGCCTGTCGAGCTTCTTGTCAGCATTGTGACAAGAAGTTCAAAACCAATCTGGGTCTGAAACTGCACAAATGTCCAAACAACATTGTGATTACATAGGAATAAAAATCCTGAATAAATGATCTTGATCTGCTCTCAAGAATGTCGGTTTGTTCTCTGTTCCAGAACCTGTCCACGATGACCAATCACTTGAAATCGCACTTGAAGTGTCCGAAATGCGGAAATGAATTTGCTGGACGCAATGTTCGTTATAGAATGAAACGTCACAAGTGTGATGCTCATTTTAAACGCTTGAGACAAGATGAACTGGGGAACAAATGTCCTCACTGCGGAAAAACCTTCACCAGATTCAATAACTTGACCCTTCATATAAACAGCCGAGCCTGTCGAGCTTCTTGCCAGCATTGTGGCGAAAAGTTTAAGAGCAATATGGGACTGAAAGTGCACAGATGTCCCAGAATTATCGCCATCCATTAAGTTGGTCTTTGTTTTGTTCTAAACTCTGTCCGCGATCACCAACCATGTCCGGACGCATATTCAGTGTCAGAAATGTGGGATTGATTATGCTGGACGCAGAGCTCGACAGGATGAAGCAGCATTCGTGCGAATCGCATTTCAAACGATTGACGAGATCGAAACAGTGCCCTTATGGCGAGAAAACATTCGCTAGATACGATTACATGCAGAAACATGTCGAAATGAAAGCCTGACGAGCAGAATGTCTTCACTGTGGCAAAAATTTCAAGACTAACAAGGGACTGATTATGCACAAATAAATGTCCCAATCACATTGTAATCTGACTTAATCATCTATTTGTGTATGAAATTGAATAAATATAGCTTGCCGAACTCGCGTCCAGTAATCAATGGTTTTCTCAAGATTGTCGGTCTGATCTCTGTTTCAGAACGTGACCGCCATGTCCTCCCACTTGAAGTCCCATAAGAAATGCCTAAAGTGCGGGATCGAATTCGCTGGACGCCGTGCCGGACAGAGAATGAAGTCACATTTGTGTGAAGCTCATTTGAAACGGTTGGAACTACAGAAGCGCGGGACAACTTGTCCGGATTGCGGAAAAAAATTCACTCGTTATCGTGGATTGAAAGATCACATGAAGGCCAAGGCTTGCCGAAAAGAATGTTCTTTTTGCGGTGAAAAGTTCAAAAACGGACAAGGACTCCGCTTTCACAAATGTCCGAACAATATTGTCTTCTAATGCTCCTTGGATATGAAAATGGTTAATAAATGTTTTGTTGCATGAAAATGATCAGATCGATTTTTGAAGATTTGCCAGGATAAGAAAGACATTGACAATCTCGCTTTTCAGAACATTCGAGGTGTCAGCCAACACCTCAGCTCGCACGTAAAATGCTCCGGCTGTGGACAAGAATTTTCTGGTAAATACGCCTTCAAATGTTTGAAGAGACACAGGTGCAATCCAGTTCCTAAACCTCCAAAAAATACGACCAGAACATGTTTCAACTGCAACAAGACCTTGACTAGAGCTCGTGATCTCCAGAGGCATCTGAAGTCATGTCTCAAACCAAAATACAGTGTGACATGCGAGGATTGTGACGCCAAGTTTAAGACCAAGAACGGATTGAATGGTCACAAATGTCCCAATAGAATTCTTATATAATAGGTATCAATAAAACGTTTTACCAAAAAAACCTTGTATTTATGTGTTGGTAAAGCAATTTTCGGAATCTAAAGACGAGATGGCAGTTTTTTTAATTGAATAATCGCTACAAACTATGGCTGATTTTGATTCATTATTTTCAGGTATGGGGCTCAATGGCGTCTCATCTAAGGTCACACAGAACTTGCCCAAAATGCGGAAAGGAGTTTTGTGGCAGGGATGCAACAAAAAGTTGGAAGCGCCATGTCAAAATCTGTGGCAATCGCAAACGTGCCCCTCATGGCGAAGCCACCAAAGATTGTTACATTTGTGGGAAATCATTTTCAAAATCTTCCAATGCAATACGCCATGTAAAAATCTGCAAGTTGGGAAAATATCGTGAGCAATGTCAGCACTGCGACATGAAGTTCAAAACCAAAACTGGCTTAAACAAACACAAGTGTCCTTTTAACATAAGAATTAGCTAAATAAATATTTTTGAAAGGGAGACCCTCCGTGACTCAAAATTAATGTGCTAGACATGAAACAATGGTTGAAGTGATTCTGACTCGCCTTTTTAATGCATTTTTAGGAGAGCTTTGATTTGGCCAGAGGGCACTTAGAAAATCGCATTACATGATTTTTATAAATTACAATTTTCAGGTATGGGGCTCAATGGTGTCTCATCTAAAGTCACACAGGAGTTGCCCAAAATGCGGTGAGGAGTTTTGTGGGCGGTCAGCAACCCAAAAGTGGAAGCGCCATGTTAAAATCTGTGGCAATCGTAAACGTGTCCCTTATGGCGAGGGATACCCGACCAATGATTGTTACATTTGTGGCAAGTCATTTTCAAAACCTGCCAACGCGAAACGCCATGTAGAAATCTGCAAGATGGGAAAATATCGTGAGCAATGTCAGCACTGTGACATGAAGTTCAAAACCAAAATGGGCTTAAACAAACACAAGTGTCCTGTTAACATAAGGATAACCTAGATAAGTAAATAAATATTTGTTGAAGGGAGACACACCCCTCGTCCCATAATTATCATGTCAGTTCAGTTTCAAACATGGAGCTATGGTCGAAATTAAGGAAGTTGTTGATTGCGTTATTAACCTGCCTTTTCCTTGTATTGGCAGGACTTCAATTTGGCCAGCTGCTAAATCCCAATGTTGGAATTGAAACCCAAGTCTATGACGAGGCTTCGACATTCCCATCGTTCACGATTTGCCCTATATTTTACAAGGACCTGATTTATCCAAACACATCCGGATCATCAACTTTGCTGTACAATGGCAGTTTTGAAGAGGCTCTGCAATTGCTTCCTAATCCTCAAGAAATGGTCCAAATATTCGCAATCGATACGTTTGGAATCAGGTTAATTAATGGAAATTCAATTACGCAAATTATCATTGACATTTGGTTTCTGAATTTAGTCGTGGATACAATTTCACGAATGTGACTGATGTTGCGACAAGGCTTAATCGAAAGATGGAAGACATTCTGGTGGATGTTGTGAGAGTGTCTCATTACAGTCCATTTCAATTACTAAGATGCTGGGAATTCATTACTCCATCTGACATTGTCCAACCTACCAAGTATCAGGTACGGTTACTTTGAAACAAAAATGATTGCAATACATAAGATTTGTATAGATTGTCATTGGTTTGAAGATGTCTCGTGTTGGTATGCATTCTATTGAGCTTCACATGCCTGGCCAATCGACCTCTAGGAATTTTCTGACTGATTGGAAACAGTCTGTCATCATCAGCGTGCCATTAAAATACAGGTATTGGCTTTTCAATGCCATTAAGGCTGTAAAATAGTTTCAGTATTACAGGTTTTACCAATTGTCTAGCGAGAGAAAAGTGTCACTGGATCGAAAATGGCATTCTTGTGACAGGACCAATAAGTTTCGGAGGTCTGACTGTATAGACGAATACACGGCTCTGAAGTTGAAATGCTACGTACCCTGGGCAAAAAGAAGACCCTTAAAATACGAGACCTGCAATACGTCAAAGCAGTTTCAAGACTTCATGGAATGGAATTCAAAGATACAGTTATCAGACAAGAAGGCCTTAAATGAATTAGAGGGTTATGGTTGCAAGAAACTCCCTTGCAATGTAACAAAATGGATAACCAGAGCAATCACCGAATCCACAGAGTCAATCGCTGAGAGCATGACTATACCCACATTCTCACAAAATTGGACTGTAGTATCTTTCGTCACAGTTGATCACAAAGTAATTAAACAATAATTATAAATATCTCATAATTTTCTCGACTTTTTCTTAGGTTTCAGAGGAGCGGGAAATTTATTTGTACCGTCTACCAAACTACATTTCTGATGTTGGTGGACTTTTAGGATTGCTCCTTGGCGCGAGCGTTTTATCCCTGATCGACGATGGTCGCAAACTCTTGAACAGATTAAGACTGAGCTCTGTAGATACTGAAAAATAAGAATAAAATCCAGCTCCTTTTTACGTTGACAAGTACTCTAGAGCTTTGAGACCATTAGTTACGTTGCCTTCACATATTTATGTAGTATATGTAGGGCTAGAAGCAAGCTAATGAGCACATGTCGCATTAGGGCCAGAAACGCACGATTTACATTTGACAAAAATTTCTCCCTTAGTCGTTTTTCCTTAAAAGACAGCATGAACTGCAAGGATTTGCTCACAAATACCCCTTCTAACAACATTTGCCAGCATACTTACAAGCAATGATAAGACTTTCATGGACATCTACATACTCGTAGATGTTTCAGATTAGGCCTAGGTAAACACTAAACAATCCTCGACTAGGAGGTCCATATTTGAGACAGCGGAGCAAATCTGAAATTCTTTTTAATCTTTTTTTTCAGTGGGCCTAGCTTCTGTCCCACCAGGGCATCATTAATTCCCCCGGGAAAAATAAGCCAAAACTCTTTCACACTTCATTTTAAAAGAAAACTCTCTCTCTCTGTGTAACCCCATTGCTATGCTCGGTCAGGTTGTAGGACAAATGCTGTGTACCAAATGTGACAGTCACAACATGTCACAATGTCCCGTCGCAGCATTCGACTCCGCCATGCTTTCTCCTCTTTTATTGTGGGCGGCTTAAACAAACATCCTTTTCAAAAGTTCATTTCATAAATGACGCTATTGTCAACGTCACCTACTTTTCGTTAACAACAATACTTCAGACTTCACTTTCTTTGACCAACTTTAAAAAAGATTAAAATGAAAAAACGTAAGAACTGTTTTTATCATGGACTTTGTGTTTCGGGTAAGTGGAGTCTCAAGTTACGTTTCAACTCGAACTTTGCATAGTCCAGCTTTTCTTTTGCTCCTCTGAAAACAGTACTTCAAGCATTCTGCAGATGATCTCACTGTTAGAAAAAGAATCTTGAAAGGTATTTGTCACCTCGTGCAAAAACGCGAATGTTTTGCATCACATACAAGCTCTGTCCTGTAGACTCCTGACTTCAAATTTGAGCACGATTAACTTGGATTAGGAGTTGTTTTCTTAGGATTATCGATCTTCATGTGATTTTATTAACTCTAGAGAGGAGGTGTGTGTATTCTTACTGACAAATATCAGAGCTCTATATTTTGGTACAAAAAAGTTCTTAACTGATATCTTACTAAATATTTTGGCAGGATCACAATTCTGTATTTTTCAAGTCTTGGTACAACTTTTTTTCTTTGAGACTTTGGTTGACTTGACACACTCATGCTTGAGATTCTACGAGCTTGGGGGAAGTAAAGGTGTATTTTTAAAGTTTGTTCAACAACAGGCATTCAGGTATCAGACAATGTAATACTTCACTGGGCATTTGTCTGGATTAAACGTCAATTAGCACTGAGTTATTGTGGTTGTTGGGCACACCTTGTCACAAACACTATATCACTTTCTTAATGGCGGTTTGCTGCTTTCACTGAAGTCCGATGGGAGCATCGAAACTGATTAGAAAGCAAGAAGCAAGTTGATGATCATTGAGAATCCTCTCCTCCTGGATTGACACCAACAGTTTTCATTGACTTTCTGGCTAGTTTTCTACCTAGAGATCGGACTCCCTTGACCACTTTCTCCTGCATGAGGTTGAAACACATGGCAATAAGGGCCATGCCGATGAGAATGTACATGGAGCAGAGGACAAACTTGGTGTTGACTGGAGCCACTCCTCCTTGATCTACCTCGTCATCTTGAGCAACTGCATCACCAGGAACCTGTTGAAGACAAGGACACAATAAAGGACATTCCATGAGTTGACAATGAACTTACCATGTCACCAAATCCAATGGTGCTAAGGGTTATGAAGCAAAAGTAGGATCCATCGAGAAATCCCCAACCTTCCCATTCACTGAAGAGAACAGCGCCTCCACAAACATAGCAGACCATGACAAGAAGACAGAGGGTGATTGGAACAGTGACATTGTCCAAGGATACGTGTTTGCCTTCAACACCAGCAACCACGACAGGCTGGAAGTTTTCATCTCCAGAGTATTCTGATCCCATGACATCCGGTCCACCACCTGAAGCTGCAGACATAGGACATTGTCAGGTGCATCCATCAGTGGATTGGCAATTCCCTTACCTGATGCCATGCTGGATGTGGAATCTTCTTGAGGTTGTCCAGATGCTTCTGCTGATCCATTTTGTGATCCTTGCAAGGTTGGAGCAACACCATGGACATGATGTGGTAGGTATTGGATCCGAAACTGTTCAGTCCTTTTCAGAATGCCCCCTGGAGTTGCAGCCATCGGCTGAGATTGGGGAGCCCTCTGGCACTTGCACAGCCTTGAATAGGTCCACTTGAAGCTCTTTGCCATGATGTCACCAATGTTGGAGAGGTAGAGAAGGAACAGGGGGATGCCAATGATGGCGTAGAAAATTGTGACTAGTTTGCCAACGGGCGTGACTGGGGATATGTGCCCATAACCTGAAAAGGACCTTCATGCAAACAGGAAGTTTGATTGACATTGCTATTACCTATTGTTGTGATCACAGTGATTGAGTATAGGAGGCCTCCAGTGAAGGACCATTGGTAAGAGGGAATGTCTGAGCCATCATAGCCTTCACGAGCCTCGTGGATGATGCGTGCCTGGTATTCTGTCACAATGTCGGACACTTCCTGTGTCCAGTTGGCAGGGTGAAGGGTATTGTAGGCTTCTGTCACTTTCCAAAGTTTCGTCACCATCTGTCGACGATAGTCCTCGACTCTGTAGCGGACCTCTTGCTCGGCCGGACCTTCCAACTGCTGGAACATGGCTGCTCCCACCACGAGATAGGCAATGACCTGAAACATAACAAACGTTAACCTTGATCAAGGATTGCAAAGAGTTATTCCATATACCAAGACACAGATGCCGATCTTGCTGAAGACAAAGGCCACGAAGGCTCTGAAGCCGTCCTTGAGCTTCTTCTTCCACGATTTCTTCGGGGGCGGTGGCGCGATTGAATGCATGTGCTGTAACCGATACCGTGTCGAAGTCGATCCGGAACGGTTCGATCCAACATCGTACAGGTAGTCCTCAGGCGATGGTTTGTACACTGTTGACATTGCCAGGGCGTGGACACTGGTTGGTTGTGCTCTGCCAGGAACAGCGGCCACGCCTCCAGCCCCTCCCCCTGCCCCGCCTCCAGGAGGTGGCAGCTGTGGATTAACCTGTTGTTGATTGGATGGTCCTGGTCGGACATTCTCTTCCATGGCTCTGTCAATGTTTTCAACCTTGGAGCCCTGGTCATTTGTGATTTCGCCATGTCATCTTTCAGTTCTCACTCTCACTTATTTCGGCTTTGCTTGTGACTGTCGTGTGATAAGGTCGGCTCCTGCTGTCTTGTCACCAGGACTCCATTTTGCATCATATCTGGACATGATCCTGATACGCATCCTCCCTCGTGAAGCATCTTTTCACGGAAAATTTATGGCCGCTCTAATTCTTCAACTCAAACAGTGTATCTCTTGCAGTCTCTCTGCTGGCCTTCTCACTCACACTAAAGACATAGTTTATAGGAGAAGGTAAACTGTCTCACCGCTCAAGCTGACATTTTGTGACAATTTTTCACTCTCGAAGAGCAGTGCTTACACGCACGTAGGGGTCTGTCAAAAAACAGATTTTCATAAAAAGTAATTAAGCGTTTCTTTACGACCTTCCCATAGTTGCCAAGGCCTCAAACTCAAGAACTTGCCTCACAGGATCACTATTTTGTAATGCAAAGCATATTCATGTAAGTATTTTTGCTCTTCCTCTTGTCGTTGTCTCGCTTCACTGAGATCCCCCAGAGCCGAATGTAGCACACACAGTCCGTAGAGGTGTCCTGCATGACAGTAGAAAGGAAAACATATGATCAAATGTGTATTTTCTTAGTTTTGTAGGGTCATTTTTTCCGTCATGGTCGAGTAAGAGATTGCCCTATCTGTTCCTCTATTGTCAACTTAAGGGGTAATTTGAAGCGGAAGAAAACCGAACTGCAAAATGCAAAGTGCGGCAGCAAAATGAAATGACATCGAGGTGGCGGCTGAGACTGACGGATAGTGTGCGGAAATGCATTCGGTTTTTGCATTCTCCGTTAATGATCCTAAACCACTCTCGAGGAGTGACAATGTACCTGTTCTCTAGCAAGTCCAAGAGCTAGAGCTAGCTTTTGCTGTAAATTCAATAGGTGTGCTCTTTGAGTAGCTATCTAGCTAGCTCGTTGAATGTAAAGTTAGCTGCTGTCTAACAGTCGACAGGCACGCTTGACTTGGAGGCTTTAGCGCTCCTCTTCGTCAATTCTTTTTTCCTTAGTTTCTTAGTGACTTAAAAAGAGCTTAACGCAAAGTAGAAGACATTACGGGGCAGTCATAAGTAAAGTACCCAAGTACCTATACAAGATAGGCACTTGCATTCAGTTTGAAAGCTTAAAGCCTCGTGTAACGTGAGACCTGACAGGCGTGTTGTATGTCACCTTCTGCCTTCAGTTTGCCAATAGTATTTATTGTCCAAAGGCTTTTATGGTGACAGCAGTCGTCTCCATCATTCAAGCACACCTGTATCTACCTACTCCCTCTCTCATATCATCACTCACACTTTTTTCCTGCCCAACATTCGAAACACCGTCGACAATTTGAAGCAATTGAGATAAGCAAGATTGTAGACTCACTGACAGACTGGACAGGAGAAACGTGTGTATCTTTCTAACGTTTTTCTGCCCAAAAAATTAGCGCTTGGAAAAATTCGTGAAATCCGCAAGGAATTTAAGCGGGGCTATTTTGTCTCTCCCCTTTGCTCTAAAGTATTAGACATATTACTTGCCACGGCCAAAAAGACAACGATAATTTGCAATTTTTCGTGGACTAAGAATAGCATCGAAGAAGCAGGGTATCGGTTTCACTATCCGGCCAAGAATTTTGCAAGCTCGAGTAAATTAGTCCACTCGGTTGAAAAAATCTGCGAGCTCCGCGACTCGAGAAAAGTGTATAATTTTTGGCCTAGTTATTGCTCTCTGCTTTGCCTAGCTTTTTGTCCCTTTTTTTCAATTCTGAAAGCACTTGGTCATGCGTTTGATTTTCAAACAGTTTTCAAGAGGCTGATCGATTCCAGACGTTTGCTGCTATCTATTCATTATTTTGTAAAAAAACCTCGTTTAAAAATAACGTCTATGACCAAGCTGACATCGTCTAAATATGAAACACTTTCTGCCGGACAACAATGCGGGCCTATGATATGAAATATTGGGTGTTGATGTACGAGCTGTGCAGGTCTCATAAACTTAGTAGTAGTGTTGAAGCTGAAGAATGCCTTTGCTTACAAACTTGTAAAGAAGCTATCCCATTTTGCTCCAGCATGATAATTCCACTGATCACTTCACATGTTTTTGCACTTAAAACGGTTTCAGTCAAACTTGGGCAAAATGTGCTCGTGTTATAGTTTTTCCTGCACTCGTAGTAAAGTTATTCTCGTGTGAGAAGTGAAAGGGAGCAGAGCGCGTAGCGCACTGGCTTCTCAATAGTTTTTAGCTTTTGTCGTACGTTTGTCCATATGTATTTAGGTAGAGCTCAGCTCCTGGCCTTCGCCGTTTCAGCTATAGGTGGGCGAATACAGATTTCTAAACTCCAGGGGTAGGGATAAACACCTTTGATATTGCCCCCATTTTCCATATGAAAATGGGACTTTTGACTGAGGTTTTTCATCCCCATCATGACATGAACCCAAGTCTCAATTGTAGAGTGAAATCGTTGTCAAAAAACTGACGGGAGTGAGCTTTCTTCTAACCTATGAAGTCGGTATAGCCGGCCTATTCTAACTATTTACAACTACTATGACTATTTAGTTATCTGCCTTACAGGACGCAAATCTTTGGGGAAAATTCGAATTTTGTCCCCCAGAATGAGCATGTCAACCATGCTCAAGAAAAACAAGACATTTCAATTGATGCACCCATGGGACTTGAATTAAACGGAAAAAATGAAAGCCAAAAGAAAATGGCGAGAGCTTTGAAAACTTCGACTCTTGTAGGACAAGAGAGCCGGCCTACAATGTTTCTTTTCCACCTTTGCTCTTTGGGTTTCACGACAATTCACTACTAATGTGCTTCAGTGGCAAACTGGGCTGCTTTCTAATTGTCAGGCGGCTTTTGTTCGACAACCTACCTGCGAGACTTTCACTCGGGAAAAACAATTATCACTGTGTGCGGGCTGCACCTTGAAATTATCTCCTTTCCCGCTCGCGCCTCCGTTGTATAATCTAGGTCTTTCCTGTGCATGAAAATGCATTTCAGTGGATTTTTTCTGTTTGTAGATTAACCTTGATATTTCTCCATTTATTGTTGTTAAAGGGTATATTTTTGTAGCTGAGAATTTGCTTCCTGAGGTGAGCGTTATTAAAATGTCACACAGAGCTCTCAGAGAAAACTGTCACACTTGAATGTCGTCACCCTGCAGCATTTTTCAATTTTAGCATGTAATGTTTCTTTTACAGACACGACTTGGCACATAGAGTGAGACACAGAGACTCTGCTGTGCTGTGCCTCAAGCAAGGTAATTGGAAAGGCATTTTTTGCCAGACAAAAGTGAAATACTAACAGACTCAGCTGGAAGCACTTACTTGCAATTTTTGAAGGAGTTGGAGAAATACAGCAGTAGTATCTAGAAAAGAAAGTTGAGCCTGCCAGGAATCTCCATAGTGTCATGCTTAAACAACAAATGTTTTGAACACACCCAATCCCAAGTTTTGGGCATAGAAGTGTGGGGGTATATCTTGGCCAATATTTCAAACTCACCTCCCCCTTTCCAAGTTTAAAAGAATGTTACTTTAATTTCTTTCCTGCTCTCTTCTTGTTCAATTTTACACTTTACGAGCGAGTTTAAGTATCAATGAAAAAACGCTTCATTATTTACTCGTAGTTAGCTATTTAACAAAG
>JAAUYL010001140.1_pt1 | contig 11392 bp, 14 predicted proteins | sample 7278011 | NCBI WGS metagenome assembly JAAUYL01 (sample SAMN14350225, study PRJNA611818) | marine sediment metagenome | isolation source: surface marine sediment (1.8m) | place: French Polynesia: Moorea | collected 2018-08 | reverse complement strand
TACCCAACGTAGCAATCTAGGCGGTCGATAACTAGGTTGACGACCTAGTAGTGTTCTAGTAAAATCGACCTAGTACACGTTAAACTGCGCGTACCAAACGACCTAGTTGGTAACAGATTTTACTAGGTCCACAGGAAATGCAACAGCTGACCCCAAAATTGCGTCGACCTTATTCTGAGGCGGTTGATTACTAGGTTGAAGATTTTTTCGATCGCAATGGATACAACTAGGACGAAAAGCGGACGATTACCAGGTGGAAAAGCGGTCGACAACTAGGTTGAAAACGAACATTTACTAGGTCGAAAAACACCTTTTTGACCTAGTAGCGCCAGGATTTCCACTACATACAACCCCATCGACTGACTGGACGTTTACTAGGTTGATGGCTTTTTTAGGCGGTCGATTACTAGGTCGAAAATGGACATTTACTAGGTCGAATAATGAACCCCTGGGCAGCCCCTGGGGCAGCCCTAGGCGGTCGATTACTAGGTCGAAAGTGGACGTTTACTAGGTCGAAATTTGGATCCCTGGGGTGGCCCTGGGGCCTCCCTAGGGCCTCCCTACGCTAGCCTGGCCATTCTACGCTACTGGCGTTTGCCTGGGCAGCATTAGAAGCTGTTTCGTGACTACCTAGCCTGGGTTACATGCACCCTGGCCACCCCCAGGGGTACCCCTGGGCGTCCCTTGCCCACCCTGGCTTTCTCACATGGTCTTGAATGTATTGGTACAATGTTGTTTACTATATACTGCAGTGCGAGTGTATTTTTAGGTTTCATAAAAATAGTGCATATTCTATAGTCAATTGTTATCACATTCTAACAATTCTCCTCTTGTTCACAAAAATAAAGAAAGTGATGCAGATGCAATCACTGAACTGACAATTAACTTGCTGTTAAAGGTCATGAAGTAGTTATCACAAGAATTTACTTTTTTTGGTCTAAAAAGGTTAAATTGACTGTTGGGAGGGAAATATTGCTTTGGTAATTCTGTTTGACTGCTTAAAAGATGACATGTCAACGCTTACTTACAACTGACATATTCTTCAATCGATGTGGGATATATCTCTTTTCTTTCTTGCCAAGGGCCTTCTAGCGCTTACTCTTGGTGTTTTCTTTCTGCTCCCTCATGTCTGAAGACTTTCGTTTGGCCTCTTTTTCCTGCAATAAAGCATTGACCATTAGTAGCTACTGCACATCAGGTCAACTTCATGAAGCTTACCTGCTTGCGTTCAGCAGTAGTCTTGGCCTTCCATGGGAGACTGGTAGGTGGTCCCATCTTGTTGAGGAGGGAGCTCGCTCCAAACTTGCTATCGCTCGACGAGGTTGAAGAGGCAGAAGCAGCGTTGCCATTGCTGTCGCTGCTGAACTTTGCCGACGTTGAGTTGGAGTCTGAGGAGCTCGTCAAAGTTGGGAGGTCGTCCTCCATGTCCTCGTACTTTTCCATTGGAGTCTTTTCTCGAGGTGGCCGCACAACTGTAGTGCTCGTTGAGGCAATCACATCACGTGATCCTTCCTGCAGTGTCCTTGGAATCGCCTCATTGGGATCCACCATGACGATTTGGTAGTGGCTTGATGTGTTCGTGTTGCTCGTTGCTCTAGCCTCCACTTGGAAGCTCTCGAGTCCACTGCCGCTAGGGGCAGCCTGTAAGTAGACAGGCAAGATCACTATCAACCTTATCTATTGCACGAGCAACCAGATCTAGTTACCTGGTTCATGACGTCGTTGATATCGTATGTGACCGTGTTCAGGACACCAGTGGGCTGGACTATCTCCTGGGTTGCAGGCAATTGATGAATGACCTGGCCAAGAAAAAGAAGACAGCGATAGTGCCTTCACATGGTGAATGATGTTGTACACTTACCGCAGGATTAACGAGTACGGGCGACGATGTGGCCGCTGGTGGACCAGGGACTTGCTCGGTTTGGATTTCATTGCCTTGGATGAATACAATGCGGCCATCCTGCAAGCGTGAAAAGCGACAAGGTATGCATTGACAACTTGAACAGTGTAGTCATCATTACCTGAGTTGTTGTAGCGATGATATCGCTGCGCGGGCTACTGCTCACATCGCTGATGGAGCCAAACAGGTCCTGCCTGGTCACTTGTTCCTTGGCCTTGTCAGACTTGGCAGCGCCACCCTTTCCGCGGCGCTTGGAAGGCGACCCCTTCTTAGACGGGGATCCACCGTGACCGTCAGAGCTCTCGCTCCTACCACGTTTTCGGGGCGATCCACGTCGACCACCGGAACTGCCAGAAGGACCCCCTTCATCTGGAGGGTCGTCATCATCGTCGTGAGGACCGGACTTGTCTGGGTCATCATCATTGTCCTCCGAGTCATCGGAGTCACTGTCCGTCTCGTCTTCCTCCAAAGACTTGCTCTGACTGGCGCCGTGCTTCTTGGCATACGTTGCACGGCGACGCTTCTTTTTGGCTTTGGCTCTGGCCTTAGCGGCCTTTTCCTTCTGCTGGAAGTCTTCAATTTCCGCCTGAGTGGGCGCGACGACCGAGTTGATCAACTAGGGCGAAGGAAGAGATTGGCATTGTATAACTGGCCAAATTAGACATCGTTACTTACATGCCAAACATTCACGGGGAAGCGTGGCTTGTTGAGGCCGCTGCCTCGAAGATCCCGAACAATGGTACGAGCCAGACCCATGTCGCGGATGGGGGTGCCCTTTGTCATACCAGGAAACATGAGGTCCTCGATGTTGTTGGGTATCTCGTTTATCTCCGTGTACGTGACGTCATTGGCTTTCCCCTGCGCCAAGGTCCAGGACTTGATCCCGTTGAACTCCTTCTGGTAGGACCAAGGAATGTGGTTCTCGTTGATGTGCGGGAACATGTGCTGAAATTGGATGCAAACATTATTGGCAACTACACTGCAATCAACCTATGCACATGTTACAGGTCATGCTTACCCTGTGGTGATTGTAAAAGTCCTTCCTTTCCCAAAGGAGCCTCTGCGCCATCTCTTGCTGCGATGTGGCAGACTGCAGATAGACAGAGTTCATGAGGTGCTGCCTCTTGGCCCCGTTGCACTTGTTGACAAACAGCGCGGAGCAATCCTTCTCTCCTGGGATCGGTTGTCGATGCAGGGACACCAGGTTTCGCTCGACAATGTTGACCAACGTCCTAGGCATTGGGAAACGCCCAAACTGCAGTCCTTGCACAGTTCCAGTTGACTTGCCCAGATGACAAGCAAGTCTGTCGCTAATGACGTAGTCAAAGAAGTCAGCGACCACGGTCTTGAAGAAGGGCTTGCTTGTTGGGTTGCCGTTGTACAGGCGCCTCATCATCTCGTAGAATAGGTACTTCTGCACTGGGTCTTGGCGCAGAAGCCAGTCCATAGCTGGCGTGTACTCGTTTATAGGGAACAGGGTAATCAACAGGCTCTCTGACTCATGCACGTTGGGCGGTTCCTCGGACGAGGTCGATGCCGTTGAAATGTGCTTGGGCATCTTCAAGGTTCTGGTGTTACTTGACGAGGGAGTAACTGTCTTGTCGCTGCCCGATGCAGTTGCCCCAGTTTGCGCAGTGGATGCATCGCCTGTGGTCGTTGCATTGCCCGAGGTTGCTGCATTAGCTGCCTGTGCTAGCTGCTGTGCATTGATCTGTCCGGTCTGGAAGTCAACGATGCTGTGGCACAAGCCATTGAGGGTTTGAAGCTGTCGGAGGATACCACTCATGCAAGCTTGGAAGTCCTGCAAACATATGACATGGTACTTAATGTCCTAGAATATGTAAATGCCCTAAAAAGGTAGCAACCTTACCTTGGTAGTTACAGGATCCTCTGGAGCACTTGACGAGGTCAACGTGGCATCTGGATCGGTCGCCGGGACAGCCCCACCAGAGACAATCGAGTGAAGCCGAGTAACTAGGTCTGGCCCTTCGTCATCGTCTCGACGAAGATGCAGAACAGTCTTGTCTTGTGTTGGCTGGTCATGCTGGTCAATGTCATCCTCGACTCGAGTGCTCTCGTGATCTGGCACAGTCTGTGGCGGTTCGGTCAAAGTTGTGTCTGTGGTTGACCCACCAGCCTGGCTTGGGTCAAAGACTGGTTCATCTTGGTCGCCTGCTTGATCCTCGTCGCCTGCTTGACCCTCGTGGTCAGCTTCAGGATTTGGCTCAGGTGTGCCCTCATTGCCCTTGCTCTTCTTGGCTGGGATTGTGTCCTCGCTAGTGGAGTCGCTGCTTTTGCTGCGCGACTTACGATTGTCCTAAGGGCCGAAGTATTGGCATGATTAAATGTTGCACACATTGATAGCACTGTTCATCTTACCTTAGATGATGTGGAGGAACGATAGCTACTGATGCTTGATCGCTCGCTGTCAGTTTTGGCCTCGGCGATTTTCGCACTAGTTGAGGGCAGCGATCGATAGCCTGGACCATGTGGCCCACCTTCACGTTTCGCTTCGGTAACTGCAATGCGCTCGTCAGTGACCTCGTCCTTGATGGGCCTGCCCTCCTTGTCTCTATTGGTGTTCGCGGGAGGCTCCTCGTCCTCCTCGTAGAGAAAGAATGGGAGGTTCCTGGTCCCAGGAATCATTCGAGATCTTGTGTTGTGAATGAGGCTAATCACTGCGTCCTCCTTCTCTTGTGTGGTGAGGCCATCAATGTGGTTGTTGAGGCGTTTGATGATATCGTCGAGTTCCTCCTGTGACAGACCTGTAAAGGAGTGGGAAAAAATTGGAATTGATCAATGCCTTGGGACTGCAACACTGTTAACTGTGAAACTTACTGTTGCGAACCAACGCGAACATGTAGACCCTCTGCTCGACCTCGCCAGCTGTCATCTGAATGGCCACTGGACGCAATCTTCGCTCCTTGGTCAATGAGAAGACGCGATGAGCTTTCAGCAGGGTAATCACACCCTGGCGACGCCCATAGTCTTGCAGAGCATGATACTGGAATCGTCCACTTTTCACAAAGTACAAGATCATGTCAGAGTACTCTCGAACATTGGCGATGTCTGGTGCTGTGTCCTCATCTTGCGCGGGACCCTCATCTCGCTTGGGGTCGTTCTCCCCCTTCTTGGGGTCCTTGCCAGGCATGTTTCACACTTTCACAGTTTGATCTCTGGGTTGTATCACTTTCAGGCGACTAGGATTTCGATTTAAAAAAAACGCGTCCTCTCACTTCAAAGAATTCAAATTTTTGAATTTCAACCGCTTTTTTTCAACCTAGTAAAGGCTCGTTTTCGACCTAGTAAAGGCTCGTTTCGACCTAGTAAAGGCTCGATTTCAACCTTGTAGTCGCTCGTTTCAACCTAGTTCATGCTAGGTTTCCACCTAGTTGACCTTGATAATCGACCTAGTGAACGTCGACTTCGACCGCGTTGAGTAACTAGGTCCGGACTTTCAGCAATCTTGTCCTGCAAAGGAAAGAGACGAAATTTACGTTAATAACTTTGTATTCTGACAAGTTAAGGATTATCACTGATGAACGGTACTGAGGATCATGAGAGAAAACTCTCATTTCTTTACTAAAGACATATATCACAATGTGTCACTGAACTGGCCTAAAGGATACATTGAACTGTTAATTTCTTGAAAATTTGCTGTGGTCAAAAGTGTCTTTTGAACTTGAATTTCTCGTCAGTGGATTTCTAGCGTCGTTATTCTCGATCGACTAGGTCGAACATCATGGACATGAATCACTCGTTCTCCATGGGCCAGTCAGCATCATAGCCCATCGGGAGCAGATCCTTCATGATATCCTGCAGGGTGGTCAGGTTCTCATCCTGGTAGTGGACAGGATACTGGGTGCCACGCTTGGCAGGAAAGATCCTCCAATGTTCCTGTGAACACCACTCCTGCGCGATCGAATCACGAAGGTCATCCTTGTACAGTTCGAGCTGTTGGTTGAGCTTTCGCACGATGGCCTTGACCCAGACAATTTGAGCGTCGATCCTGATGCGAGCGAACAAGGCAGCCTTCAGGTAAGTGTTGTCGCGCACTTTCACAGACACAGGCCTGATGCTCACCCCCTTGCGACTGAGGTAAAGCTCGCCATCCAGCGTGAAATCGTTGATGGGCCTGTCCAGAATGACGTCCTTCAACGGCACGAGGCGAAACATGCCCTTGTAGGTGGTGTACACACCATCTTCGAAGTCGTGGCGACGCAAATACACGATCACTTGGTCGAAATTCCCAGACGAACTTGACCCTAGCAGCACTGAGCACTCAGTGGTGAGCTCCATCATCGCTTTGTTCAGCTCCTTGGAAAGCGCCATGTCTTCGCCAGAAGGGAAACTTTGTCACACAGAAACAGGAGAAAAGGTTGAAATTCAAGCTTTTTCGATTTTCGATCGATTTCTGCTTTTCCCTCCTTTGTTTGTTTTCGTTCTAGTCAGCTGTTGCAGCCAGCAGTGCGCGCGCTAAGGCAGAAAGGATGGGCTTCTTTTCCTTTCTCCTTTACGTTTTAGCGCACTATCGAACCTAGTAATCGACCGATTTCAACCTAGTTGTCGACCGCGGTTTCAACCGCGCAAATATCACTTCAAATACTAGGACGAAAACTAGGCCCATCGACCACTGCTTCGACCGCTTTCGACCTAGTACTACTACTAGGTGGAAAAAACGTAAACAAACATTAATCAAAAAACAAAAGTGAGCAGAACGAAAAAATCTAATTGAATCGCTTGTCATTGGGAATCCAGCATTGCTTATCAGTGATTGATCTTGTGGAAGTGCTACAATCATGCCAGGCAGCCATAGGCTGTCTCAAGCGTACAAGCGCTACCTGAGCGAACGTCGCTACTGGAAGCGAGTATGCAGAGAAGAGAAGAAGAAAGGAAACCAACTTTTCATCGAAACTCAGGTGGTTTCTGGACCAAGGAACAAGAACAACGATCCTGTACTGACCCATCCCAACACTGATGACGAGTCAGACACAGAGGACATTGTGCCCTCCACCCAGGAGCTGTTGAAGTATGCTGCCAGCGAGAGCGACGCTGACAGTGAGGCTGAGTTTGGCACAAACAACATCGACGACAACGAATTGGTTGGCGAGTGTCCTAAGGAAGCCAATGACAGGAAACGCAAAGTAGCGCGTGCTACTAGGTCGTCAGCCAGAAATGCTGGGGCTGTGAATGTCTCTGTTGGGACAACAAACTCGGCTACTATCCAGACTGAGCAGCTAGAGCCACGTCCTGGACCTAGTGGAACATGTCAGGGACCAGGAGCAGCGACGCGATCCAAGACTGGCCCACCTCCCCTAGCTGGTCCCTTCAAGGGCAAGCCACCAACGAAAATGGAGGGTAAGTGATAATGTTTCTGCATGCACAGGCTTTTCTTAACCTTCCATTGTTTTCTTGCCTTTTGCAGTGAACGACACAGGTGTGGGCATCATGTTCAAGCAGGCAGCCAACAACTGCAAAGGGGAGTTGAACATGAGTGTACCCTTGGATATCAACATTCCAGCCAGCCAAGTTCGCACAGTTCCAGGGCCCGGAGGAAGACCGATGACAAAGGTACAGGTCCATCTGCAATTACTTGTCCAATGTCGCTGCACCAACATTGAGGAGATTGCCCGCAGAACCAACACTAACCTTAAAAAATGATAATGCCTTATCCCTGTCGAAGGAGACAATAAAGTGCATCACCATGTCTGAAAAATTTGTTTCAATGATTCTTTCAGGAGGCTGATGATGACGACTACATCGTATTACACAGCGACGCTAGCTACGCTTCAGATTTGTCCCCTAGACGCGAGAGCGATTTTGCTTCAGATTTGCCATTGTTGGACCATTCGTTCGACTCGAGCGATCCTATCGAGCATGGCGATAGTCGGTCAGAGCCGGAAGACAGTGACGATGCCAGCATTCCCGAAGTGTCTCAGGCAGACTGGGCCACTCCAGTCGATTTGACCTTGTTTGAGAATGCAGCTGCCAATGCGTACGCCCTAGACTTCATTCACGAGGCTACTGTCGGCACTATCCGCCGGAACGCATGCAAGCGAATGTGGGATCTCAATCGACGCCACAACCATGCCTTGGCCCCACACCTTCTGTCGTACGATACTATGGAAAGAAGACTCATGCTTGTCCTGCCACAGCCCAAGGTGCAGTGGAAAGTCCAGAGTTTGGAGACTAAGAAGTACATATGTGGGAGTGGAACAAAGTTTCCAGAGAAGGCATATGGTGATCGCGACAAATATGAGGCCGTCTTGGTGTGGACGAGACTGCCGCTTCGAGATGTCATTCGGCTCCATGCTGGGACCCACGTGGACAATTGTGACTTTGTCGTTGATGGGAAAATAGCATACGATAGAGTTCACTTGACCGTCACTTGTGACGGTATCCCCAATGGACGTGGCAGCTCTCAAGACAACTTGCACCTGACATCTATCAGGTTCAGAGGCTGCAAGTTGGTGTACGTCCTCCAAGTTCGCGTAGCCAAGAGACGCGAAGCTAAGTGTGCGGATGACTTCTTTGCCAGTTTCGTGACAGAGTGCAACGAGCTTGGTGTGAAGGTTGACTACTTCGTGGCAGATGCTCCAATGCGGGCCTTTGTCAAACGTCTCAAGGGACATGCTGGTAGATATTCATGCGAGACCTGCGAGGCACGAGGAGTCTGCGTCAATAAGAAGATTGTTTACCCCAGCAGTATGAAAATGCAAAGGCACAGAACTCACAACCGGTGGTTGGAAGCTGTGGCAGATGTTGAACAGCAGAAAGCATGTGGATCCAACGACAGTGTTAATGTCAAAGGTGTCATGGGGAAAAGTCCCCTCCTGGACCTGCACGACTTTGACATTGTCAACAAAGCTCCAACGGATCCGCTTCATCGTGAGTGGCTAGGCATTGTCAAGGGCACACTCTGGAAGCTGACCATGGGCTACGGCAAGTCCGGCAACCTGAGTGCCAAAGGCCAGCGCATTTGCAGTGCTGTCAGCGACTACTACAGGCGGCTGAGACTGCCAGAGGAGTTTTCGCACAGGGCAAGGCCCATCGACTACGCCAACTTCAAAGCACATGAATGGAAGTCCCTGGTGATGACGTCATTCAACGAGATCTGCAACGTCGTGCGACAAGAGATTGGCCACAGGGTCGCTCACATTTGGATCAGCTTTGTCTTCTTGGTCTTGGTGTACTACGGACCAGAGTGGTTGTACCACGAGTTTGAGCAGGACTTCTTGCACGACATTCATGAGAAGATGTACGATAACTTTGAGACCGAGTTTGGCCAAGGAGCATGCAGCTACAACTGGCACAGTTTTTACCACATGCCCATTGCAAGACGACTAGGTCGAATGTGCCATGTATCGACTGAACCATTTGAGTCCGCCTATGGACTTGCCCAAGGATCGTACCAGTGTGGCACCCGAAACATTGGCAAGCAAATCATCAAGAACATGTTGGTGAGATGCTCAGGCCACACACCCCAATACTGCCTGTACAAGCTGCACTTGGAACCGGACAGGAAGTCCCTCAGGGCAGACAACTCAATCGCCATCGACAATATGCTTCAATACTACAAGGTGGTGTCAGTGGTTGATGACGACGTCAAGGTGAAAAGGATGATCACCACAGAGTGGCAGTCACCTCATGATCCATCACTGCCATTATCGACACTTGGAGTGGTCCAGTTTACAGGCGAATTGGAGCAGGAAGAGCTACAATATCCAAAGGAATACTTCAGGGGAAAAGGTGTTCTCCTGCCAGACAACTTACTAGTTCCTTTCTTCTGGGATCTACTGTACAGCTAAACAAAGGTCCCTATCACTGTCAATGATCCATTGCATAGTGGAAGTTGTTATCAAATAAGTTATATTTGCCCAAGTGTGGATAATAATAAACGTAACTTTCATTGCCACAATCATGGCAGACACACAGGAAAAATTTGGGTTGATATAATGGGCATGATATAATTTAGGCTTCTGTCAACCTAGTTGGCTGCACGAGTAGTGGTGTCGGTGCTCATAGTTGCAGCACTGGCGGCAGGGGCCCGATCACTTGGTCCATATTTGCCACACTGGCAGAAGCAGACGCAAGTGCACTCGCAGCACTTGTCACAGATCCTCCGGATTTTCGCAAAACGCCTCCTGTGACTCTCGTATTCAGCCTGCTCCATGAGGTCCTTCTGCTTGGCCTCAGCCAGACGCTTCTTCACCTCGGCAGGGTGAGGGATCTGGTTCTTGGGAAGCGGCACGTCGATGAGGTCCTTCCAGCGGTCTCCGTACATCACGCGGTTCTTCATGTCAGTGGTCGTAGGGTTGTTCAGGCGATAGCGACGACGCTGCTCGTAATCCCTGAGATCATCAGGAGTGTACTTTTCGCTCAGCGGGCGCTCATCAACGAAGCCGTCTTCTCCAGCTGAAAAGATGGCATGTGTGATAAGTACACGACAACTGTACCACTACCTGTATCACTACTTACATGGGTTCTGGACCTTCCTCCAGATAGACGTTTCCAGGGCTGCGAATTGACGCTTTCTAGCTCGCGATTCCAGGATGCGAACTGCTCGCTCACGATCCAGCTGTCTCTCAATGTTGCGCTTGGCCGTCTTCTCGCGAGCCAACTCTGCCTGAATTTTGGCACATTCAGCTCGCTCCACTGCCAAAGCCTTGTCCAAGTCCTCCTGGACAGACTTCAGCAATTTCTCATCGACCACACCAGAGACACTCGCTGGCACCTTGAACAAAGCGACACCATTGGATCGTGGTAGTGGCGGCGAACTCTTATCCTCCATGGTTGCAGCACTAGTTTTTCATCCACACTGAGCAGAATCGATCACTGGATGCCTTCTTTCTTGGAAAAAAGAGAAAAACGAAAATTTCAGAAAGTTTTGTTTACTTTTCGCTATTTCGCCATTACCACAAATCACTAGGTTGAACACCAGATCTTACTAGGTTGATAGTTTTCAGGACTTGCGAAATTCACAAGTCCAAAATTTTTTCGCCCTAGTAAAATTCATTCATCGACCTAGTTGTCGACCGCCTCACAGAAATATTTCCCAAACAGGAAATGGGTAAAATCATCAACCTAGTTGTCAACCTTCTTGGGCCTAGTAATCGACCGCTTTAAAGGAATTCAAAAAATTTCAACCTAGTTGTCAACCAGTTTCCACCTAGTAATTGACCGCCTCGGGTCCCCCCCCCAAATTTCAACCTAGTTGAGTCGCTGCCAAAACACTCACGAAACCTCGAAAAAAATTCGACCTAGTAGTCAACCGTTTCTACCTAGTAAAATTCATATTTTTCGACCTAGTAATCAACCGCCTTGCAAAGCGGTTGATTACTAGGTCGTCAACCTTTATTTTCAACCTAGTTGCTACGTTGGGTAATCTGTAAGGTTGTTAGCTGTAAAAAGAATAGAGGCAGTTTCCTTTCTGTTTTGAAAATAGCGTTCTATGAAGTTTTGTACGCTACGCAGAAAGGATCTAGAGTGGAT
>JAAUYL010040510.1_pt1 | contig 11396 bp, 7 predicted proteins | sample 7278011 | NCBI WGS metagenome assembly JAAUYL01 (sample SAMN14350225, study PRJNA611818) | marine sediment metagenome | isolation source: surface marine sediment (1.8m) | place: French Polynesia: Moorea | collected 2018-08 | reverse complement strand
GGGGGAAACCTGCAAAAGAAAAGTCAACGCCCATTATCGCATTACGTCTTATTGTCCAATTTCAAAGTTTCATCGAGCCCTAGCCCTAGGTTAATATAAAAATACTTATCGCAATTCTCGAGAAAACGGAATCGATGCTTCCGCCCATCAAAGAGAGTCTGCTTTGTTTCTGCTCGAAAAAAGCAATAGCAAAAGCATAGCCCCACGCTGAGAGGGCAATACATAATAAAGTAGACACAAAACTCTCTAAAATGGGGATGAAAGTGATCACAGCTTGAAATCAAAAATCCTGACTGGACTCTTTTTTCCATGTTTTTTGGCGCTTTGCCGTTAAAATAATCGGCCGAATTTTGGTAACCTTTTTGAAAAAACCTACATTTGCTACAAAATGTATAGATTAAATAGGTGGCAGGAAATTTATTGGTGATGCAAATCTTTGCAATGCAATTAGTGAATCACAAAAAAGCTCGAGCAGAGAGCCTCAAGTTCTTAGAGAAGCAAGCACAGTGTCTTTTCCTTAGCACCCATATGCAAAAATGCTCTCTGAAAGTAAAGTCTCTTGAGCCTTGCAAAAATGAAAGCAGGCAAGCAAGGCCAGTTGAACAAAAAAGGAAGCCATTTTCAGTGACTTTCCGTGTGACGAGATCCAAGCTGCGATAGTTCCCCTAAGATGCCACTCGGTGACAATGTGACACATTTGTCTAAATCCGGTCAAGAAGACAGAAATTCCGGATCTTTGCAATGAGTTTTTCCGGCATTTCACCATGATTATCCGGGGGCCTGACTGAAATTTGTGTTGGCCTGAAACATGAAAGAGCTTTTTGAAGTCACACTAGAAAAAGCTTGTCCTCTGATCAATCGACTTTAAACTCAAACTCAAAATCGGTCCATGTCTCAGTGCCATTTCCAATTACGGAGAAACTGAGCAGACAAGTCTCTCGGTTCAAAAAAGGATGCATTAACATTTCTGGAGACTTTTTTACTTCAATCAGAGGAGACAGAAAGGCTTAGGGTTGTCAGTAATCCAAGCAAAAATCTCTAGTTTGATGACCCAGAACCGAACCCGTACTCTCCAAAATTGTGGAAGCCAAGAATGAAATGACACAAAACGCGAGAGCTTTGTCGGTGTCAAAATGAGTGCAATCGTCTTTGACAAACGCTCCCAAGTTTTTGCCAATGACGCGTATCTTCAAAATTAGCTTTAGTTGGAGGCACGTGCTGCTAAAAACTCTGGGGATTTTCCCCCAGGAAGTATCAGATGGACTATGGTGTCCAAAAAATATGGGAAACAACGAGTTAAAAATCCTTCTTTTCTAGTGATACATGAGGGTTGTTTTTTGACATTTTGCTGCCACCAAAACAGATCTGGAGATAAACATCGCACATTTCTGGCAGCATGCTGTTGGGATTGAGAGGAGGTAGGAGACCCCCTTAAAAATGGTTCTGTATTTTAGTTCAACCCCAACTGCGAAAGCATGGACTGTTTGCTATTTTCAAGAGCTCCCCTCCCTCCAGGAGGACACATTTTCATTCATAAACCATGTTTGGAGGACTTTTTGTTTTTGGCCAAAACTTGACAAAACTCGGGAAGAGAGAGAGAGGGGAATAGGATGAATGAAGCTGGAGTTGACCTGACACTTTGGAATTTTTGGTTTTCCCTTCCTTGTCTTGTCTTAGCAAACGAAACTCGTAACGTGAAAAAATGGCGAGAGGACCCGGTTTGGACAGCTGATAATTAAGGAGACCCTTGGCTTCGGCTTCGGCTCTCGTCAGCGCCGAAGGTTCTTTAAACAAATGTCACGCTAGTTAGGGATTGCTATACCTTTAAAAAAACAAGACTGAAAGATAAGTCAACCTTCGGTGCTGTGTGAAAAAAGTCCTGCATTCCTCAAAATGTTAAATGTCTTTTGAATTTCTTTGTTGCAGAAAAAAAGAAATGCAAGTGGGTTTTGATCGGTTCTGTGTACAATGGTCGAACTTGTAATTTCGAGCATTAATTAGGCGATCTGATAAGGCAGAGTCCATTTCTATCTAGTTAAGTATTGTAGATCCACTCTTATTCAGAGTGCTACTGTCCATCCTAAATGGGGGTAGTCTCGTAAGTTAGGTTAGGGCTTTTCGGACTGACCATTGCTTCTATTTAGACGATTGGAAATGGCACTGCCAGCGACTATATTTTATTTAGTTCAAAGCTACTCTGCTACTGCTGCTGCGCATTGCATTAGTAAAGTGGTCAAGATTTATTCAGCTGCTTAGACGTTGACTCCAGGCTCCCAAAGTCTCTTTGACTGGTTTGTGGACATTAGGAATAAATGCTACTTAAAAGATACTTCGTTTTTTTGTCACTGATATATTTTTTTCCGTCACTGGTTAAGAGATTCTAAGGGTAAATTAAACCCCTCTCTCTCTCAGAATCTTGACTCAAAACCAAATTTTCAAACACACATGGACAGAGAGACTTGAGAATGAATGGAACAATTTCATGGCATGGCTTTGGTCATTGTTCAGCAGTGGCATTTCTCGAGTCCATTAGAGCAGCAGTGTCTAAGATGCCCAAGAGCCTACATTGTGTCAGAGATCCAGTTTAGACTGTATAGGAACAGAAATTCAGAGGCAATCGTTAGCGCAAAGTTAGGAAAACGCCTTATCTTTCTTAGCCATCTTTACTAACTAACCATCTTCTCCTTTCTACCATACAAGACATGCACGTCTGTCTTTGAGTTATTCTTCTGATTATTGCAACAGGTTTGATTGCATTTAGAGCATTATGAAAGCTGCAGGATTGTGACCAGAAAAATAATAGTTTTTAGAGAATTTTGACCAACCAAAAAATTATTTCAGATCACGTGCTGGCAGGTCAAAAACCTGATAACGAAGAAACTGCACGAACAAATTATGCTATTATCTGCAGCTTGCAGCCCTCGATATTTGCTACCGAAAGATCGTTAAAACATTTTTCCAGATAGGAAAAAACATGGAAAATTGGCTTGGAACATATTTTTTCCGCGGGCACCAAAAACTCTGCCGGTCACCAGCTCAACGACAGCTGAAATTCGCCCTTTCTTTCTAAGTGAGAGGTGTAAACAATTGGGTGATCAAGTACAACATGCACATCTCATCAGATCATCTTAAACCAGGAAAGGAATAACCAGTTCAGTTAAGCTCAGCTTTTAAAAATACCACCCGAGCTTCAGCACCTCCAATCTCGGGTTTAAAATGACGCTGGTCGTCGGTCGCGCTATCAGCCTTTATGAATGGTTGCATCTCCACAAGATAAGACTCCACACTCCACTAAATAGACCATCTGCCAAGCCTAAACTCTGTCCGCGATAGAAAAAACAGGGTAGGATGGGTATGGTCACCCTTAACACAGGACCCATGAAGGCCTCCCTTTTAGCATCATGCTCAATTAGCGTTCGAATAAAATCTGATCGCCAAGACCATTTGACACGCATCATACAACATCTTTTTTCTTTCTAAACACAAAACAACATCTGCTCTTACGAGAGGTTGTAGAGGTTCCTCCTATTACAGCAAAATGGGGACCCCACTTTCAAGGGGTTAGTCCTTTTTGCTAAAGCTGAATCTGATGTGCGATAATTTGATGCGGTGTATGAATATGAACAGACGATATCAATCATTTGGTTAAGCGTTGACTGATTGCCTTTCATTGTCAAAAAAGGTTAAAAATATTCCAACGAAAATTCAATTTTAAGCTCTCCATTTTTATGACTGTTCAAGTGCCGTAAAATAATGTGAAAATGGCCGGGGTGGATTTGGGGCAGGCAGTTTACGGATATTAATGTTGTTAGCCTCTTGTTAGATACTTACTTTAAAGGGTTTTTTGTGAAAAGTTGAAAGGTTAAGGCTTTATTATTGGCGAGAGCTTTTCGGACCTGTCGAGAAAAAAACGTATTTCTGAAATATGTGGCCAGTTGCTTCGTGAGGGAATGTCCAGAAAACTAGCTAAGCAAAAAGCACCATTTGACAAGCTGCAGCTATCTTAACCTCAATAGATATTTTTCGGTTTGAATGAATGCCTCAAAAAGTGATTCCATGTTTCAGCAGACTCAACATACTCGCGGGTGAAGAAGGAAGAAAAATCGCCACACGTGTTCGCCGGTCACGCAGAGGAGAGCTTCACGATGTCACAACTATTTTGTTGCCAATAAACTTGGAGAAAATGCCAAAAAGTTCGGAACGTGCCATAAATCGATTCCATAAAACCATAACGGCGAGGACAAAAAACAGGCAAAAACACTTTTGAAAAGACGTAAAATTGCCTCGAAAACAAGGGCGACTCGTAGTACAACGATGCCTTATCTTGGAAAAGATGTTTCCTCCGATAATATTTAGGCAAAACACAAACGACAAACTCTAATTCTTGCCGATAGATGGCGCTTTTCAGATCTACTGACAGACAATCTACTTATAAGAAATTAAGCAAACATTGCGTGTGAATTTGCAAACTTCTGCAAACGAATTTTCTCTCAGGTCATGCGGAAAACCGTCTCTCTTTTTTCTTTTTAGCCGAATACAGTCCCAGAAATCTAAAGGCTCAGAAGACGAAGGATTTTTAGGTTTGCAACACTTCACCCTTAAGCACTCTAGCCTGTGGAAGTTCGTTGGAAATCATTTTGAGGAAGCTTCAGTATCATCCAGCAGCAATGCATAAATAGTTTTTCACGAAAAAAAAGAAGAGATCCAGAGATTGGGAGCAATGATAAAATGACGAAGCAAGCTGAGGGAGAAGGAAAAACTGTTACAATTTTCTTTTTGAGAAAATTCGGGTCATTTCAAAAGTTTGAAATATTGATTTCCTGGGGTCCAATCAACCATATAAAATATAGTGGGAAATAAGACTACAACATTATTTCGCGCTCATTGAAATGCAAACTGTGGAAATTTGTAAATGATGCTCGACACGCGTTTCCACCATTTCGAATCACCGTCGTCGTTCGTCGTAACATATTTATTTTTCGGAATTTGGGTGTGCGTACAAAAGACGGAAAGTTAAATGTCGCGTGATAAATGAGCGGTCGATTACGCGTGGATCAGCATTTCTATTTGATTGTGTTAGCCAGCAAAAAAAAGAAAGGGCTAACTTTCGGGGGAGCGTGGAAAAAGCTCTAAAATGTTATACTGAAAACATTTGAGGATTTGAAACAATTACACGTCCCAGAAGCCTCTAGGCGTTCTGAAAGTTATGATTCAAAATCAGTTCAGTTTCAAAGAGTTACAAGTTATTATGCGACAGCCGTGAGAATATTGGAGTGACTTTCGGAAATAAACTCGGTACAAAAGTTAATTTTCAATCTCATATTGAGATATCTTTTCGCAGTTGAGGGCAGAAATTAGAACTGAGTGACAAACGGGCATAGTTTCAGATCTTTCTTGCCATTTGAATTTTCGCGCCCCGGACTAGATAACTGATAAACCCTTCTTCTAACGCTTTAAAAATACTTTAAAAATAAATACAGTGCTCGTATATTTGTCAGCTCTCCGAGAGCAAAGGAAAGGGCAGAAAAAATCATGACGACAAATTGTAGGCTGGACTTTTTTCAGCAGTTTCTATTTTCTCGACTTGGAATTCGCAATTTGCGTACTTGAAATACTTCGTTACACCTCTCGGCGTGCTGTTTTGCCTCATAAAAATTACTCTTCCTCCACATCATTCATTCAAATTTCAAATAAATATACAGGCCAAAACTGTATTTCAATAGAAGTCACTAGTGCTAATTTAACCCTGTATGAAATTCTATCTAAAATGTGTATTCAATTTGAGCATATGTAGAGCCAAAAGCAAAGTATGTAAATCCAAGCCATGGCGATATTGGGTTACTCCGGGATGACAAAAACAGGAACACACTTTTCTCACCAAGCATATTACAAGAATATTTTCCATAATGACTCAAAATCTGTGTCGAAATTATTGCACAATTGCAAAAATAAATCTTTACTGTCTCGCAAAAAATAATAATGAGCAATAAAAACAATACTTCCACGTCAGTGTTGTCATCATCAGATTTTTTTGGATTGAAACAAAACAACGTGGCAGTAATAAAAACATCCAAACACCTGTTAAATGCATCTCATAGCAATCTCAAATTGGCCTGATTAAGCTCGGATCATTGCAATGCAAGCAACTCGTTTTTGTTTTTCTCGTTCACTTGTCACCAAATGTTTTTCCAAAACAAAAGAAAGTCTCTGTAGCTAATTACCCCCTTGATATCCAAGTGATTTTCGTGTACGAAAGTAGCCTTATAAATAAATCAGTCACTTCTGAAGGTCGTTTGCCATCTCTGCTCTGTAATTAAAAGAAAGCCTTGCTTTTCTAGGAAAGTAACATCAAAACCTTAAAATGTTACAGGATTTTAACCAAATAGTTACATTTAATGCACCACTATTTTACGGAAGAAAAATGCTGACATAAGGTGTCAATTAAAAGCATTGTTCGTGCTAAGGTCCTATAAAGGATGCCCCTCCAGAGAAAAAATGCAACGTGGCAAATATAATTTCGGAGACCAAAAAATAAATCCTACATTTTTTTTGGAAAATGTCAAAATACGTAGATATGTATTTATCAACTATAAATTGTGAATTAAAACAATGCAATAAAGCCTCTTAACCTGTTTATAATAACGAGTCACATCTCACTTCATTTTCCCTCCTTTATACGCCATCAAATCTGCGCATTGAAATAGCAAATAAATGGCTACTAACATTTAGCAACAAAAGGCACTAAATAGTAAATACAGTACACCATAACAATAGCAGTAGCAACATTATAAAGTACTATTGACGGCGCCACTTGCGTCGAAAATCAGTAGAACCGCTTTCCTCGCTTCGATCGGCGGACGGCGCCAGAAACGAAATCGTCCCGCGCGAGTCTCGCCCAAGATTGCCGTCAAACTTTTTCCATGCGAAAATCTGCTGCTGCTGCTGTTGTTGTTGTTGGAGAGCACAGTTTAAATCGTTAACTCGAATCGAACGGTCGAAACAAATCAGCTGACAAAAAGTATTTGACCTCTGTTAATTAACAATAGCATGGTGGTTATGGATTGCATGGACTCTGCCACCTCGGCAGCACATCGGAACTGGTACGACAACCAACACCATCTTCACGCTGCTGCAGCCGCTGGTCAACATGCAGGTCACCAGGCTCAAGTTGGAGGTCACCCAGCAAGCAGCCAAGAATACATGGACTACGTAAAAGCCGGCTCGGGCTCGTACTTCTCCCAAATGCAAGGAGCTTATCAGTACCCTCATCACGGTAAGGCATTATCTACTTACTGACAATGCTGGATTGGTTTTGATTTGGTCGGATTGGATTTCAAGGTCGAGAAGGACAGCTGATGGGGCACGGGTTCTACTCCCCAGCCATCTATTCGATGTACCACAATTCCATCCAGCAACAACAACAACAGCAGCAGCATACACCCACAACAACGGAACCACCCGCGGCTAGTCCCGAGGATGCAGCCTCGGTGGCCTCGGCAAAGGCTGCCCATCCTTCCAATGGAGACTACGAGCCATCCTCTCCAGCCTCGTCTGCCGGGGGCGGCCACGCCCAAAGCCATTACGGGTACCCGCCCACCCCGCCAAAAGACGTCCAACAGGAGCTCCACCATGAACAATCTCGCCACCCACAAGTAGAAAGCAGCTACAGCAATGGCCTTAGCGGCGGCGCAAATGGCGGCAGCCTTTCTCAACACTTGCCCAAGGAACAACAGCAACAACAGCAGCCTTTGTACTGTAAAAGGCCAGAAGGTAGCGACTCTTTTACCTCCTCCTCCTCCGCTTCTGCTGTCGTTACGTCAACGACGTCAAGCGTGGCGCCAGATTTGGCGTCACCATTTTACGGGTCTTATTCTACCACCGGAGTCTTTTCTGCCAAGAACCACCACCACCACCATCAGCACCATCACCAATCCTCTCCCCTGAAGCAACCAACTTCCGGTTCTAAGGCTGGCAAGAACAAAGCAAACACTGGTAAGAAAAGGAAGAACGAATGACAGTCTCTAATTTTGGTGGTGGTGTCTTACTAACATAACAACTGATCTTACTAATCCTACTATCAATGTTCAACTTCCATGGATTGCTTAACATCAGATGCTCTTTTTTAGATGGTCGGGAGTGTGTCAATTGTGGTGCTACATCAACTCCTTTATGGAGACGGGACGGCAACGGGCATTACCTGTGCAACGCTTGTGGTCTCTACTACAAAATGAATGGCCAGAACAGGCCACTCATCAAGCCGAAACGTAAAATGGTAAGTGGATATTGATGCTTCACGATTTGCAATTTACATGGCTATGTTTCTCTAACAGACGACGTCGAAGCGAGAGGGGACGGTTTGCGCCAATTGCAAAACGACAACGACCACTTTATGGAGAAGAAACAACAATGGAGAGCCTGTCTGCAACGCTTGCGGACTCTACCATAAGCTGCACAATGTAAGTTTTGCTTACTTTACTAACTACATAAATCTACATGGGAAAAGACAGTAAAAAGCTAAATATTAGTCTCAGAGAGAGAGTCGTCCCTCAAAATTCCAGGGATTTAGAGCTATAATCAGCGAGCTAGCGAGAGCACAAACACTTGGACAGTCAAATCTGTTTTCTAAACTTTGCATACCAGACATTAGAAGGGCTGGAGACAGAGTTGTAAAACATGTAATAACTCGTAATTCGATTTGGCATTACAACAACAATAACAAGTAGTCTACAGTAGCATTTCAAGGTGAAAACAAGAAAGGCTCGCATTGTGGATATAATTTGAGGGTACATCCATGCAGTTTAGGAAACTACACACTTAGCATCAGATAGCATCGTAATACGTGCGTTCACGTTCATTTAATAGTGCTCCACATATCTAGATATCTATAAAGTAAGCAGATACAGAGAGAGACCCTTGATAACCATCGCTCTATCTACCCAGAAATAAGTTAGCAAAGAGGCACGTAGAAAATAGCATAGCAGAGCTGCTCTCGAGCTGGCAATCAAAAAGTGAAATCTAAAATCTGAGGTCTGCGATATCTCGGCCAGATAAATCTTGGGTGCAAACTACTGTAATACACACACTCAAAAAATGTCCAGGCTGAAAGTAAAACCGTCGAATGGAAGTGCAGCTTAAGCTTGTTCTCTGTTTTTTATCAGGCCCCCATTCAATCCCGATCTCGACACATTTTCGTTCCTCGCATATCTCCGATTGATCCCCAGCGTATAAATAGACGCTCGTGTGTCCCGCGGACATGTCAACATTCGCGTTTCATACGCGTTGCAGTCGTCCAATATTCCTGGGACACGATATTTCAGCCCTAAATTGCCTCATAGCGATGCGTGCTCGATAAGATACCAACTCGCGATAGATGGCATTCTTGGACCTTTTTTTATCGATTACATAAAATAAAATAGTCAGTAGAGAGTAGGAACATGATTGTTTTTCCATTTCCTATCACAGTAAAAGTAGCTAAAGTGGTCAGCGTTGCCACCTGTGGTACTTTTAAAGTAGAGAAAAAACCACAACACCACAACAGTGTATTATTATACAGTGTTACTCTAATGAGGCTGGCCCCTCCCCTCACTTTAGCTTGGTTATTTTCTATTTACTTATACTATGTAATACCTGCTGTTAGTTACTAGTTAGTCGCATCCCCCGGGGCTCAGTGGCAGTTTTTGCCACCTCGATGTCGCGAAGTGACGGGACACGGGAGCTGGAACCCACGCGCCAATCGTCTAGACTACTAACGAATTCAGAATTAAGTAGATGTAGATGCGATTTATTGTTGTTTTCTTACTTAATTGTGGGTTGTGGCAGCATCGAAAAAATGCGGTTTGTAAAGGCATTTTGTGTACAACGCCTGATTGTCTTATAATGATTAGGGAGCATAACGAATGGGGTCAGTAGATCGGTGCTGGAAGTCTAGATTAACAAAATCCTAAAGCTAATCAGGTGTTCCAGCACTGTGCATAACATGATACGACGTTAGTATAGTACTTACCCTAGGTTAATAATTAGCTTCGAGGGCTCCCTCAGCTAGCCGTTCAATCAGGGCTGATATCACGTGCCAAGATGCCCGCGGGCGTCCCGAGAAAAATATCTCGTTAATGAACCACTAAGGCCAATTCATCTTATACTCTACATTCCTCCTTCTCCTTTTTCAGGTCGCCCGACCAATCACGCTCAAAAAGGACGGCATCCAGACGAGAAACCGGAAGTTGGCGGCCAAGGCCAAGAAGAAGGGCTTCCGGTCCGGCCTCGACGGCTCGGCCATGATGCACGAGTTTTTCAGGTCGCCCCTGAATTCGGGGTACGGCGTCGGGGTCGGGATGGGGGGCACCCCCGCGGGCTCCTACATGTCGCAGTACTACTCGAACTACGGCAACTTCGCCGCCTCCGCCACCGGCCAGAACCTGATGGCCAACCCGATCAACCAGCTGGCCTCCGTGGCGGCATCGGGCGCCTCTGGCGCCTCAGCCTTTAATTCTGGCGCCTTTTTCGGGGGACACACTGCCACTCCGTCCGCATAAATAACTGATTTCACTTGTTTTGTGCAATATTTTGTTTCTGTTTTTCAAAGCTTGTGTACTATGTAAAATGAATTAATAGGTGCTGTGATAGAGAATATTAACCAAGAAAGAAAATTGCCCATAAAATCATAAATATTTTGATTGATTATGCCAACATTTTTTGCCCAGAAATCGTTCTGATCTCCCTCAGTTTTTTTCTAGTCCCATTTTAGACTCTTTTTCTCCCCAACCCCCTCAGCTCATAATCTCATTATTTGTGCATTATATTATTGAAAAAATATGAATAAAAGCGCTCTGATATTATTATAACTCATGGTTGGAGGTGTGTTTGTTTTCCCTCATTTATTCGGTCACGTGTCGAAAAGCCTGATGAATGCGAGAGGGCGATAAGGATATAACGCTCAACGGTAAATCCCTCCGACAAATCCCGTTTACTTGACTTTTTCCCGGAAGATTTGCATTTTTTCGGACTTCTAGCTTCTGAGAAGATTATACCCATATTCCATTGGGAGAACCATACTTGGGTCAAATGCTGTATCTTGCTTCTGTTTTATAAGGCAAATGCTGCAACATTTTCCGCTATTGAAAGGCGATAATCCTATCGTCTGATCCGACATCATATCTCATCGTTAAAGATGGCCAAGCTATTATAATCTCGGTTTCACGTCAATTCCCTCTTACTGTATAAAGTTATGGAGCAATATGGATCAAAGATGGCTATCCTGGATCTATTGTCACACGGTGATACGACAATGTTCTCACAACGGAATGCTTTCCGTCGTGAATCCGATGAGATAATCCCAAACAACTTCCGCAATTTGTTGGGGGAGATTTCGAAGATTTTGAAGCCATAATTCAAACCGG
>JAAUYL010018087.1_pt1 | contig 11397 bp, 15 predicted proteins | sample 7278011 | NCBI WGS metagenome assembly JAAUYL01 (sample SAMN14350225, study PRJNA611818) | marine sediment metagenome | isolation source: surface marine sediment (1.8m) | place: French Polynesia: Moorea | collected 2018-08 | reverse complement strand
TCTGTTCTTTGCTCAGGCCTTGAGAATTCTGGTTCAAATGTCATCTCCGTTTAGAATAGGCCGCCTCTATTGGAGAGCTGAGGCTGCGAGGCTCCATTATGGTAACCTTGGTGTTTGTGGTCGACAACTGAAAATCAAGTTGAGTTGCGACCTCTAGTATTCATAGCGACGAATCCCTCTCTGTCTCTCTCCATCTCAATTACCACATCCAGAAGAGCCATTGAAATGATTAAAATGTTATTTTAATTGTAGGTAAGTAAAATATGCTACTACCCGACGTAGCAGCCTGTTCGAAACGCCTGTTCCAAGAACAGAGCATGGTCAAGAAAGCAGTAGCGACCATACCCTGTTCCATAAATTTCGACTATACTCTGTCCGAATCTGTTCCATGCGTGTCCCAAAAACGATTGGAGGTTTCGTGATTTTTTCAGAGAAGAATCTCCCTGTTCCAAACTCTTTGAAAAGTAAGGTGACCTGTTCCAAACTTGACCATAGTCTGTTCCAAATCTCCAGTTTGGGCTGGTGCTTGGTCCATTTTCGTTCGCTGCAGTGTGCCTGCTCCATTGTTTACGTTTTTTTTGACGCGGAAATCGATTTTCTGAAAAAATTTTTGATCTGGAAATCTTTGCCTCGATCAAAGTGTACTGCGATCCAACGTTCCAGACATGGATAGCGACGACGACTACATCCCTGCCAGCCAATTTGAAGTGGTGGAACCCGACTCCAGCGACGCTAAAGCCAGCAAAGTGTTGTCAGAGAAGACCAACCACAGCGAGGAGATCACGATGCAGGTGAAGTCCTCTGGCAAGGGCAAAGGGCCTGTCCAAGATGTGGAGGCTAGTGCCTCTGACGCTAAAGAGAACATGCTGACCGAGAGTATCGAGGACGAGCATGGGACCTTAATCGCTTGGGTCAAGAACGAGAAAAGCAGCTCTGATGAAGAAGGTGAGATATCTGTTTCTAATATTTCTATGGTCTAAGCACAGTTGCTCTGACCGCATGGTCTCCTTGCAGATGACGGAAGCAAGGCTCGCATGGATCCACGACCGTTCAAGGAGCTCTACCTTCCCGCTGAGTTGGACAAATATCAACGCGAGGCCAACAAGCGACTCAAGAACCCAGACTACGATGCCAAGTTTCTCGAATGGAAGTATGGGAAGGAGAGGTGGGCCTGGATGCGTGCAAGCTACTATGCCCCTATGCGTCCGAAAACGATCCCACCTTGCCCTTCTTTGGTGGAAATCGAGAAAGAGGAGAAAGCAGCAGCCAAGCGAAAGGCAGATGGCGATGTTGTCCCCAGTACTTCGCGCGATGCTAGTGCTCTTGACGTGGCTTCCCAGCCTTCCCAGGATGCAAAGCGTTGCAAATGCGAGGATGATGGCGACAAGTGATCTTCCTTCGAGCCCAAGACGTTGATCATCCTTGGCCATCGTTGAGGTCACGGTCAATGCATAGTCAATGTCTTCCTCCCTGTTCGTCGTCCATGTCTACTACACTGACCTCCTACCTAACCGAGCACTGTCCGAAATACATGGTCGATCAGAAAAAGAAAGCCCATATGTGTAGGAAACTGCATTTATTCACTGGTAGAACAGTTTGTACAATACATTGATTAGTACCAGCGCATTTCAGATTCGTTCAGCTGAACAGCATGTCCCAAAAAAATGGCACGAGCACATTGTCAGCCAAGTGGACACCCTTGCCTTTGAACCACTCGCGTGGGCGAGTGACAGTAGTGTCCTCGATAAAGTCCAAGACGCATACTCCCACCTGATAGAAAGGGAGGTCTGGTTCATCTGGGGAGGTCCAAGGCACTGTCCTGATTCGTGCAACTTGCACCTCTCTTCGAGTAGTCTCGATTACTTTGTAGTAGTTTAGAAACTCATCAATTAAGATGGAATCGTCGCACCTGACTGAAGGACTCTCTCGTTCAATTGTTAAGCGTCTTTGGCAGTGTCCCATTCTCTGTTCATGAGCCAAATTGCGAAGCAGCATATTCCTGCAAATCTGCAGGCTGATATTCCTGGTCCCAGGGGCGAAGGATACCTGAGCAAAGCCATACGCTGCTTCAAATGGTTCAGTGGAGACTGCACTGGGCCTCCCCAACTTTCGAACTACAGGCATGTGACAGTACGTGTGAACATTGTAGCTGCATGCTTCCTCGCCAAACTCTTGCTCAAAGTCCATGTACAATTGGTTGTGCAGTTCGGTCAGGTACGGGTCGGTGAACGTTCCCTGAACGTCGCCTGGACCATAATAAAGGAAGCTCAGGAATGCAAACTTTGCCCACACTCTGGCCAGTCTGTGAGACACCTCTCGCCTGGCAGCATCGCAGATTACGTGAAAGGAAGTGACCAACAGAGCCTTCCATTCGTGGGCTTTGAAATTCGGATAGTCTATGGGCCTCGACCTGTGCGACACTTCAGAAGGCAACTGTACAGACTTGTAGTGATCACTGACCATGGACACGATTCGCTGTCCACGAACACTGACATGTCCCGTTTTGGAGATGGCAACTGTCCGGCGCCAGAGAGTGCTTTTCATCAATCCCAACCAGTCGCGATGCATGGGGTCTGTTGGACAATGCTTGACAATGTCAAAGCTGTGTGGCAACTTGAGCAGTGGACTTTCCCCCATGATCCCCCTGACATCTGCGTTGTTGCCACCTGATCTCTGTTCGTTCAGGTCTGCCACACACTCCAGCCACCTTTCCCTGGTTCGATGCCTCTTCGATGCCTGGCTGGAAGGGTAGCATATCCTTCGTTTCAAGCACACTCCTGCAGCTTCACACACTTCGCAGGAGTAGCGTCCAGCATGGCCCTTCATAACCTTGGCGAATGACCTCATCGGGGCATCTGCTAAGAAGTAGTCCACATGCACTTGCAAGCGAGCACACTCTCCAACAAAGGAATCTAGGAAGTCGTGGACATCCTTCCCTGCAGCCTTCTTGGCCACTCGTGCTTGGAGTATGTAAACCATTCTGCAGCCTTTGAACCTGACCGCCATGAGGTGAAGATTGTCTGGAGAGCTCTTCGCTAATGGTACGCCATCGATGGTGAAGGTCAAGTGCACCTGACTATAATCGATCCTGCCATTGACAACGAAACTGCAGCTGTCACTGTGGAGTCCAGCATGAAAGCGAATTAGGTCCTTCACGTCGATGCGTGCCCACACTATCAGGACATCGTACTTGTCTCTGTTCCCATACAACTTTTCAGGGAATTTCGTGCCAGAACTGCTGTAGTACTTTCTGGTCTCGACATGCTGCACTTTCCATGAGACAGTTGGCATGGGCAAATGCCTGCGAACTCGACGCTCCAAGGTATCGTACGATTTCATATCTTCGGCCAGTTCCGGGTGATGGCGCTTATTGTAAGCCCACATGCCTACCTTCTGCGATCTGTTCATGTTCAGGCGAGTTGTCTCTTGCACAAAGTCCTTCGCTTTGTAGTTAACAACTGGGTCAGGGTAGAAGTCCAGGTCTATTGGGGTGGCCATGTCAATCCCCTCATCATCTGGATTGCCCCATTCATCAGCACTGTCAACCTCGCTTTCCACCTCAGCGTTATTCAAATCTGGTTCAGGCAAGTGCTCATAATCGTCAGGGCCATCCTCCCAACCTGGGTCTGATGAGTAGTCGTTTTCCATTTCCTGCAACATTTTCTGTTTATTTACCAAACTGTTAAGGTTACAAATAAAAGTTATAATTATTCGAATCGTCTTCTTTCTAAGGGAAATATAAATACAGCTCGTGACATCTTGGACCAGTTTGTTCTCTCTAGGCAGGAGGGAGATTGGCCTGGCGGCAAGTGCACTGCACATTGACATGGAATGTGACGCGTACCTGGCCCATCGCGTTGGTCAGGGATTCGACGCCGTCCGAGTCTTGCCCTCTCACGGTCACTGGTATCTGGATGTTAATGGGCAAGGCAAACCGCGTCTTGCCAGAGTTATCCTCCGGATCCTGCGCAACGTTGACGTCGAACCTTTCAGCCTTGTTTGCAGCACCTGTACATAATTGACCATGTCAAAGCAATTGGACCAAAAGACAAGGCTTCTGCACGTTACCTGTTCCAGAGGTAGATGGCTGTGGATTGTCTGGGGTGTCTTCCTGGACCTGTTTGCTCGTGCTGCTGCTACCCTGCTTTGCTCCAGCATGCTGATCCTGTTCGTTTTCCTTGTCACTGTGCGACATGTAACGCTCAAGAACTTGTGTCGATGGAATGAAATCCTCCTCTGCGCCACTTTCGTCTGTGCTCCCCTCTTCAGAGCTGGTCGGCATGTACGTTTCGCTAGTGCCTGTTGTATGGCCCATCGCCAATGGATCATCCGTGATATCTTGCCTGCAGGGATGTCTCAGCTCGTCCTTCAACTTCGCGATTCTTTCGTTTCGTCGCATTTCCTTCTTCCAATGCTTTTTCTTCTTTAGGTACAACTTGTACGCTCGTGATCGCTTACTGTCACCAGGCATGTTGGCTCGCGTGGACTGCTCTTGTCTGTTAGGAGATGGCAATGATCACTGGTCCAATTGTTTCACATCCAAATTTGAACTTGTGGAGTCAGAATTCGTGATTTGTTGCGAATTTTCAGTTGCGAAATTTGTTTTTCAAAACAAATGTCAGCTGTCGCGCGAACACGACCACGCACTGGACCATGCATTGACGAAAGCCTGAGCTAGCGCATGCGATTGGAACAGATTCGCTTAAAAGCGCCACAGACGCCATGGGACAGATCACGATGCACTTCCCGTCATCTGTTCCTTGCCTGTCCCGTAGCGCGCGCTAACCCAAAAAGGAAGGGCCTACACAGGCCCTTCTCTTCTGAAGTATCGCTCCAGCTGATTTTGTTGTGTTGGCGCAATGTTTTCAAAATAACGGAATTTTTCCGAAAATTCGACGCCATCTTGAAAAAAACGTTCGAACAAAATTTTTTCTCGATTAAATCAGTGAAAAATTGACAAAGAAACCAGCGAATAAGCCATGGAAGGCCGCAGCGACGAAAAGAGCAGTGATACCGACCAGTGGGCCAGTTCTGTGCAGGCTACAAGTCCCGAAGAAGTTGCTCCAGGCGGGTCAATGCCTGTTCTTGTGCGTCAGACTGAATCTGAAAATCGCAACTCTTCTGCGATCGCTGTGAGCATCGTTCAGCCAGTGCCATCCACTAGTTCCACACAGCCAGCTGACAGTAGCAGCATCTCCAGGAAGCGCCATGGAGAGCCCTCAGAGCATTGTGTCGCCGGCAAGCGACAGATCGCAGATTGCAATCGTGAAATGGAGCGTTCCAATGCAAGGAGAAGTATCGACCAGTTCACGCAGACTGAACCGGGCTGCGAAGTGATCACAGTCTCGATGAGTACGAATGGCGAGAAGCAGTTCTCCCACGTGGTTGTGTACCTCACCCCTGACGACAGCCCGAACGGATCGCCAGGCAAGGCGAAAGGCGAGTACAAGCTATTCTCCATGGACGATGTTTCGCTGGGAGCGAAACTCACCGACTGGAACTTGGAGAGTGACACGTACAAGAACCGTTGGAGGACGTGGGTCAAGCCTGTTAAAGTGCGTGTCGATGGCAATTTCGTGGAAGCCTCGCTGTTTCTGAGAATTCGCCCCCAGTCGCCAATGCCTGTGGTCAGGGAAGTGATTCGCACACTGAACATGCACCTGAACATGTACAAGGATCACGTCAGGGAGGGCATCGCAGAGGAGTGGAACGCCCAGGAACAGTGGCGCATCTTTCCTGCTAGACCGGATTTGCCTGTAGTCATCAACTTCACAAAGGATGACCGCCCAGATGTGCGCAATCTCATGAAGGAGTTGTTGCCCCAAGGCTATGACAACGATTGGTCTATGTAAAGCGCTCTAGCGAATGAGGACAGACACACACAGCCATGCCTCGGTGACCTCTTGAAAAGTGTCTCCCCCAAAACAGTGCCATCAACAGCTTTTCCAAAACAAGAATTTTAATTTTCATCTAGATTAATATCTTCTGTAGATTCGCAATGACATCAGTCATTGACCTATTAGTCAATTAAAGTAACTATGTCATGCAGTGTGATACTGCAGTTAGCAGTGAACCAAAACGTTAAAAGTTCAACTTAACTGCAAGAGAAGTCATTAACATGTATCTCTTTTCTTCCTTTTGCAGGGCTAGTCAACGACAACTTGTCTGAACCGTACAGTGACCATGCAGCGTTCGAGAACCTGACTACAAAGAGAGACATTCCCAGTGAAAATACAGGTAATTAATTTTTTTATATATTTTTTTAAAAAAAATTCGTGAAAACGTTAGGTTTGTTTATTTTTCAGTTTCCACGAAAATTCGAGGAGGACAGACGCGAAATATTTATTGGACCAGGCTACATCTCAGTTTCGACAAGATCACAGTGCACGTCCCATTCATCGACGGTGACCTGTTCCACGATTACCACAGATAGGTAACTATCAACAGACTGGTGTACTTTCCCACGAAAAGTTTAAGACACTGCCATATTCACAACAGTTTGACACAACAGAGGATTGCCTAGACCAAGATGAACGGGAGAAAGCGAAAGACTCCAGCAAAGAAGCCGCCAAGCGCTCCTCCCCCTTCCCCTGAACCTGATGAGGGAGAAGCACCTGATCTCAGCGATTTGACTCACGTGAGGGAGTACAGCGACTTAGTCATGTACTACGTGAAGTCTGGACGCTTCCAACATCATCCCCTCATGGACGAAAATAGAAGGATGGGGGCCCTTACCCTGTTGAAGCCCCATAGAGTCACGAAATTGACCAAGGAACGACGCCTTAGACCTGTCGCCCTGACCCTGACCAGAGGCGAGCCCGAGCAACGTGTGTACTTGTTCTCCATTGTGCGCTCAAGTAAGTCTGAATGTAAAATAGGAACAGTGCGTGTCGCTTCAACAGATATGTTTTCTTTCTTCAGGTGTCAGCAATGAGGAGCTCGAGGACTATGTGACACGCTTGAACGATAGCCTGTCTGGGCTCACAACAGCTGAGAAGGAGGCTTTTGTCATTGAGTTGATCCACAACAGTCCCGCTCGTGTTCGTCCGGGCGTGAGGAACCTGCCTGCTGACATGTACGCAGGTGCTGAGTCTGCGCCTCCTGAGTCTAACGTCGATGACGAGGGGCTTTCTGCCCTGCCCAGCGAGGACGAGATAGTCGTCGCCAGGAACAGACAAGGGGCTGCCAAGAAGAAAGGCGACATCAGCTTGCCCTCAACAACTGCTAACCTGCCTGAACCACACACAGACTCAGAGAAGTCTAGCAAGTCATCTGGATCAACGAAAAGGAAGACTCCTGATTCTGTAAGTGCTGAGAATTAATTTTTTCCCATATCAAGGCCACTTGATAATAGTTGCTATTTTATCCTTTCGTTCAGGATACGAGCTCTGTCCAAGTGCTGACTGAAGCAGAGGAACCACAATCAAAGAAGCGTAAGAGTGGCGACGAGATAACCCAGGAAGACTATGAACTGGAGGAAGTGGATCATGGCGATGTCATCTTCGAAGGTGACGATAACGCTTCCCAAGGTGAGGAGGATGTCGAACTTGACATTCCTGATGAGGTCGAAGTCCGTAAGCAGGAGGACGTGTCTCCTCCCACCCGAATTGAGCCACCTCGTGGAGGACCTGACAGCACATCATCCACTGTTGCGACGTTCACAGGGTCAGAGTTCATGGACATGTTCAGGGAGGAAGCAGTGACGAAATCGGTAAGAAACATATTTCTGACATATTGGAGAATAGAAATTTCAAATTGTCCAATTTTGCAGGAGTTCACAAGAGAAATGGAGACAGTGACTACTGGCCTAGGCGAACTGAAGAGACTCTTGACCGCGCTTGTCAGTTTCCAGACAGGGCAGTCCGACCTTGGCGAACTCGCTGCAGCCAGTGGCAATACTGTGCCAGAGGCGGCTATGAAAATTAGGCTGCCACAGAACGTTCAACGGGCTACACGCTCCGCCTCGTCTGAGCCAGATCCCATGTTCAATGACGCTGAGGCAAGGTTGTACGCTCTGTTCCCCATCAATCACTACACAGAGCCCATGGCTTGGCTCCTGACTCAAGCACCAGTCCAGAGGTTTCTGGAATGTATGACCATCAGAAAATGCTACCTGGGCACGTCGCTTCCGGGCAAGCCAGACTTCGAAGTAGTGCTGTACAAGTTCTTCAAGTATGTCTGCAGCACTAGACTCAGAGCTCACTTGGGAAAGTCCACGGGAGGTGCAGGCAGCGGTGGTCAGAACTTGGACTTTGGACGATTCCCTCTGCCAAAAGCCATCGAGGACATCGCCAACGAGAGACTGCCCCACTTGCACAAGGTCAAGGTGCCTGGACAGCGGTCCAGCGCTGATTTCTTCAAGGACAAGGCAGGAGCTGCCAAACGTAACAACCTGATTGGGTCAGCATACGTGTCCCAGAAGAGCAAATCTGTCCAGGAGGTTGCTCAACGCTTATACTGGGAAAGAATGCAGTTCTTCGAGATGCATGAGGTATTTAACATATTTTCTTTATTGACATGAATGGTACGTGCATGGAACAGGGAGATTGATCTGTTCCTAATTTTTTCCAGCACATGTTCCCATCAGTTGAGCCTGCGTCCTGGAACTTCAAGAAAGAACTGGCCAAGGCAAAGAAGCTGGCTTGCTGCAAGAAGAAGCCTGATGACCCTAACTTCAAGTTCAGCGTCATGGCCCCGCCCAACTTGGAGGACCTAGTGTTTCCCAGAATGAGCAAGGGAACACCTCTCTTGTCCATGGATGAAGCGAGGGCCTTGGTTGAAGACCTGAAGAAGGCTGGCGTCAACAAGCCCCTACTCCCTGAACCAGCTTGGCGTGTAAGTAACTCACACAAATTCCAATGCTGTTGACAGATAGTGGCATGATATGTTTTCCACAGCTCATCAACACACAAGTCCACCCTGGAGATGAGGAACTTGCCGAGATCGAGCAACGTGTCGCTTCGAAAAAGGCGACTCATGAGAAGCGTCTTGGACGTCGTCGACAGAGATACCAGGAATCGCATGGTCAGCGGACTCATGTCGATTCTGATGATGACGACGATGACGAGGGCGATCCTGAGGGAGAAGATGATCCAGATGATCAGGAAGAGGAAGATCAGGAGCAGGATACTGAGGGACCTGACCAAGGCGAACCTGTCCATCTGGGTGTCCAGAGCGAAGTCCCCAACGAACAGACAAGGGATCAGCAGGTACGTGAGCTGTTCGGCAGTGTCAGTGACATCACTACCTCCAGCGACTCAGCCAAAGTTGGTACAACTGTGAAGGTAATAGTCTTTTGCGTTTTAATGACCATGAGTAAATGTCATTTACGATGATGTTAATGCCTGGCAGGAAGGTCAGATCGTGTTCTCTGTCCCTGAGGGCATGGAGGGGGAACTAGAGCTGGATGTCGTCCACGAAGCTGGTGGCGGGAAAGTCATTGCCAGCGGCCCAGTACGCATTGATATCCTTTACATCATTTAATGCCGCCACTAATCTCATGTCTGTTCCACTAATTACAGGAGGCGAGTACTGCACCAACCAACGAGTTTGCCATTGTTTCCCACCTGCGCACAACAGACTTGCTTGCTCAGGTAATGGCCATGTTTCGTGAAGACTAAGAGCATCAATGTGTTAACACACTTGTCTTTTACAGGCTATTCAACAAGGCATTGGCGGGCCTGGGGAAGAGATGACTGTCACAGCCAGTGGCAGCACTGAGACAGCTGCTTCCTACTCGGTCACTGCAGCTGAACCTGGCGATAAGACTCCTGTGGTTGTCGCTGGAACGTCCCATGCTACACGTACCACTGAGGAGACCTTGAGCAAGCCAGCTGGCAAAGCAATTTCAGGCAAAGTTCGCTCAGCCATGCAAAAGTATGCTGACATGGAGGAGACCTTGCCCCAGTTCAGTAGCAGCAGCAGCAGCTCTTCGTCAGATGCTGGCAAGCAGAAGCAAGGGACAGAGGAGAAGAGGCGTCCGGAAAAGCGTCCTTCAGACGATTCTGACATCACGAAGAAAATCCTGGCTGGAATGGGACCACCAAGCTCCCCTGCTTGGCAGGCTCAGGTAACTCGATCTGTTCTTAAATCAGAAGATGTTGGACTAACTTAACCATGTCTTTCATTCCTTTACAGGCGAAGCGACCATCCAGGTCTGCTGGTACCCAAGAGAAGAAGGATTCTGCCAAGAGTGGAAAGCCTGGCGATGGACCATCGACCTCGAAAGGAAAAGGGAAGGGCACTGGAAAGCATTCCAAGAAGAAGTAAGAACAGTGCGAGTGATCTGACCAGTAAGCAACTATAGCCACAGCACTGAACAGCGAACGATCGATGAAACAGAGAAAAGAAGATAGAACGTGATATTTTTTAAGTCCCTTAAGCATTTGAGTATTAGACAATTATCAATATTTTCTATTTAATTGACCAACAATCCCCCCATTACCCCATGCCAAAGCATTGCAAGGAAACATTTAAGTTTTTAATTCCCACCCATACAGTAAGAAGACAGAAGTAATTCTGTATTATGATAAATATTTCAGATAGTACTGTTGAACAGATAACGTTGCCCCAGCCAAAGAGCTTAAAATAAAAGCAGAAGAAGCAAGTACCAATATGACAATTTTATTGTACAAATTCAATAACACCACCTTTTTTTGTGCTGCCCCTGTGCCTTCATTTACAAGGCTACACCTTCATTTCCTGCATGCATCGCTTACACATGATGCCAAGTTTGTATTCATGTACCAACACACGATGCCAGACCCCCACAGGGTGCCAGGAGCGCCTGCCAGGGCCCAGGCCCAGGCCAGCGATCAATGTATGGGACAGGTCATGGTTGATGTAGTTCAGATCGTGGTTAGGGTTTGGTTACTGCATCGTTCAGGGTATGGTCAGTAGCGAGTCCTCGATCCTGCATGTGGATTCGCCCAGCCGCCCTAACGAATGGAACAGGTCGTTGTCAAGGTTTGGTTCGGATCGTGGTTAAAATTTGGTTAGTGTATAGGTCAGGGTATGGTCAGTCTCGATTCCTGGATCCAACGCTGTCGAATCGCCCAGCCGCCCTAACCAATGGAACAGGTCCTAGTCAAGTTTCGGCCTATGCATGGTCATTACGTTGGTTCAGGGCATGGTCATGCTTAGCTGCATTGCCCAAACCTCGCTCCAGCTGATTTCATCTGGAACAGAGCTTCGTCATGATCGCAATCTGTCCCATGTCGCAATTTCCGACATCGCGTCAGCTGTCGCCAATTGGCCAAGGTAGTGCGTGGTCGCATACAGGATCTGTCCGATTGGGACAGATCGGGACAGACATCTTGTCATTCCACCTGTCCCAAATGGGGGTATCCATGCACTGTTCCGGGACGGTGCGTGGTTCAATTTTTTTGCTACGTCGGG
>JAAUYL010093023.1_pt1 | contig 11400 bp, 9 predicted proteins | sample 7278011 | NCBI WGS metagenome assembly JAAUYL01 (sample SAMN14350225, study PRJNA611818) | marine sediment metagenome | isolation source: surface marine sediment (1.8m) | place: French Polynesia: Moorea | collected 2018-08 | reverse complement strand
GGATGAGTAACCGCCGACGGCCTCACAAGAAGGCGGTCAGACCCCGCGTCGCCGACAGCTCGCTTGCGGTCAGACCCCGCGTCGGCGTAAGACGCAAGCGGTCAGACCCCGCGCCGCCGACAGCTCGCTTGCGGAATGCTGACCAAGAGAGGGAACGCGCACTCCTGTGAGGGAATGCTGACCAAGAGACAGGAAGTAAACATCAATTTGTCACTTCTTGTGACGCTTTGTATCAGTTTTATGAAGCAGGTAACAATCCTTACTGCTATCATCGCTCTCTTGTCCATGCATAGGGAGGATTTCAACACTATCGTTTATAAAACTTTAATATATTACTTAATTAATTACATTCTTAGAGATTGAAAATGACAACAGATTCTCAAACCCTCCAACTTGCGGTTGAATATCATCAAGCCAAGCTTTTTAACGAAGCAGAACAGAGTTATCTTCAGGTTCTGAAAGAGCAGCCTCAACATCCGGAGGCATTATATGGGTTAGGTATGCTGTGCCAGCAAGTTGGTAAGCCCCAGGTAGCAGAAAAGTTACTTTGTAAAGCCGTTTCTGTACAACCTGATTTACTTAAGGCTTGGTTTAGTTTAGGCAATGTGCGTCAGGCTCAAGGTCGGTTTTCAGAAGCAGAATCAGCTTACCAACAAGCCATTACCCTGGAGCCAGAAGTAGCACCACTATATAATAATCTGGGCTACACACTACAACAACAAGGCAAATTTGATGAGGCGATCGCCAGCTATCAAAAGGCTCTAGAGATTGATCCCAATTGTACTGAAGCGGATGTCAACTGGGGTAACACCCTTCAATCTCAAGGTAAACTATCCCCAGACAAGCAACTCCACTATGCACAACTCAATCACAAATTAGGGGTCGAACGGGAGCAAGCAAGGGATTGGCAGAATGCGATCGCTTACTATCGTCTAGCAATTAACCTGCAACCTGATTTGGCGTCAGCTCATTATCACTTAGGGGTGGTATTACAAGCACAAGGAGAATTAGAAGCAGGGATAGATTCCTTACAAACAGCCTTGCAAATCAACCCTAACTATGGAGAACCTTATATGTGTTTGGGACTCATTTACCAAACACAACACCAATTAAAAGAAGCTGCTGCCGCATATCGACAAGGTTTAAAGCTCATTAATCCTCACTATGCTGCTGCCATAGAAAGCCAGGAAGTTTCTGAGTTTGTTCCCGAAAAATATGCTTCGCCAGAGCTAGAACTAGGAGAAGTCACCGTTGGTGATTATCAATTCCCGGCGATTCCTCCCGTACCAGCTAGTGACAAGAAACGACCTTTCTTTTCTGTAATTATTCCCCTATATAACCGCAAAGACTTTATGTTGGAATGTCTGGCAAGTGTATTAGCTCAGTGGCAAGGGGAAGAGCAAATGGAAATTCTGGTGATGGATAATGCCAGCGATCCTCCTTTATTTGAATTAGTGAATGCCATTGGCGGTGGTATAGTCCGTTACTATCTCAATTCCGAAAACATTGGTCCACGGCGTAACTTTAATCGGGGAATTGCCCTCAGTCGGGGTGAGTGGATTCATTTAATGCCAGAGGATGAATCTGTACTTCCTGGTTATTATTCCCGGCTCAAGTCAGGTCTAGAAGGATGCTCTGATTCTGTGGGAGCAGCTTTTACAGGTTATGAAAATATTGATGAGAAAAGACAAGTGATTTTTACCCAAAAGCACGGGGGAATGGAAAGGGGTATCAATAAAACTTGGCTGCAACGAATTGGTGTTTCTAATCCCTTAAATCCCTGTGCAACGGTAATTCGTCGGTCAGCCCACGAACACCTGGGAGCTTATGACCTCATTAACCTTTATACTCCTGACTGGGAACTATACAAGCGTATTGCTTCTTTCTATGATTGGTGGTGTGAACCAGAAATTCTTGCCCGTTACCGCCAGCATTCTAACAATATGTCCAGCGAAGTTTTCTTAGCTGGAGCACAAGGAGAATATTACCGCATGGGGATTGAAATTTCTGAGAGTTATCTTCCCACCGAGCATCGTACCGAGATTACGGCTAAATCTCGTCGCCGTTACTTTAATTACTGTCTATCAGAATTGGCAATTCCTCTGCAAGCAGGCAATCTCACTGGTGCATTTCGTCTGCTCCAAGAAGCTCTGAAAATTGATAGTTCTCCGGAAGCATTAGAAATTTTATTCTCTTTACTAGCTACAGAAAAAATGGTTCCTCTGCGAAATGCGATCGCTTACAAGTTAATTTCTGACCCCTCTAAGGATAACGATAACAATAAGAATACCAATACTGAGAATATAGATAATTTTTACTTCGCTTATCCGTAATCTCATGTTCAGCTAAAAACTTCTAATTTTTATAGAACCCATTTGGGTCTATAATTAAAAATAGAGGGAAAAATAGGGAGATGGGGACATTTTTCTATCTTTATTCCCCTATTCTATATACTCGACCTCCTGACTCTGGTACGTCGCCATGAGTCCTATAGAGTAGTATGAATTATGTCCACTTGGATAAATAACTCACTCAAAAAATCAAAAGTTAAACCCAGAAATATATAAATAAGTAGGATTTAGCTAATTATGATGACAACCTTAACGAAAATCTTACAGCCTTACCCCCTCGAACAATTCTTATCCGAAAACTGGACTAAACGGGGGATATTAATCCCTGCCGAGCAACCCAATAAATTTCAGCATTTGTTTTCCTGGAAACAACTCAATGATTTGCTGAACTTCCATAAGCTTGACCTACGTTTCGTTCTAGATCACAAGGACTTGCCTTCCTCCGATCCGAAAGAGTGGGTTAAGCGATGCCAAGAAGGGGCGAGTTTACTGATTAACCATGTCCACGATCAGGTTCCAGTGCTAGCTGACCTCATTTGGGCAATAGAGCAGGAAACGGGGCATAGTGCTATCCATGCCAATATCTACTGTTCCTGGCCTTCTAACCAAGGATTCAAAGCCCATTACGACACCCACGAAGTCTTTATTTTGCAGATTGATGGGCAAAAGGAATGGTTTGTGTTCGAGGATACCTTTAAGTATCCTTATAGACACGAAAAATCAGAGTCTCAAAAACCACCTGAAGGATCGCCCTACATCCACTGTGTCCTCAAGCCTGGTGATTTGCTCTACATTCCTCGAGGTCACTGGCATTACGCGATAGCCCGTGAAAAACCTTCATTACATATTACCTTAGGTATCCGTTGCTTCACAGGGCGAGATGCCCTTGAGTGGCTATTAAAAAATCTTGAAATAGATGAAACTTGTCGAAAAAATTTGCCCTTGAGATCTGATGGAAATACCCATGAGATTAAAGCACACGTACAGCATTTATTTGATTCCTTAGCAATCCTAATAGATCGAGAAAAGGAGAACCTAGCTCAGAAATATGCTGAGTTTGAACCTAAGATTATGACTCGTGCCCCAGAAATATCCCTACCTAGTCAAGCTGGATTTAACTTCTTTGAACAAGAACTTGACACTGTTTTGAGACAGCCCAAGTTCCAAAAAGTAAATATAGAACCGCTTGGTGAGAAGGGTTACCTGTTACGAACTCCTCGAAAAGAGCTAAAATTCAAAGACTTGCCACCCAAAGTTATAGAAACTTTAGTAGAAAAAGTGTTTAGCCAGGAAGCTTTCACAATAAGAGATGTTGCCGATTGGCTGCCGGAATGCGACTTAGATACACACATATTGCCCCTGCTGGCAGGTTTGGTTAAAGAAGGCATACTTGTTGAGGATTCCGATCAAACGGAAATTAGGGAAGAAGAAAAAACAACTCTAAGTCAGGGAATGCCAGGGCTAGAGGAAAACAGTGATAGTAACTATGCTTTTAGTCGCAGTTAATTATCTGCCATGAGTGAATTTCAAAGCAGCAAAATTCACTCAATTTCAAAAATCAAAACTTAAGACCAAAAATATAGTAGATTCCAAGTATATGAAGTACAGGTATTAACAATGCATGTTTGGGCATCTTGCCACCTATGGGTATACCTCACCAAAGTGGAATCTGCTTATATAGACAAGGGAATTGAATATGGCCACTTTTACTGAAGTACTGCAATTTGCTGTTCAACAACATCGAACCAATAATCTATTGGAAGCGGAGCACCTATATCGTCAACTTCTCGAACAACAACCCAATCACCCAGATGTATTACATGGCTTATCCACGCTGTCACAGCAAAAAGGAGAGTACCAACAAGCAGAAAATTTGTTGAATCTAATCCTGAGTGTGCATCCTAAATCTGTTAGAGGTTGGTTTAGTCTGGGTAATTTGTGGCAAGTTCAAGGTAAACTTCCCGAAGCAATTCAAGCTTACCAGAAAGTTTTAAGCCTAGAACCACAATTAGTACCAGCTTACAACAACCTTGGTTATACCCTACAATTACAAGACAAATGGTCAGAAGCGATCGCCTGCTATGAAAAAGCCTTAGAGCTTGAACCCAATTGTACTGAAGCTGATGTAAATTTGGCTAATGCACTTCACACCCAAGGGAAACTTCCAACAGAAAAGCAGGTACATTACGCAGCAATCAATAATGATTTAGGCGTAACTCAGAAAAAAGCAGGGGATTTAAAAACAGCTATTGCTTACTATCGACAGGCGATCGCTTTACAACCAGATTTAGGGATTGCTCATTATAATTTGGGGATAGCACTGCAAGAACAAGGAAATTTAGAAGCAGCGATGCTCTGCTATCAAAAGGTCTTGGAAATCGAACCCAGGGATGCAGGAGTATATCAGCAGTTAGCTGGCAATAAGTTAAACAGGATTTACAAAAAGCAAAACAAAATTAAAGGAAAAAATGATCGAGAGCTATTAAGAATAGCCTTTGTCAATCAATATTGTGATATTATTCTTCCCCCTTTCCAAAATTCGGTGGGAGCTTGTACTTACGGCATTGTACGTCCATTAGCCGAAAGTTCTCATGTTAATGTCTATGCACTCCAACATGGTCAAAAACTCAAGGGTAATTACTACAATCAAGGTGTTAATTACAAATTTGTGTCACTATTAGCTATTGACTTATGGTTGTTCAAGCTTTTTCATAAATATGAGAACTTTTTCAAACTCTTCAATAGAGGAATGGCAACCCCCCCATCTTTTTCTAAGTGGGTTTATCCAATGTATGGTCAGGAAGTGGCAATGAATATATCCCTTCAACCATGCGATGTGATTCATTTTCAACATACAAGCCAGTACATACCAGTTGTTCGATCCTTAAACCCTAAAGCTAAAATTGTTTTAACCCTTCATAGTGAGCTGTTTTCCCAACACAATCGAAAGGTATTTGAAAAGCGTCTTCGGTACGTTGACTATGTTACTTGTGTCAGTGACTACATAACTGAAAAAACTCGCCGAGACTTTCCCAAAATTGCTGATCGCTGTCAGACGATTTACAACGGTATTGAAAGCGTTGAATTTGTCAACAATCGGAAAAACTATAGCGAAGCTAGACAAAGGAAAGTTAAGCGTATTATGTATGCTGGTGCGGTGTCACCACAGAAAGGGATACATATTCTATTAGAAGCTTTGCAAATTGTAGTTAAAAGCTATCCTGATGTTCACCTAGAAGTTATTGGTCCACAAGGAACAGTTCCTGCACAAGAATGTTTTCCTCTAAATGATAAAGCCTTAGTAGAATGTTTAAAACCCTTCTATGCAAAACAATATATATCTGAATTGCTAAAAATGATTTCTCCAGATATTGTGGGTAAAGTATCTTTTGCAGGAATGATTCCTCGTTCGCAGTTGATCGACCGTTTCTTTGAAGCAGATATTTTTGTTTTTCCACCAATCTGGGATGAAGGTTTTGGAATTCCCCCAGTTGAGGCAATGGCAGCAGGAACACCTGTAGTTGCAACTCGTTCTGGCGCTGTATTAGAAACTGTCCAGGATGGCAAAACGGGTTTTTTGGTAGATAAGAATAATGCCCCTGCTTTAGCAGACGCAATCCTTAAACTTCTTGGAAATGATGCTCTCAGAGAATCCATGGGTAGAGCAGGACGACAACGTGCTTTTGAGTATTTTACTTGGGAACAAGCTGCCGATCAAACTTTGCAGTTATACGAAACTCTTTGTAATTGAATGTTACTATTTTGATGAATCCGATTTGTATTTGGTTGATCTAAAAATAAAAAAAGGAGAGTTTCCATGCCAACACTTTCAGAAACCCTACAGCTTGCGTTTCAATACCATCGAGCCAATCGTTTAGCCGAAGCTAATGAAGTTTATAATAAGATTCTAGAAAAACAGCCTCACCACCCAGACGCATTATATGGGTTAGGAATGCTGGCACAACAAGTAGGTCAGTACCAGCATGCTGAAAAATTGTTTAATCTAGCTGTCCAGGTTCAGCCAAAGTCTGCCAAGGCTTGGTTTAGTTTAGGGAATTTGTATCAAGCTCAAGGTAAGTTAAAAGAAGCAGAGTTAGCTTATAAGCAAGTCTTAGCCCTGCAACCAGACTCGTTAGCAGTTTATAACAACCTCGGCTATACATTGCAACAACAAGGGCTTTGGTCAGAGGCGATCGCCTGCTATGAAAAAGCCTTGAAAATTCAACCCGATTGTACTGAAGCTGATGTTAATTTGGCTAACGCACTTCATACCCAAGGAAAACTCCCAGCAGAAAAACAAGCACACTACGCAGGTTTGAACAATGATTTAGGCATGACTCAGAAAAAAGCAGGTAATTTGAAGAATGCCATTGCTTACTATCAACAGGCTATAGTCCTACAGCCAACTTTAGCTAGTGCTCATTACAACTTGGGGGTAGCACTCCAACAACAGGGACAGTTTGAGGATGCGCTAAGTTGTTATCAAAGAGCTTTGGAGTTGAATCCTAATGATTTTGAACTCCGTGATTTTATCATTATCTACCAAGGACTACTTTAGTAAAGGTCAGACTAAATACTAAATCAATATGTCACTTTATCTATAAACTTAAAAGACTTACAGAATTTATGATTCAACTACTACAGGGCAACCGGCAACAATTTCGTTGGCGACACAATGATATTAATATTCAGGGAAAGACAGATGCCAAGCTGCCTATAGTGTGTTCAGTATACCTACTAAACGGTGGCTCGCCAGTTCATTTTTATGTAGAACCAGAACCGGAGTTAGGAGAACCTAAGTATCCCTGGGGAACCAGAACCCCATCAGTACTGCGATTGCTAAATCTACCAGGTCACTTCAATATTGAAATCCCGGTTGATACCCCAGCACTTCAGGAAGGGTGGAATAGTATCAGAATTCAAATTGAAGATGGGGAGGGAGAAGTTGAGGTGCTGGATGCTGAATTTCACTGGAATTCTCACCCCTTACCTCTCCCCCTGAATTTGCAAAATCTGAGCAGTTACAATAACATTCAAGAAATTGCCCAAGTTGTGGATGGTAACTTTGATATCAATCGCGAAAAAAATGCGATTTGTTCGCGGGAGCCAGTCGGTTCTGATATTCTCCTACTAGTCGGTTCTCCTTATGGCAGCCAGGAAGCTACCTATGATGTGAGGTTTGCCAGAAATGAAAATAGTTGGTGCTTCCTGGGATTAAGCGACTTTTTTGCCGGACATATAGAACAGTCCCCGGATCTGGGTATTAAGCCTGGTTATTCCAGTGCAGGACTGGCGACCCTTGATAATAAAGGACGGCCTCAAATTTGGATTGCTTGGGGAGACTCCCTATACGATAAGGAAGATTCATGGGTGATTAAGACTGAAAAGGAATTCCAACTTCCGATGCGGGCTGAGGTCACCTACAGTGTGAGGCATCAAGTAATTATGGATGAGGGAGTCAATTGTGGACGGTTTCGCATTTGGAAGAAAGGTAACCCCGAACCAAATCTTTGGGTGTGTCAAGAGTATAACAAACACCTCGATGGGAAATTCCCGAGAATTACCCAAGCTAGTTTTGGTCTATTTCAATATTGGGGAATGCCAACAGAGTGGTCTAATATTCATGTGAGAGCGCTTGACATTAAGATAAAGGAACTGGTTGAAAAGTAATGAAGCTATCTAGACGTTTTGAAGGTCAAGTCGCACTGATTACAGGCGGAGGCAGTGGTTTAGGAGAAGCAGCCGCAATTCGATTAGCTCAGGAGGGAGCTTCCATTGGCGTAGCTGGACGTAGAGCGGAAATGATACATAAGGTGCGCCAGGAAATTGAATCTTTGGGTAGTAAGGCGATTGATATCAAATGCGATGTGACACAAGAGTCCGATTGCAAGCATATGGTAGAGCAAGTTGTCAATGAGTTTGGTCGTCTAGATGTACTTGTTACCAGTGCCGGAATTCATGGTGGAGGTGAAACCGTTGTAGATACATCAGTGGAAGTTTGGGAGAAAGTAATCAACACAGACCTCAAAGGAGCATACTTAAGCTCCAAGTTTTCTATTCCGCAAATGCGGGAAGCCGGTGGTGGTGCTATAATTCATGTATCCTCTATTGGAGGAATGAGGGGTTCGCCTCAAGGAATGGCATTCCAGTCAGCTAAGGGTGGAGTGATCAATCTAACAAGACACATGGCAGTTGCTCATGCTCCTGAAAACATCCGAGTAAATTGTATTTGTCCGGGTGTTATAACCACACCGCTTACAAAACAATGGCTCAGCGATCCGACAACCTATAATACTGTGTGTGAAATGCATCCTATGAATCGGATTGGTAAGCCTGAGGAATTTGCTGCTGCTGTAGCATTTCTAGCGTCAAATGAAGCTTTGTTCATCACAGGTGCAATATTGCCTGTAGACGGTGGTTATCTTGCTGCCGGTAGGGAATAAAAAATGGCACAATGCCGAAAATCACTGAAATTGAGACTGATTTCTTAGAAAAAATTAGTCTCAATTCTACTTCACTCAATTTAAAAAATCAAAAGTCAAAGCCAAAAATCTATAAAAAAGACTGTTATTAGAAGATATAGACCTAAAAGGTATCAATGCTTCTAACTTCCAAATAGCTGCTTTTTTGAGAATTAATATAGAATCCGGTTATATAATATATGTTGATAATTCTATAAATTACTTCAAGCCTTGAATAGAACCACCTCCCCATCTCCCCATCTCCCCATCTCCCCATCTCCCCATCTCCCCATCTCCCCCAACCATATAATAAGTATTCAACCGGATTTGATATAACTAGCTTTTCATGCCTTCAAAAACCCGATAAAATTTAGTCTATTTTTGGCAGATTTATTTGCCAAATTGGCAACATCTCCCTAATTATTCTGGTTATATTAAAAGAGTCAAACAAAACAAAGTTGTTTGAAGCGCTCAAATTGAACTCAGTCCGGTTGTTCCGCCTGAGAATTTTGTGCTAGAAACTGCGTCTGTTGTTACCGTGCTCGATACCGTCATTCTTGAAGGAACGATTATGGAACAGTATCAAGTTATAGCTAATCTGATTCTAGTTCTCGCGGTTCTTAAAAATTTCTTTCTAATTCTAGTTCTATTTCCATAGACAAAAAGTAGTTAACAATTCGGAGGAAAATAAAAATGCAAGAAAGCAAAAAGTCTAACCGTAAATTAGAAATTAATGACCTAATTGATAATGCAATTGACAATGCGGTAGCACGAAGAGGATTAGTAGAAACTTTATCCGATGATGAAGCCCAAAGTATTGGGGGTGGTCTGAGTTTAGCACCACAAAAACCTGTAATAGCAGGCTTCAAGCCGATTTGTTATCCAATTAAGCCAATTGAGCCTGTGTGCTATCCTATTAAGCCTCCTATTAAGCCTTTTTGCCCTCCAATTATAGTTGGGCTAATTGCAGTACCAGAAGATCAAGAAAAACTTGCTTATGCACAAAAACTTGCTTAGTTTTTAGTCTTCAAGTGTCAAAAATACTATTTTGGTGGAGACTAAATTCATGGAAGATATTACTGCTCAACGAACTACCCTTTGCCCTAGTGCTAGACCAGAATCAGTGAATGGTGTTGTTTTCGGCGTAGTCGGTGGAAAAGCGACCGAACCCCGAATAGCTTATCTTAAGCAGCCCCTACCCATGACAGAAGAACTGATGGCAAAGGCTAGCCCAGTTACCCCAGGGGAGATTTTTAGAACCGCGACATCCTGCATAGAATCTGGCTGTCAGCATTTTAATGGCAAGGACTGCAGTTTAGCAATGCGAGTTGTGGAGAAATTGCCTGTGGTAACAGAAGATTTACCACCCTGTTCTATTCGCCGAAATTGTCGTTGGTGGCAGCAAGAAGGCAAAGCAGCCTGTAGGCGATGTCCGCAAGTCATCACAGATGACTACGCTCCCTCAAAGAAAGTACGTCAGGCAGCAGATCCTGCTGTCTAATTGCGGACTAGATATATTCCTGTACTAATAAAAATTAGGAGTTTTTTATGAATCTGAATCATCCTTTTTCTCTCAATATTTCTGACCTAGAAGACCTAAATCTAGACATTGAAGAACAGTTAACAGATGAAGAAGCAGCCCAAATCACAGGTGGAAAGGGAACAGATGAGGGGCCTGTTCTTACTACTTTGGCTATAGGTGAAGAAGGGGGCCCGGACATAGTGTGCATCTCTGCTCCTTGTCCAGGAAGTGAAACCGGGGGTCATCCTTGGCCTAAGCCTATCCCCATGCCACCTGAGCCTCCTAAGCCTCCTAAGCCTCCTGTTATCAGTAAAGCTTGGTTTGAAAACGGTGGTGGACCTTACACAAAAGCTTTGCATGAAAACGGTGGTCCGATTTATTGCTAATTAGACCTCTCGGGAAATTAGGATTTAACAACCTTTTTATAGTAGTTTCAGCTAGATTATCGGAGATTTTTATTGAAGTCGCCGAGGGGCACTGGTCGATTATTTATCGGACACGGAGGAAGCGTGGCTACTGGCAAGCCAGCAGATTCCAATGATGTGTCAACCCGCTCTGAGTCATTTGTTCAGCTCTGTGCTGTTTGAATGATGGATGGGAATCCCGCGCTGTCTCGATTAGCAGCGTCGGGAGGATGTCAATGATTATAGAATCCGGTTGAATAGTTGTCATTGCGATTCAAATGAAGCAATTTATAAAACCTTGGGATTACTTCCTTCGACTTCGTTCCAGTCGCTGGGCTAGTAACTCTTGGCTATAATCTATGATAATCTCTGAATTATCTATATTTATGTTACTTGGATTCACGCGCTGAACTGCACCCAAATAACCAGCAAAAAACCTTACGAAGTTTCTAAAACAGCGCCGTATGCATGCTTTGAGGTATTTATCCGTTGCTTGGCAACGAAGATTCACCAAGTAGTTATGACGATTGGAGAATTTTTTTATGTCCAATCAGACGGATTTGATATGATAGGTTTTTTCCATCATCAAAAACTTGCTGTAATTGTGGTCATGTCCAAGATATGCCATTAAATCTGAGAACTTATGACTGCCCAGAATGGGG
>JAAUYL010034405.1_pt1 | contig 11404 bp, 4 predicted proteins | sample 7278011 | NCBI WGS metagenome assembly JAAUYL01 (sample SAMN14350225, study PRJNA611818) | marine sediment metagenome | isolation source: surface marine sediment (1.8m) | place: French Polynesia: Moorea | collected 2018-08 | reverse complement strand
TTCTTTCAAGAATCCTTTTTCTGAATTTATAATAACATTTCAACGTGACAAAGTTTCGAATTTCGAGCTTGGAGGAGTGAAAAGTTTTGAGCTGACTGATCTACAAAAAAGTATACACAGCTACTAGTCCTTAACCTCTTTCTCTTTCTAATGACTTTGAAGACTATACTATACAAGACTTGGCGGTACCTACTTAACTTGCTCTACTTTGCTTCTAGGAAAGTATTTAGCAAGACCTACTACAGGACAGCAGGAAGGGACAAGCCGAGGCTGGCATTGAGGTTAAACTGGTCTCCTTTATTCACTTTTATTCATTCCAAAGAACTCGAACTTGTTTTTTTGTTTAAGCAGCAAAAGTAGATGGTAAGTTCTTGGTTGGTAAAACCTTGCCCCACATTTTGTAGAGCAACTTATGTTTTCACATTTGAAGAGACAAGTTCTTGCCATTTTTGCACAGCCTGCAATTTTTCCCCAATAGAGGGAAAAGAGAGAAATTCCCGGGTGTTTCCGCTTTCCGCGAGCAGGAGATGAGGCAGTCATAAAGTCTACTTCTACTGCTTCTGGGATGGTAATTAACAAGAATAGAGGAGGGCCTCGCCCCTAGAAAAATGAAGCAATTAATTTGGCACGAAGTGGACTTGTGAGGGTACCTACTTTACTTGACTTTCTAGCTTCCAGCAGGTCTTTGTCATGTAAAAACTGGTTTCCCAAAGGAGATCTCAAGTCCAAGTCATGTGCATTTTGAAGTACATTTTACTTGCAAACTTGAACGAAAAAGTTTCAAGTCTCACTATTTTGCAAAAGAGGATTCTTTTCATTACGGAAACTTATTTTTTTCCCTGGCCTCATTCATTCATTTCCAAATGATGGAATTAAAATTATTTTTCAAGTCTTAGTCTGAAGCTAAAAATAGCTGGCTTTTTCTACATTTCAGATCAAATCCAAAAGTTTTTTTTCCACCTTTCAGCGTCAGTTTGCTGTTACAGAACGCAAAACAACCACAAGCAGCAACAGACCAGAGAGAGAAAGCCTGAAAAAAGGTCGGACTCGAAGGTCAGAGGCTTGCCAAAGGCTGCGTAGTCATGTGCAATATTTGTTTAGTTTTGCACATAAATATGTTTGTGCAGATGATTATGGCATTGTGGCTTCGAAAATATGAAAATAAACAGAAAGAAGAGAGAGGGGATCAAGACTTCTGGCTGCCCTTTTAAAAACCAACCGTCAGTTTGCCTGTCAAAACTCTTGGTTGGTTCTTACTTTATATTCAAATACCAAAAGGAAGGAAGGAAAGGCATTTTTGATAGCTTTCAAGTCGATGGATGTATTTGTTTACAAATATCCATGGCCTGTTTGAAAGGAAGGCCTGTGTAGGCGAGGTAAATCTTTATAGAAAAGTGCCCACGGCAGTACACATTTTCCATCAGAAATGACACAGCCTCGCTGTGCATTCGCGAACGTAATCCTATTTCCTTCGTCCTCAAACAAAATTTGTCCCCTTACCTTTTGAATGTTGCTTCCCCTTCGTTGCCGCTGAAGCAGCCTCCACCTGGGGCTTCGGACAGACGACCTCGAGCAGTATGAAAACCAGTGAAAGGAGAATCGTCGTTTTGATTTTCGTAGCAGCCGCCATTTTGTGTCTGGTCGAGCTGAGGCCTTATATTTTTAGATTGCACCTGCCGCGACCTCGCGTCCTCTAATTGCGTTGTTCCTGTCGTTTGACCTCAAATGGCCTCGCGAAAAAAATCGCCAAATCCGAAGGGATGTGCAATTTCAGCTGATGGCACCACACCTGCAAAAGATAGCGAAGAAATTAGTGTCTAATGGGTGATCACAATCATTAAATTAGATTTGTTGCGTTCCTTCGCGACCAAAGATCAAAAACTTTCTAAAATTAATAAAGTTTTAGAACTTGATCTAGATTATAATACAAACGTCGAGACTGGAGACAGTTGTTGTGGTGTTAAGGGAACTTTTCCTACTAAGTTCTATTTGATTGTAAACTTTTGTGAACTGGCTGCACAACTTTTTTATTGGGGGGACAGTCAGTTGCAATGGAAAGGTGATAGATGCACTAATTGGTCCTGGTCATCTAGAGGTAAATAATGGCTATAGATGACATGGGTATGTACCACTTTGTTTCCTTTTATTGGCGCCCCAGTATCAATTTCTGTCCTTTGGCAGCTCTACATTAGATGGCAGCAGGAGGGAGGAGGTGGTAGGTTGCACTTTTGTGTCAAGGTGCAGAAATGATGACAATACTGTCAAAAACGGCGAAAGGATATAAAAAATGGTGCCTGAGCTAGTCCTCTCAATAGGACCCAATATCTGTCACAATTGTCCATTTGGTGATGATGTCCTTGTCTAGTTTTCAGCTCCGGTAAGTTCTCTCTCCCCTTTGAAAGATCACAGAACTTCTAGATTTTTAAATCTAGCCAACGAATCGTGAATTGTACTACTGCTGCAGCTTCAACATTGATGATAAATGGACCCGGTTTTTAGAGCTAGTACATACAAAAAGTACTTTTGCAGCATAATCTGCCACGTCCAATTCGCGAAGGAGACGAGGAAAAATGGCCTTTTCCTTTGCTGCACATACAATTCTAATAGCAAAAATAAACACATAACCACAATTTTGATCGTTGGGTCAATTGGCCCAAGACTTGGGCTTTTTGGGGGGGTTCCCCCTCCCTATGCTCTATTTGTGCACTTACAGGTAAGTAAGTAACACAAAACAACAACATACTCAACTGCTAGAAATGCGTTTGCATTTTGTGCATTGCAAAACGCAATGCATTATTGCCTTTAGCTAAGTTAAGTAGGAGGCAGCGCCCATAGATTGCAGCAAAATAATGGGGAACTTAGCGCGCATACCACTCACCTCCGATCTCACACCCCAGCAATTTTGGTTGCAAAAAACCTGGAAGAAGGCAGAAGAGGCAATGCATCATTTTCGAGCGGAGCTTTTCGTCAAACTCGAGTGACTTTGGACGTCTAAAAAGCCAGGCATGGCAAAATTGACGATATCAGGGGCTAGCTACAATTTGCGCGAGATTCTCCAGATACTCTTTGTTTTGGCTGGCATGGCTGGCATTGGAAAGTTTCAGGGGGGTACAATATAACGAAAAAGAATCGGGTTGAACAAAAAAAGATAGGCAAGGCTGAACTTTAATACTGCAGAGAGCTAGCTAAGGCCACGAAGGCCAGCAGGCATGTTGTCAAAAACGGCTGCCCTCCTCTCCGCCATGTTTTGTGAGAACCTTACCATCTCTAACAAATTAGGGATAAGGTCAAGTTTTCCCTAAAAAAGGTCACATATATGGCAAAGGCCAAGTCCAAGGCTAAATTAAGACAAGCAGAGGGGGCGACCCTTTTTTCCTAGGAGGAGATACCGATCTGATAACATTTTGTGCCTTCTCTTGGGTTAGATTCCAGCTGGACTAAAATTGCTACTCTCTGGATAGTGGGTATAAATAAGCACTTGTGAAAGCCGGCCCATTTTGCCGGAAATAAAACGATTCCTTTTTTCTCTACAAATGCTGCTGCAGCCTTTAGAAACTTCTCCGCTCGCTCCCGCATTTTATACGAGTATCTATAGAAAATGGCTTTTTGGAAGCCCAGCGCCCCCTATGGCAAGGAAATCCCGATCAATTAGCAGAAGCGACGCAGAAAGGCAAAAAATCCCTAGTGAAGATTCTTTTTTAGAAAATGCCACAGAAATATAGAAATAAAAGGGAAAAGGCCCAGCTTAATGCTATGTCGAGTGTTTGAAGCTTTCAAGCTCAGGGTTAAGCTGTATAATGAATATTTTATTGCGTTTCGTGCAAAAGTGGCATTACTCTAAAAGGCTTAACTGACTACTACTTATTTACTAGAAAGTACTATACTGATTCTATCTTCTATTTAGTTCTTTTGATACAGCCTCCTTTCCAAACAATAATACATCTATCAGTTCAACACCTACACAAAGCTAAAGACTGCACACAGATGTGCTCTCGCGATAATTTGTTATCTCTCACACAGGGATATTTATCTAGTTTCTTGCATAGAAAATTGAGTGCTTTTTCGCAAAAAAAAGGCAAGGACATTTTTATGAACAATTACTATTTATATATTGCCATCTCGGATTCTGCCCCATTGCCAAGATTGATTATTGGTACAGCGTCCCCTTATTGGCAAATATTTGTATTATCGATGCTAAAAATAATATGACAACAAAACAAAACTGCATAAAAAAGCCCTGATCGGCGTTACTTCCAAAGAAGTCCCCGCACACTTGTTTGCCATGGGCTTGCATGCTCAATCGTGCGGTACTGCTTTACTACTAAGATCAGCGCCGGAGGGTAATTGTCAAGCTTTACATCCCTAGGGTCGATAAAGTAAGGTTATAAAGTAAATTCCCCCTCACGTTTCCCGCATAGGGAAAAGGATGCTTGGTGTGCACACAGATCGAGCCAACGACCAATTGGGCGAACGCAGTGCAAACACTTCAAATGAGGAGAGAGGGAGAAGTGATTGCAGAGGCAATGTATTGCTTGAGAGACTTTTGGAAACTCGGTCATGCACTTGCTGTAAGTGGTATATAACCACGTCATGTTCCTTAAGATTGTGCAACACTAGATTACCAACACTGGGCACTACATCAAAGTCCAAAAGTCCTGCCTTATTAGACAGTTTTACTTGCTCCTTGTAGCTCTCCGTCTCCGTCTTTTGTTAGCATGAATGTTTCTTTTCTTGAGCTTTCATTGTTGGGAATGTTGCGCAATCTGTTTTGTTTCCTCCCATGGGACGCGAGAGCTCTGACGTAGTGCTTTCTAAGTATTTTCCCCCATTTTTATCGCGAACTTTTGCCACACTTGACCTAGTATTTAATTTACTCAGACTCTCAGTGAGAGTTGAAAGTTCACGGCCTAATTAAATTTCGCCACCAAAAGGCTCAAAAGGACTCTTGAATTTGACCTGCTTTTCAACTGCTTTCTAGTGTCTCTATTTAATGGAAAAAGCCAGATGTGCCAAAATAATGTAATTTCGCCAATGGTGACCTCAATCAATTGATGGACTTTTTGGATCTTTATTGTTCCTCTCTTAAAAGTGACAGAAACACCTGTCAAACTTTGGAAAATATATTTATTCTGCTGGCCACCCTGCATCGATTTTATGTAAGGCTTTTATACTCGTTTATTTAGACCCGACTGAGCAGCAAATCAGTTGTAGCAAAACGAGAAGGGACATTCTCAATCTTGCCTTTCTGATCTATACCAACAAATTCTAAAGAGAGATAGGGGAGGACCCACAAAAATAGGTCGTTTAAGGTTAAGTGATTGCTTCTGGATAGCGAATTTATTGGACTGCAAAAATGATGCAAGCAAAAAGTCGAGAATCAATTTCCTGTATCGACTGAAGCATAAAATGGTACTAACAAATCAGCACAAATAAATAATTGGGTACAATCAGCAGAAAAAAGGTTATGCGAAATAATAACAACGTATCAGTGAATAATCTATCTTTTCCATTCTTCAAAGGGCTCTCTGAAAAAGTTTTTCCAGCAGCATTGATGTAAGTAAAGTGGCAGGCTTTCATCTTATTAAAAAATCTTGAGCTTATGAAATCTTTAAATATTTTTGACGTACTTTTGAATGTAAAGACAGATTGCCATTGGGCATTGTCGGAAAAGACACAGGGCCTTTTATAGTGGCATACATAGTTCTGCGAACAATAAAAGTCGATTCTATAGTATTGTGGTGCATCTCTATACGATCGTGAATGTATTCAGTTACAGGAAAACGTGCTGAATGCATGTACTTTTACAATAGGAAAGAAGAGAGCATTTGCTTACTATAGCCATACTCACTAAAAATGCCACAAAGATTCCCCATCAATCTCGACCATCTACAGGCGGTTTCTAGGGGCTGTCTTCCAATTTAGAGTAGAAAACTGGGTTTCGTATAAAAATGACAGCATTGCAATTTATGCCTAGCTTCTGGAGATGCTGCAAAAAAATAAGAAGCATGGGAAACACACCAAAAATAAATAACGAAACCTGCTGCTGCAATATCTACCGCCGGCACCAATTTATCAGCTTTTCGGGCCCGTATTTTTTGCCACTAAACTACAGGACGTTTCCTGAACACAAGTGGCGATCCATCATAAAAAAGAGGGAAATTCTGTTTAGTTTCACTGGTGGCCAAGTCTCTTATACCAAAGTATAATAAGACCCTTCATATTTAGAATGTAATTAAATTAGAATTAACAAAGAGCTTCCCTGTGCAGATTTCATATCTTTGGCGACTCGGCAAAAAATGATTAGATAACCTCAAAAGAGGGGAAAGGAGGAAAATTGAGTTTTGATCGGGCAAAAATTCCCTCCCCTTGGATGGGGTGAATTCTATTCCCTCCCCTTGGATGGGGTGAATTCTAATTGACTAAATTTCCAGGAAAGTATGTCAGATAGATAGCTAACTGTCATTTCAACCTGCGAGGGCTTTCTCGTCTCATGGGAGTGTGGTATCAAATTTCCATTTGCTGGGTTCTCTGAGTAGTTCGTAAGAAAGCGACAGATAAGAAATTGGCGTTGAGTGAGAGGAGAAGAGTGGTTTTAGTGTGCTGCCAAAACTTTTATCGGTCGAAAGAAATTTTCCCCTTGTTGGCTTTTTGCTTTTTTTCTCCAGAGAGGGAGGCGTTTTTAGGCCAGGGGGAGGTAACACAACAATAACAACTTAACAACGGGGCAGGCCAAGTTTCTTTTTTCGCCCTGAAAAAGTGGTTCTTTTCCTACGTACAAAGAGACTATTTACTATAGACTTCCGGTTTCTCCTGCTACAGATTGTGTAATGACTTGCTCCAAGAACCATCTATCAAAGTCCATGATTGCAAAATGTAAACGTATTTTTTAAGAGTCTGTATTAGTTTGTCCCAAAAATTAGGGTAGGTAAACAAGCAAAAACCCCTACTCTTTTGGCAAGAAAATGTCCTTTTTACACAACTACACTACACACTAATTATAAGGATTGGCCAAGAATTTGATCCAACTTTTTTGGATTGAAGGAAAAGGAAAAGTTTTCTAGGAGCAGCACAAAAGAGGCGCTTCTGGTTTCGGTTTTGAGTTTGACGGTATCAAGCTATAGCTTGCAATCCATCACTGAAAACTATGCGGTGCCTGGAAAAGAATTCCCTCTTCAATGTCGAGTATAAGGATGATGGGCTATAATAATAATGCTAGTGGTATTTCACTAAAAAGGATGGATCTGGAGCTCCGATCAAGTGAATTGTGTGCGTTAAAACTTTTGCTTTGCAAGTCCGTAGGGGGTATCAGTTCAGACAAGCAGAGCACCATAAATTAAACTTCGGTGGATGTATTGCTTTCTAAAAAAAAGATAGAATTGTTGGTCCGAGAGCTCCTCGTTGAGGCAATTTCGGGATTGAAGTTGACCTAAAACTTTTCTTTCGCTACAACGTAAGCCCACTCAGATCTTCTAGGAAAAAGGTTTTACTTTTCAGCAGCAGTAAGAGGATTAAACTGAATATACTAACACTTCCTTGTATCTGGCTGTACCCTTCTAAATACTTGGAAATGTACATTGAATTGAAGCTGCGCTAATTTGATTAGCTTTTCCTCGTGCACCTTTAAAATTGAATTTTCAATAAAAATTCCACAAAGTCTCTTGGGAGTTTCCATTTCAAACATCATCTGCTTTCTAAATGCACCATGGAGCTGTCTGAGTCTGAGATCGAAAAAATGACCCTATTGTGTAAGTGCTTGCTCTCGATTTTTAGCATTTTGCAATTCTGCTCAGAATCTTCTTCTTGAAAGGAAGGGATATCATAAAAACATGTGAAAGAGAGAGAGACCTGAGAGAAGTCAAACAAGATCGCCTTTTGGATAGTAAGCTAGAAGAAGTCAGATATTCAGTGGGGATACTGTCAGTTCAGCTGTTTTTTCGCTGGACTCTACCCTTCTTTTTATGTAGTTCTCCTGTAAAACTGAAGGCCTTTTGCCGTTGAAAAGGTCGTCTACATTCATGCTAGGAATCAGCTATATGACTCGTGAAGTGTGCCTGTATAAAACGGAGTAGCTCACATGCCTGGAAAATCAAGGAATTGGTATAGGCTTGTTACTCTTATACTTTTGACAACTCCGCTGTAGACCAGCTTCTTTCTCGTTGAGAATTTTGGATGGGCCTCCCCTCCTTCTAAAGTTTCATCCGCTAGCTGCTGAAAATTGCATTTTCAATATTGATAGTATTTTGGTAAAAACTGCCAATTTTAATACTGAACAACCCCCTTCTGCTCACTTCCGGTTACCTTATTTTGGTCACCTCCAATTACCATCAAACAGACAGACAAAGGGAAGGGTTCCCCCCCATTTCTAGATTACGTAATTGTAATTGACATAATGGTTACGTTCGCACATTAGGCTTTAGTACACTTGGATTGGAAAATAGGTCAATTTTGTTCTACAAACGTAGAAGTAAATTCAACGCCCCAAAAGGGACCTTTTAAAACTTACGTTTTCGTGTCAGCATTTAATTGCATTTCAGGTTTTCCAGGAAAATATTTGTTGTTGTTTTTTCTCGCCAAAAATCCTACTTTTCCTTTAGCGTTCGCGTTATTTTCCAGGCCTTTGCGTTCTGTAACAAACATAATTCTATTATACCGTTGATAGCGGAAAGGCCGGCCTGCATCAGCAAAAAATGCGGTAATGAAATTCCGCTAGAGTTGAGTTCCGTTGAAAAGAAGGTAGGTAGCTAGATTTCAATACTTTTTGGATAAGTCAAACTGTGAAGAATTTCACTTGTTGTTACTGGAGTAACTAAGTATTAAGCATCAGACTATTGGACCATATCGTACAAAGGAAATGCTGTTGCTTTGAGCTAAGAAAAGAAAGGGAAAGAGAGAGAATCTTGGCTAGGTGGTGCGTGACCCAATTATACAGAGCATGAAATGAAATGTCAATGCGTTTGACAAACCAATCACGTAACGTGGGATTTGACGGTGGTCCCACAAGCAAGAGCTTTAACAGAAAGAAAAGAAAGGCTAGGCACAATGCCTGTTGGATTTCGACCAATCGTATTATTTGGTACCATGCTATTAATCAACCTTGTATTGCATTCATGATTTCACTTTGTAACGGTCTTTTGGAAGCTCAAGAAAGCTCTGACCACAGCTAATTTACATACTGGACGATATAATTCGAGGTGTCAAACACCAATTTGGCCATGTGATTTATTATGCAAAATTGCCTCTTGGGTTTTTATAATAGCCTAACCTCAATCTATAGTCTTGCTTTGGCTTTGTCACCAAAGTGTATTTTTAAGTAGGCATGCATAAGTTCTCCGGAATTTGATGAAATATTTAGAAAGTTAAAGTAGGCTGTGAAAATAATATTTTTGTACTCCTCGACAATCTTTCATAGAGGCTAAAAAATTAACGGCTCTTTCAATAAAGAGAGCAGTGGGAGCATTTAAAAATAGCCTAGTACTCTCAAGCTAAAGGTCGACGCACACCTGTAGCAAATTCTTTACAATTTTCTAGACATTTTAATGCACACTAGACTCGATCATAAAAGCAGCAGATTTCATTAATTTGTGGGTTTTTTGTTGCTTTGGCTGTGCTCGCTTATTATGTGATTTCGAAAATAACCGCTAAAACGACGGTCCCAATTTCCAATTTCTATTAAGCTTCCACAACCACATGACTACCAAACGATAAGCCTGTTATGGGACACTTATGTAGCCATTTTAGGCCTAGATGACTTGGGCACTATCGGGCATTTTTTAAAGCCTTGTTGATTGATCAGCTCATGTTTTTGTCACGAAAATGGCGCTGCTCGTTTACTAATATTTTCACTAAATAATTTGCTGAGTAGATTTCCCTTAGATGGGAGAAATTCCTCAGCCTGAATTCATTTTTTAACGGCAAAGGGAGAGGCATTGTGGTCGCTGCTAATACTGGAATTGCGTGATTGTGGGTCTAGAAAAAGACCCTGGTCATTTGACAAAAGTGTGACTTTTGTAGCACAGATGACAAGGGGCCGGGTTCTTTTTGTTTAGCAAAACCGTACCAAAATGTGTAGCGTGGTGGGAGAAACGAAATTTTCATGTCTGCCGGGCATTTTGCTCGAGCTTTCTAGCCATTTTCCTGTTCAGGTCACAATTTTATACCAGTTTATGCTTGGATTTTTAAGTGTTTTCTTTATGCCTTTGTCAGTCTCTAACTGTCTAACATGTTTATTTTTGGCGACAAGTGGATGTACTTTTTTGCTAAATGTTTTGCTCAAACCTAGCCAAATATTTGTCACGCGGTTTCTGTAATAAAACCTGCCATGTGACATATCAGGGCCCCTGTAAGTGACAGCTCCGTAAATTGAAATGAAGCGCGAACCTTTTTTTCTCACTTGGTTTTTGGAGTTGATTTTGTCGACAGCTCTTTTATGTTTTGTTTTGGCGAGATCAAATTTCAGTCAGTATATAGATGTAACATTTTTATTAGAGTCTGTTGAATTTAGAAAGGACTGTCTCTCTCGATTCACGTTATTGCAATTTCATTTTAGAAATTGGAATTTCTGTCGTGACTGTAGCTAGAGCTCGACACAGTAATAAATGTAATTCTACAAATAACTATAACGCCAGAGGAAAAAAATACTTTTGCATTTCCTTCCTAAAATCGTAGCTTTTGCTCCGCATTCAATTTCGCGAATTTTATGGCCTTCGGCACGACGCGTCCTTGTAAAATATTGTCAGGGCTTCGTACTGTCAAAATATAAGTATCTAGGTATTTAGATGGCTAAATGCAGTTTCTTTGTTCTCGTAGAATCTAATATTTTAAATACATTTACAAGAGTTTCTTTCTTTCTTTTTCACCCGCGAGGCGAAGCCTCGCGGAGTCTACATTCTACTATTTTCGGGTTGGGGATTTCCTTGGCGTTCAGCCTTTAAGTTTTGCGTGCCCGTAGCGCGAGGCGTTGTGCTTCTTAAGTTAATTTTGAACGCCGGTGGCCTATCCTAAGTATTTTCCACCGAATTTATCAACCTCTGGCGTAAAACGCCGGATTTATTGCAACCGGCGTTTTCCACCGGATTTTAAAATTATCCCTAATGTATCGCTTTTCCGGAATGCTTTTAACAAATTTTCGCCGAGCGGGTTAATGATGGAACGAATGTTCCGTCTTGTTTTGCAACAGACTTCTAGCTAGACTCTATACATTATACGATCCAATGGTCTCGTCTTGAGAGCTTTTAAACGAAAGACATTTTAAAGTCTGGCTGAGGCGCATGTCATTGCGCCATTGCACTCACTTTTACAGGGTGTTCCAGGATACTGGATAGCACAACATTTGACACCACATTCTGGACACCCTGTATCATTTTAAACAAAGCATAATTTCATGGAAAAAAATACCATAATATAC
>JAAUYL010088351.1_pt1 | contig 11406 bp, 5 predicted proteins | sample 7278011 | NCBI WGS metagenome assembly JAAUYL01 (sample SAMN14350225, study PRJNA611818) | marine sediment metagenome | isolation source: surface marine sediment (1.8m) | place: French Polynesia: Moorea | collected 2018-08 | reverse complement strand
TGCTCCCTCTCCAGGCTGAGAATTACATAATAGTTTTCCCCCATGTTTTTCCACAACAATTTGATAACTAATGGATAGCCCTAACCCAGTTCCTTTACCTGAAGATTTAGTAGTAAAGAAGGAATCGAATAGTTTTTTCTTAACCTCTTCAGTCATACCAAAACCATTATCTGCAATAGAAATTACCACCCACTCCTTATTTAAAACTTTAGTACAAATTTTAATTTTATTCGGATTTTTCCTAACTTTTATTGGTGTGGGTTGATTCTTAGATTCATCCAGCGAGTCAATAGCATTACTCAAAATGTTCATTAATACTTGGTGCAGTTGACCAGCACAAAAATCTACTAATGGTAATTCTTGATATTCTTTAATAATTTTGATTTTTGGAGAAGAAGTTTTGGCTTGAATACGGTTATCTAAAAGCATCAACGTACTATCAATTGCTTCATGGATATCAACTGGTTTAATTTCTGGTTTTTCAAACCGAGAAAAATTACGCATTGACTTAACTATTTGATAAATCCTTTCTGTTCCTATCTTCATGGAGCCAATAATTCTATCAAGGTCTTTCTTAATAAAATCAAGGTCAATTTCTGCTATTTTATTTTGAATTTCTGCTGTAGGATGAGGATATTGCTGGTGATATATTTCTAGCAATTCTAGTATGTCTTGAATATACTCTTGAGCTGGAGTAATATTTCCATGAATAAAGTGAATAGGGTTGTTAATTTCATGGGCGACACCAGCTACCATTTGTCCTAAACTAGACATTTTTTCTGTGTGTAGTAATTGAGCATGAGTCGTTTGAAGTTTTTCTAGAGTTTTTTGCTGTTCGGCGAGAGCTTTTTCTAAACGTTCAGATTGAATTAATGTGGATTTCTCTGATACATCTAATAAATGATTTAATGCAGCATTTTCTGATTGAAGCTGTTCAATAATTTTCTCTTTATTTCTTTCTTTCTTATGACTAATTTTTTCAGCTTGGTAATCGTAAAAAATTTGACTTTGTTCAAAGGGCAAAAGAGTCATTTTTACAGCTAACGCTAATGGTTTTAATAAATCAATTGTTTCTCTTGGTACTTTAACTCGCAAAAACATTAAAACTACAAACATATTTCCTGAAGGTAATAAACCTCCAAATCCGATTACAGATTTAATATTAAAAGGAATTACAAATGATTCTTGTGCTGGAATATAAGGGCTACCCAAAGCATCAGGTACATAGAATACGTTGTACATTTTTTGTTCTAAGTCAGCCAATAAATTTGGGTCTGCTTCTAACACTTGACCAGGATCTAATCCTAATTGTTGGATTAGCCTTGATATCATCGGAATTTTAGCGATCGCTTCTTTATTTGCTAAAGGAATTGCTTTATGTCCAGAGGATTTTTTTCGTAAGTTCCATTCTGGTTTTTCCCCGGCAGTAGCCAGTAAAGTTAAGCATTTTAGATTAGGATTTACTGGTTGATTATTTAATATTTTACAAGCATATTCTTGCAGTTCAGAAGTGAGTTTTTCATATGGAATAGTATGAAACATACGGATTAACGCACAGGATTTTTCCTGGGTATTTTTACTAACTATATTCTCGTAAAAATACTTAATAACTCTGTTACTTACCTCTTCTGTACTATTAGTATTTTTGCCGATATGACGTAAAATTAGCCCACATTCTGACATATCTCTGAGACTAAATTGAGTTAGATCATACATTTTATTTTATGATTTTTAGGAATTTATTATTTAAGTTTAACATATAGCAATCATATTTCAGTTGTAATTAGGAGTCAGGAGTCAGGAGTCAGAAGATAAAAGGATTTTGATTAATCTTAATTGTTTTTCAATATCTCAGAAATCATTCCTGATTGCTATAACAATATAGCAATCCTAAATTATCGGTAATAATTTGATAGTTTCCTTTTCCCTGTTCCCTATTCATAGCAAGCTTGAAAACAGAATGTTACAAATAATAAAATTGATGGAAATACTTTAAGCATGATGTTTTTTTGACTACAAAGAAAGTCTCACCCTACTAAAAAAATATTGAGAGATTATTGTTCCTAAATCCTGACTTATGCCAATTTGATAAATGTTTATTACCGAATAATTAAGGTTTAAAGCCTCTCCTTTAAAGGAGAAACAAGCGGTCGTTTGCAAAGCATTCCGTAGGATGGGATGGCGAGGTCTCCTGAAGAAAGCAGAGCCGCTCCGAAGTGCGCCATATCTAATCTCCCCTTGAGAAGAAAAAATTTTCATGATTAGTCAATCCTCTCCTTTTCAAGGAGAGGTAATAATTAATAATTAATTATTAATTATTAATTGTTGAAGAATGGTACGGAAGTAGCATGTAACGTATGTACTGAAGAGGGAAGAATGAAGAATAAGTAAATGGTGAAAAAAAAGAGGAAAATGATAAAAAAATTTTCCAAATGAATTGGAAAAGCTATTTTTAAACATCTCCGATAGAGATTTACCTTTTTGTAGGATTCTTTTTTAAAAATGGTATTATAACTATTTGTAGCAAACATTTATTAAACTGGTTTAATATAAAGCAAAAAAAATAATTAGACAACAAATAAAGCTCTAAAATTCAGATATCATCAAGATATTTTGTGGTAGTAAAAGCTAGCTATATCTATTGCTATATCTATTATTTATCGCCTTTTTTATAGATGTGTTTAATAGTAAAATAAAAAATTACAATCATAGGATGAAGAACCAGATAGTCAAATATAACAATTAATTATAAGTAGGAATAAATCCTCAAATTCATTTTGATAAATACCTAGACAAAATCATTTACCTATTCTAATTATCTGCGATATTTAGAAGGCAAAGAATTCAGTTTGTATAAATGTGTAATTAATTTTGTATACCTGCTTAATAAGGAATTAAAAGTCTATTTATCTGAATTACAACTAGATACTAAAAATAATTATGAAATTATTGGTGATGGTTTTTCTACTTTAAATTGGCAACTTAATAACAAACTCTGTTCCTTGTTTAGGAAGAGAATTGCATTCTAATCTTCCCCTATGCTTTTCTACTACAATTAAGTGATTAATAGACAAGCCCAGACTATTTCTTTTATTACTAGATTTGAGACCTTCAAAAGCTTCAGAAAGTTTATCTTTTAGATGTGCTAGCATTCCCAGTCCATTATCAGCTATGATAATTTCTACTTCATTGGATTGAATAACTGAAGTAGTAATACTAATTCGATTAGGATTTTGCAAAATTTCGTGATAAGTTCGATTTTTTTTATAATTATATTCTTCCAAAGAGTCAATAGCATTTACTAACAAATTGATCAACACTTGATTTAAAGCATGAGGATAACAATTAATCTTAGGTAAATATCCATAATTTTTGACAATTTCAATCTCTGGACGCTGATTATTAGCTTTCAATCTATGCTGTAAAATTTTCAGATTACTCTCTATCGCATCATTAATATCAAAAGGTACTTTAGACATACTATCTGCCCTAGCAAAACTTCGCAATGATACACTGGTTTCTCTAATTCGATCGCTAGCTAATTTGATAGAAGATAACATTTTAGGTAGTTCTTCGATCAGAAAATCTATATCCATTTTTTCCGCATCTTTTTCAATTGTTAAGCCAGGGTGAGGAAATTGCTTTTGATATAGTTTTATGTGATTAATAATTGCTTGGAGATATGTTTCAGCTAAAGTAATATTTCCAACAACTATACTAACTGGATTATTAAGTTCATGGGCAATACCAGTAACTAATTCACCAATACTAGACATTTGCTCACTTTTAATCAGTTGAATTTGAGTCTCTTTTAAGTCTGCTATAGATTGAGAAAGTTCGGCAGTTCTTTCCTTTACCCTTTCTTCTAATTCAACCTTGGCTTTTTGCAATTCAATTTCTGCTTTAGTCCGTTCTTGAATCTCCTCTTTTAAGCGTATATGTATATTAATTCTCGCTAAAAGTTCTTCTTCCTTAAAAGGTTTAACAATATAGTCTACTGCTCCCAATTTTAGACCTCTGACTTTCTCCTGAGATTCAGAAATAGAAGTCATAAAAATAACTGGAATATTTTTAGTTTTTTCTGAAGATTGCAAACAATGACAAGTTTCAAAACCATTCATTTTCGGCATTAGTACATCTAATAAAATCAAATCTGGTAATTCGTTTTTTAGCTTTTCAAGCGCCATTTCTCCATTCTCTGCTACTATGACATTAAAGCCAGATATTTTTAATAAATTTGACATGATTTGAAGATTCAGTTGTTGATCGTCCACAATCATAATTGTGTATTCTTTTTTCTGATTCATGGAAACTCCTCTACAGTTCTTGATTAACTAAAATTGATAACTTTTTCATAAGCATTCAGCAATCAGCTATTAGCTGTCAGCTATTAACTTATTCTTTTTAAAGGAAGTTAGATTTGGAAGATTGAGGGAAAATTAAAAGTTACTATCAAAGCATTCTTTACTAATATTTATCATTAATTACTTAGTGCAAGATTATTACCAAGAAAAAGGTGAAGGCGATCTACCTGAATGCTTACACTTTTTCTAAAAATCCTAAATGACTTATCACAAATATATCTAGATTTATCTGGAGCATAACCAACCTAAATTAACAGCAGGTTGGGGATAACTTATGACAAAGTTAACCAATTAAAGTACACTATCTAAATCTAGTACCCGCACCCAGAAAAAAATGACAAATAAAATAGAACTTTTATAGCATGATTATTAATTATATTAACATTTTTCTGAAAGCAATAGCGATAAAAATTGTCTACAGTGTAATTACGATTTTATTGCCCCTTGTATTGAGAAAAAAAACCAGAGAATAAAAATATCAAAAATCTCAACTATTACTAAGCTTGTCATAAATAAAGTTAACTTTGAAAAGAAAGTAGGAGAGCCAAGAATCTAGTAAAATTTATATCATGTCCTTTAGTATCGGAGCCTATAAACGGTTGGAAAATATCTACCAAGACGTCAGTTTTTCCTTCTTTCAAATCTTCTTGCCTCTTCCTTCTTCAGACCTGACAATATATAATACGGATGCTACCGGAAATAATATTACTTGCTTTAGCTCTGTTTGCACCATTATTTTTCCTACCTAATTACCAAAACACCCAAAGATTTAGGAGTAATAACCCATTGCACATAATTATTGAAGGTTGGCGTTTTTTACCCCACTCCTACGCGATCGTCAATCAATTCCAACTACTAGAAATGCTCAAGCGACCCCAACTAAAAATTTATCATCAGGATATGCCTTACATTAGCAAAAGTTGGCAACCCGTCACAGGTTTATTTCCCCAAAATGCAGAAACAGTATTACGCAACATTCCCAACCCATCACCACAACAAGCAGCAGATGCCACATTACGGATGTATGCTCCGTTTAATCTAAATTCCTCAACAAGCAACCGCACAGCTATTTTTGGTTGTACTGAGTGGGGAATCGTCACCAAATCTATTATCAAAGGAATGGGTGTAAACTCATTTGCAGAAGCTCATGCTCAATCTGATACTATTATTATTACTCCGTCTCACTGGTCAAAAGAGGGGTTTATTCGCAGTGGCGCTGAGGAAAGTCGGGTTGCGGTTGTACCTCTGGGTGTTAACCCAAATATTTATCATCCTTTGCCAATAGATGAGAGAAATACTCTGCGCCAAAAATTGGGCATTGATAATTGTTTTGTCTTTCTCAACGTTGGGGTGATGTGCAACAGCAGTCAAGGAGTGGGGCGTTTACTCAAAGCATTTGCTACTATTGTTGAGCATTATCCAGATACCAAACTTATCCTTAAAGGTAGGGACGCTATTTTCCCTTCTAAAGATTCTATTGCCAAAGCTGGCAAAGTTGCACTGACTGACGCAGAAATGGAAAGAATACAACCTAAAATCATCTATGTTGGTAAAACTCTTTCATTTCTGGAACTAGCCCAACTTTATCAAGTTGCCGATGCTTATGTATCTCCCTATTTAGCGGAAGGATTTAATTTGCCAGTATTAGAAGCAGCGGGTTGCGGTTTACCAGTAATATGTACAAGAGGTGGCCCTACGGATGATTTTACTAACCCCAACTTTGCCTTAGCAATTGATAGTCAACTCCAGACTAATTATACCAAAGATGGAGAAGCAATCCGGTTTGTTCTGCCAGAACAAGACCATCTAGTTGAGTTAATGCAAACAATAATTGAAAAAACTTTATTTAGGGAACAGGCCCGCAAAGCTGGCCCTCAATGGATAGTCCAAAATTTTACTTGGAAGCAGGTAGTAGATCGATTATTGGATTTACTTGTACCATCTTTGAAGCTTAGTAGGCCAATCTTTGAGCCAATAATTCTTTAGACTTCTTCCAGAAGTCAGGGAATAGGGAATAGGGAATAGGAAATAGGGGGTAAAAATTGTTGATTTTATCTCTTTAATTAATTTAATTAAAAATTTTGCAAGAGGTCTTATGAAGGAAGTCGGGGAGTCGGGGAGTCGGGAGTATGGGAGTCGGGAGTAATCGCGCTTAATTCCTGGAATTGTATAAAACATTGCTCTTACTTACTTATTACTTGCAGCGGTTTTTTTATCGTCAGACTACAGTAAGCACTAATTATGTTAGTCCCTACAAGTTTTTAATTGTGAGTGATGGTCATTTATCATTTAATGTCGAGAGTTTGAAAACCATGTCGCTTTAGCGCATGGATGAAAAACAAACGAGCGGTTTTAACCGCCTGTAAAAATATCGAATTTTTACTTTACATATTTCACATCAATTATGTTATAATTATAGCATAAAGATACATTCATTAGCTCGAGCCAATATGATAATTTTTGAGTTCAAAGTCAAAGCTAAACCCGATCAATATGAAGCAATAGATGAGGCAATTAAAACATCTCAATTTATCCAGAATAAGTGTCTAAGATACTGGATGGATAATAAAGGTATAAGTAAATATGACCTAAATAAATATTGTAAAGTATTAGCTCAAGAGTTTAAATTTGCTAATGAACTCAATTCAATGGCTCGACAATCGGCTGCGGAAAGAGCTTGGTATGCTATATCTAAATTTTACGATAATTGCCAAAATCAAGTCAAGGGTAAAAAAGGCTATCCTAAATTCAAAAAACATTGTCGTTCTGTAGAATATAAAACTTCTGGGTGGAAATTATCTGAAAACAGAAAAGCTATTACGTTCAGTGACAAAAAAGGTATTGGTAAGCTTAAGTTGAAGGGAACTTATGACCTTAACTACTACCAAATAGACCAGACAAAACGAGTAAGGCTAGTAAGACGAGCCGATGGTTATTATTGCCAATTTGCTATCAAAGTTGATATTCAAATAGATACTGAACCAACAGGAAAAGCAATAGGTTTAGACTTAGGAATTACATATTTCTTAGCGGATAGCAATGGCCAGACTGTAGAAAACCCAAAGTTTTATCGTAAATCTGAGAAACAGTTAAATAGAGCTAATCGGCAAAAATCCAAGAAATATAAAAAGGGTGAAAAACCCCAGTCTAGAAACTACCATAAAGCTAGATGTCGATATGCCAAAAAACATTTAAAAGTAAGTAGGCAGCGAAAAGAATATTGCCGTGGAGTAGCACATTCCGTTATCCATTCTAACGATGTGGTAGCCTATGAAGATTTAAACGTTAAAGGCATGATAAAAAATCGCCATTTAAGCAAATCTATTAGTGATGTTGGTTGGTCAACTTTTAGAGAGTGGTTAGAGTATTGTGGGAGAAAGTATGGCAAATCAACTATTGCTGTACCACCGCAAAATACTTCTCAAAATTGTTCTAACTGCGGTCAAAAAGTGCAGAAATCTCTATCAACTAGAACCCATGTTTGTCATCCCATACGGATATGTAGAAGACAGGGATATTAATGCAGCCAAAAATATACTAAAGAAAGCACTAAGTACCCTGGGGCACAGGGAAACTAATACGCTTGTGGGAGATTTGCCCTCTGGCTTGATTGGTTTTGGCCTGTCAAGTGAAGGCGAGTCGATGAACCAAGAATCCCCGTCGCTTTAGGGCGGGGAGTGTCAACTGATTTAATAACTGAAGTTTTGAGCAAGGTCTTGCTTTATTTTTGCCAATTGGTGTAATAGCAATTTTAAAAAATAATATTATGAATAATTTAGTCAACTAAAGTAGTTGAAGTCAGACGCAAATTTACTAGATAGAATAGATTTTTTCATAGCAAAAAATGATAATAAAAGTAGGGGTGATTCGCTCTTCGCCCCTATGACTATTGACTATTGACTACTAGAAACAGTCTAAATATTTGTAGCAAAAATTTATAAAATTGGTATAATTTCTAATTCTAATACCAAATATTAAAAATTTTGCTACTCCTAATTGGGTCGAAAAGTATGACTAAGTATCGGAGGTAGGAGGAAAGATAAATGTGGAAATAATCTACACTGACTGACTGATACAGCAAATTCAGTGATTAATATTAATTTGGTACAACTGACGGGGTGAATATTTTTGTTTGTCCTATCCTCCAACCTATCTTCCCCACTCCCTAAAACCATAAATATATCTGAGTAGTAAAGATACAAACAATTTTGCTTACCTACTGATTAATTTAGTTTTTTCTTCCTTTGGAACTATTTAAGCTCCTACTATAATAATTGTACTGGCCTAGCTAGAAATTCATTAATGGATAATGGATAATTGATAATTACCTCTGGTTAAAACCGTAACGGAATTAAATACAAGGAAATATCCTAACCACTTTTCTCTTGGTCGATTGGATATGGCGCACTTCGGAGCGGCTCTGTCAAGAGCGGGAGACCTCGCCATCCCATCCTAAGGTCATGCTCCGCTTTCCGACCGCTCTCAAGGGGAGATTGGAGGCAAGCGTTTGCTAGCGCAAAGCTTCACTAACGCGTAGCGTCCCGGAGGGAACGGAGACCTCGCCATCCCATCCTACGGACTGCTCCGCTTTCCGACCGCTTTTTCCCCTTGAAAGGGGAGGCTAATAAAGCTGAATTCTTTAATTAATAATTATTCGGTAAATATTCATGTTTATCTATTTCTATTAGGGCAGTTTCAATTTTAATTGAAAGGTAATATGACTAAAAAATAAGGTCTCAAGCTTCCCTTTGGATAGGAGATGAAAAAAATCAACCTCAGTATTTCAAGCTTCCTAATTCAACGGGAGGTACTGATAACTGATAACTTAAATGACTAATTTTTTTGTCATTAATACCAATCAATAATCAAGATTAATCTAATTTTAGAGGCAGACTATGCAATCAACAACTACTCAGTTAGATACATCAAATCTGGATATGCCAAAACATGGTTTACCAGTAACAATAATTACAGGTTTTCTAGGCAGTGGCAAGACTACTTTACTTAACCATATATTGCAAAATCAACAGGGTGTAAAAACTGCTGTTTTGGTAAATGAATTTGGAGAAATTGGCATTGATAATGAATTAATTGTTTCTACTGATCCAGATGACACAATGGTGGAACTTACTAATGGTTGTGTTTGCTGCACTATTAATGATGATTTGAAAAATGCAGTTTATCAAATTTTAGAAAGACGAGACAAAATTGATTATATGGTGGTAGAAACTACTGGTTTAGCTGACCCATTGCCAGTAGCTTTAACTTTTTTAGGAACTGAGTTACGAGATATGACTCGCTTAGATTCAATTATTACTTTGGTAGATGCTGCTAACTATAGTCTCGATTTATTTAATAGTCAAGCAGCACAGAGTCAAATTGTCTATAGTGATATTATTTTGTTGAATAAAACTGACTTGGTAAATGAAGCTGATTTAGATTCATTGGAAGTGAAAATTGGGGATATTAAAAAGGATGCTAGAATTATTAAAACTAGGCAATCGCAAGTAGCTTTACCGTTAATTCTGAGTGTGGGTTTGTTTGAGTCGGATAAGTATTTTGAAGAAATAGAAGCTCATAGCCATGACCATGACCATGAACATCATCACCATGACCATGACCATGACCATGACCATGACCATCATCACCATGACCATGACCATCATCACCATGACCATGACCACCATGACCATGACCACCATAACCATGAGCATCATCACCATCATTCTGACCACTTAGAAAATGATGGATTTACTTCTATTTCCTTTCAAAGCGATAAGCCTTTTTCTCTTAAGAAATTCCAAGATTTTTTGGATAATAAATTACCTGCAAATGTGTTCCGAGCTAAGGGAATTTTATGGTTTCAAGAAAGCTCTTTACGACATATATTCCATTTAAGTGGTAAGCGGTTTAGTATTGTTGATGATGATCAGTGGAAAGATAATCAGAAAAATCAGTTGGTTTTGATTGGTCAAAATTTAGAGCATGAGAAGTTGCGCTCCCAATTAGAAGACTGTGTTATCTCCTAAAAACTAATAAATAAGGAAAACTTAAGCAGGAATAACGTAATAAATTTATCAATCAGCACTCAGCAATTAGCAAATATTTGAAAGCTGAGTGCTGAACACTGAAGATTATCAATAGTGAAGCCAGCACTTATACCAATTATTATGAATTTTGCTATACTTGGATTTTAGATTTCTAAATATTATTTGTTTGACTGAGATCCTATTTATAGTTCTTTTTAAGCTGATTTTTTCTGACTTTTAAGTATAGCAATACTTTTGATACTTGACAATTTTAATAAATGTTTAGTACAAGTATAAAACTTATGATATTAGCTTTTTATTTGTCGAAAATTTTGGCTTTTATTTTAGAGAGAAAACTTATTATCTTTCCGGTTTTTTTCCTTTCCTTATTCTTTATTCTTGGTTGTTCTTTCTTCCTTGCCTAGACTATTTGTATAGCAATTCCCATGCTGGTAAGGTACAAAATTCGTTGGTTTTAGAGAGTAGGTAGGGAGGTTCCATACAACGGGAGTAGGTATTAGGTATTAGTAATTCGGGTTCGGTGGGAATACCAAAGAAGAAAAACAACTGTACCTCAATAACTTGAGAAACCCTATAATACCATTTATCAAAAGTCATGTTATACTTATAAATTGCTAAAATAACCATCAAAATAACAAATATTATTAAAGACTTATATCACCTAAATAAATAGTATTTAGAAATAAAATTTCCAAGTACAGCAAAATTTTTGAGAATTGGTATAACATTCTTTTTGAATACATGGTATTCTATCATTTTCGGTTCAATCCTTATTATTAAGATTGCAAGGGAGTAGAGATTAAGTAGTAGGGAGTAAAGGATAAATTAAAATATATCCAATCTTTTTCTCCTAAGTGGAAAAGACTTGATATTTTATTGATAAATATAGCAATTCCCAAAGTTATGAGGTACAGTTGTTTTTCTTCTTTTCTGTTCCCTGTTCCCAGTTAAGTGTTCCCTCAAACCTAAAATTTTGTACCTTACCAGTATGG
>JAAUYL010062794.1_pt1 | contig 11411 bp, 13 predicted proteins | sample 7278011 | NCBI WGS metagenome assembly JAAUYL01 (sample SAMN14350225, study PRJNA611818) | marine sediment metagenome | isolation source: surface marine sediment (1.8m) | place: French Polynesia: Moorea | collected 2018-08 | reverse complement strand
CCTGGATGATCTGGTCGTAGGCCGGCAGGTCGCGCAGCGGCCCGTCCTGGCCGAAGCCGGAGATCGAGCAGTAGACCAGCCACGGGTTCTCCGTCTTCAGGACCTCGTAGCCGACCTCCAGCCGGTCCATGACGCCAGGGCGGAAGTTCTCGACCAGGACGTCCGCCCTGCCGACCAGGCGCTTCAGCAGGTCCTTGCCCGCGGCGCTCTTCAGGTTGAGCGTCACCGACTTCTTGCCGGCGTTCTGGGCCAGGAAGGAGACGCCCATCAGCCTGTCGTTCAGCTCCGGATCGGCACCCAGCTGCCGGGCCAGGTCGCCGCGACCGGGCACCTCGACCTTGATCACCTCGGCGCCCAAGTGGGCCAGCTGATGGCAGCAGAAGGGACCCGCCAGGACATTGGTCAGGTCGAGGACCCTGATGCCCTCGAGCGGCCTTTGCATGCTGCCACCTCCCCTGAGAAAAGCCGGCGTCGGCGGCGTGGCCGTCGCAACGCCCGAAGCTGAGCGTGCCGGCCCCTGGCCGTCAACTCCCCCGCCGCAGCCCTCACCCCGCCGATTGTTCGCGGCCCGCCAGCCCGCTAGCGTGGCATGACTTCTCGGGCGAAGACGAAAGGCGCGGCGATGGACCGGACAGAGGCAGGACAGGACGAAGGTCAGGCGGTACTGGGCGCGACCCAGCTGACCACGCGGATCGACCTCGACCGCGACGGCAAGCAGTGCGACTACCTGCGCCTGCCGCATTCGGTCGACCGCTCGGCCTATGGCTGGCTGCCGGTACCGTTGGTCTCGATCCGCAACGGTTCCGGCCCGACCGTCCTGCTGATGAGCGGCGTGCACGGCGACGAGTACGAGGGCCAGGTCGCGCTCACCCGGCTGATCCGCAGCCTCGAGCCGGCGGATGTCTCCGGTCAGGTGTTGATCCTGCCCATGGCAAACTTCCCCGCCGCCAAGGCGGGTACCCGGGTATCGCCGGTCGACGACCTTAACATGAACCGGGTCTTCCCCGGCGACCCGGCCGGCCGGCCGACCGAGAAGCTGGCGCACTACATCGAGACCCGGCTGATGCCCCGGGCCGATTACGTCTTCGACCTGCACAGCGGCGGCTCTTCGCTGCACTACCTGCCGACGGCGATCCTGGGCTGGACCGAGGACGCCGAAGATCGCCGCGGCCAGATCGACACAGCCCGGATCTTCGGCACGCCCTACGCCTGTTTCTTTCCCCTCGGCCACGGCGGCGGCAGCAGCAAGGCCGCGGCGGACCGCCAGGACACCGTCTCCCTGACTTTCGAGCTCGGCGGCAGCGGTACCCTGACGCCGAAAACGACAGAGCTGACCGTCAACGGGGTTGCGCGTTTGCTGCGGCACCTGGGCGTGATCAAGGACGCGCCGGAAGGCCCTGCCGGCGGCGAGACCCAGGTGCTGGCGGCCCTGACCGACCAGGCCTTCGTCTTCGCCGGCGAGGATGGCGTCTTCGAGCCGGCGGTCGACCTCGGCGCCCGGGCCCGGCCCGGCGACCTGGCCGGGCTTATCCACCAGCCGGAGAAACCTTGGGCGGAGCCCGAAGAAATCCGTTTCGAGGCGGAGGGTCTGGTGCTCTGCAAGCGGACGCCGAGCCGCTGCCAGCGCGGCGACTGCCTGTTCCATCTGGGAAGCCCGCTCGAGGCCTGAGCGCCCCGCAGGGCCGGAAAGGCCCGCTTCATCCTTTTGTGGCCTGATGCCGGGAGCCTCGCTCCGTCATGGAATGCCATGCGCCTCCTGTTCCTGGTCTTGAGCCTCCTGTTCCTTGCGCACCTGCCGGCCCGGTCCGCGCCGCCGGCGGAGGCCATCGGCCGCTTGAACTACGCCGGCTACAAGGCGTCTCGGCACTGCACGGCCTTCCTGGTCGGGGCGCGGGTTGCGGTCACCGCGGCGCACTGCGTCGCGCGGCTAGGGGCCTCCGAACTGCACCTGTTGCTCGGCTACGACAAGGGCGCCTGGCAGGCGCATCTTCGGGCGTCGGGCCTGGCGCGCGATGCCGAGGGCGCCGACATTGCCGCCCTCTGCCTCAAGGCCGCGGCGACCGCCGTCGCCTTTCCCTGGGCCGAGGTGGCGCCCCGCGCGGGCGAGACCCTGATCGTCTGGGGCTACGGCCGCCCGCGCATCCATGCCCTTTCGCGCCGCGACTGCCCGGTGTTGGCCAGCGCGGGCCGGCAGGTCACCCTGGACTGCGCCGTCGCCCCCGGCACCTCGGGCGCCCCGGTTCTGCGCCCGACCGCGACCGGCTACGAGGTCGTCGCGGTGGTCTCCGCCGCCCGCGGCCGGACAGCGGTCGCGGTGCGGCCCGCTGGAGCGATTGGAGGCGAGGTCTGCGGCAAGTAGGGGCGTCAGCGACCGCGTTCACGGCGGGATGCCATTGCTTCTGTCTGGTGCCGAACCGGACGCGCCAAGCGGCCTGTTCGACCTTCAGACGATCTTCCAGGCCTGCCCTGGAGCCAGTCGGTGGACAGAATCACGCAGTCAGCCTTGGCCGGTGCGCTCGCAACCGCGGTCAAACGACGGGAGACCCGTAGCCATAGCTATAAGGAACGGCCCCGGAGAAGGCGATCACATCGCCTTCCTCGATCTGATGGTTGCCATTGACTCGGTTTCCGACCAGGCCCGACGTGATATCTCGGCCGTTAACCAGGATCAGGAAGATGCGCTCGAAAGGAATCCCGAGCTGATGGGCGAGGTCGCCCACCGCCGTACCGACCGGAACTTCAAGCTTCCGACGCCAATCTGACCTGCCGGCGTACTGGGCGACGCCGTTGAGCAGCCGCACCTCGACGGTGATCGCAAGACCTTTGGAATTGTCGCCAATGCCCGGTCCACCTCTGATTTCTGTGTCTATGCTCATTCGTCGCTAAAGCCCATGTCTTCGTTCCCATCCGACCGGCCCGCTAACCGCCGCCGCGCTGGAAAGCCCGATCGAAGTCCTCCAGGAAGGTTTTCTCCTCAAGCTCGCTATAGCCGTCGAAGGAGATTGAAACCTCGCTCCTTGGCAGACTCAGCAGTCCCCCCAGGCGGCGCGCAGGCAGTGGGCGCACATCGATCTTGACACGGTGCCCGGGTTCGCCGCCGATCACGCGATGGCCATCGATTCGATAGTCCAGGCCCCGCATCGCACGGCCGATCTCGCGGAGAAACTGCTCCGGCGTCAACGCCATGTCCTTGACGATGGTCAATCTCTTGAAGGCTCGGCTCGCGCTAACCGCCAGCGACCGGCGGCCAGGCAGCCAAGACATCGCCGTCTGCCAACGGGTGGTCGGCCCGCCGGCTTGGCGGGATGAAGGTTCCGTTGACCAGAACCAGGTGGCAACTTGCCGGCGGCAGGTTCAATTCGCCCAAAACCGAAGAAATGGTGGCGTCCGCCGGCAATGAAACCCTGATGGCGTTCCGCTCCGATCTGCTCGGCAGGTATTTTGCCAGGGAGGCGTAGAGCTTCACCGTTGCAGTCGCCATGGTCTCCTACCCTGTCTGGCCTCAAACTAGAGTCGATCTTGATCCGGCGCAAGCGCGCGACGGCGCCTTCGAGTCGGCCACGATTTTTACATGAATCGGCTTCACAAGGCCGTCAAGACGCTCGCACAGCAATTTCCCTTGTTGCCCCGGAAACCATCTCCCCGCTAATCTGTCGACTGGGAAATGGCGCATCATGCTCCGATGAAAGCCATCGCTGGATAGCCACAATAGACAACAGGGGGTGGCACTCATGGAGAGATCTCTTCACATTGACCCGGAGAAATGCACGGGTTGCCTTCAGTGCGAGCTGGCTTGCTCTTACGACAACGAAGGCGTGTTCAACCTATCCAAGTCGCGCATCAAGGTCTTCAAGTTCCACGACGAGGGGCGCTTCGTGCCCTACACCTGCACCCAGTGCGACGAGGCTTGGTGCATGCGGGCCTGTCCTGTGGATGCGATTACCCTGGATGCAGAAACCGGCGCCAAGATCGTTTCGGATGCGCTTTGCGTCGGTTGCAAGGTCTGCACCATCGCCTGCCCCTTCGGCACGATCAATTACAACGCGGACACCGGCAAGGTCATCAAATGTGACCTCTGCGAGGACGATCCGGAATGCGCGAAGGCCTGCCCGACCAGTGCGATCACTTACGTGGAAGCCGGCATGACTGGCCTGGAAAGAATGCGGGCTTGGGCTTCCAAGACCGACGCCGGGCTGCAGGCAGAGCGATGAAGGAAGGGAGATAGTCCGATGGCATGGGCAAGAAGGATTTTGCGCGTCAACCTGACGAACGGGACGTGTACGCCCGAACCTCTGAACATGGATTGGGCGCACAGGTATCTGGGACAACGTGGCCTGGCGACCAAGTATTTGGCCGAAGAGATCGATCCCAAGGTCGATCCGCTCTCTCCGGAGAACAAGATGATCATGGCGACTGGGCCGCTGACCGGGACCTGCGCGTCCACGGCGGGCCGCTATTCGGTCATCACCAAGGGGGCCCTGACCGGCGCCATCGCCTGCTCCAACTCCGGCGGTTTCTTCGGCAACGAGCTGAAGAATGCCGGCTATGACATGATCATCTTCGAGGGCCGGTCGCCGAAGCCGGTCTACCTTTATGTCGAGAACGATGATGCGGAACTGATCGATGCCGCAGAGTTCTGGGGGACCTCCTGCTGGGACACCGAAGAGGGCATCAAGAAGAAGCACCAAGACCCCTTGATCCGGGTAGCATCGATTGGGATTTCGGGTGAGACGGGTTGCAAATATGCCTGCATCGTCAACGATATGGATCGAGCCGCCGGGCGTTCGGGTGTCGGCACCGTCATGGGTTCGAAGAACCTCAAGGCGGTGGCGCTGCGCGGCACCAAGGGCGTCGAAGTCGATGACATGGCGAGATTCCTGAGTGTGACCGCCGCGGGCAAGAAAGTGCTGGCCGAAAATGCGGTTACCGGCGAAGGCCTGCCGGCCTTCGGCACCCAGGTGCTGATGAATGTGATCAACGAGGTCGGCGCACTGCCGACGCGAAACCACCGCGATGTGCAATTCGACGGGGCGCACAATATCTCGGCGGAGGCCATGGCCGAGCCGCGCCGCTCTGACGGCAAGCCCAATCTGGTTACCAACGCCGCCTGTTTCGGCTGCACCATCGGCTGCCAACGGGTTTCGAAAATCGATCGCACCCACTATACGGTCAAGGATCGTCCGCAGTACCACGGCGCCTCGGGCGGCCTGGAGTACGAGGCGGCCTGGGCGTTGGGCGCGGCGACCGGGGTGGATGACCTCGACGCACTGACCTTTGCCAACTTCATCTGCAACGAGCAGGGAATGGACCCGATCTCCTTCGGCGCCACCGTGGGCGCGGCGATGGAGCTCTACGAGATGGGTGTCCTGACCGACGCCGACACCGATGGTCTCGCACTGAATTTCGGCTCAGCCGAGGCCCTGACCACCTTGGCGGAGCTTACCGGCAAAGGCGAAGGCTTCGGCAAGGAAATCGGCATGGGTTCGAAGCTCCTCTGCGAGAAGCATGGTCACCCGGAGCTTTCGATGGCGGTCAAGGGGCAGGAGTTCCCGGCCTATGACAGCCGCGGCATCCAAGGCATGGGTCTGACCTACGCGACCTCCAACCGCGGGGCCTGCCATCTCCGCGGCTACACGGTCTCGTCCGAGGTTCTCGGCGTGCCGGAAAAGACGGACCCATTGGTGGCTGACGGCAAGGCCGGCTTGGTCAAGGCCTTCCAGGACGCCACCGCGGTCGTCGACTCCTCCGGACTTTGCGTTTTCACAACTTTTGCCTGGTCCATGGAAGATATCGCGCCGCAGATCGACGCTGCCTTGGAAGGCGAGTGGAACGTCGACAACTTGCTCGAGCTTGGCGAGCGGATCTGGAATCTGGAGCGCAAGTTCAATCTCGATGCCGGCTTCACCGGGAAGGACGACAACCTTCCGGCTCGTCTGCTCAAGGATGCGGCGAAGACGGGACCGGCCAAGGGCCTGACCAATCAGCTCGAGAAGATGTTGCCGGAATACTACTCGGTCCGCGGTTGGACGACCGACGGGATTCCGACCAACGAAACGCTATCGCGACTCGCGGTTTGAGGCAGGTTGGCGGGAGGCTCGTTTGTCTGCCTCCCGCCACGCTGCCGCCGGGAAGAAGGCCTCGTGAACCCAAGAAATCATGGGGTCGAGACTGCGCAGACGTGATAGCGCGGTCGCTGTCAGGGTGTCGCCACAACGCTACGGTGGAATGGAATGACCTACGTAATCCTGGGTGCCGGCCCCGCCGGCGTCATAGCCGCGGATACCCTGAACAAGGTTGATCCCGCGCAAGAAATTGTCCTGATCGGCGACGAGCCGGAGCCGCCCTATTCGCGCATGGCCATTCCCTACTACCTGACCGGGATGATCGAGGAAGAGGGGACTTACCTTCGCAAGAGCGCCGATTACTACAGCGATCGCAACATTCGCGTCGTCCGGGACCGCGTCACCGGGATCGATACCGGCGACAGGTCCCTATCCTTGGCGGGCGGTGGGGCGCAAACCTTCGACAAGCTGTTGATTGCGACCGGATCACACCCGATCAAGCCGCCGATCGAAGGCCTTGATCTGCCTGGCGTGCATCACTGCTGGACCCTCGAGGACTCGCGTCACATCGTGCGACTGGCGGAGGCCGGCAAGCCGGTGGTGCTGATCGGCGCCGGCTTCATCGGCTGCATCATCCTGGAATCGCTTCTCGAGCGGGGCGTGGACCTGACCATCGTCGAGGCCGAGGAGCGCATGGTGCCGCGCATGCTGGATGCGAGCGCCGGCGGCCTCATCAAGCGCTGGTGCGAAGCCAAGGGGATACGCGTCTTCACCTCGACCCGGGTGACCAAGGTGGAACGCGGCGCGCAAGAGGCGCTGAGGGTCACGCTGGACAAGGGTGACTCGGTCGATGCCGCGCTCGTGGTCGTGGCGGCCGGGGTCAAGGCCAACACCGACTTTCTCGGTGACAGCGGCATCGAGACCAAGGACGGCATCGTCGTGGACCAGCAGATGCAGACCTCGGTGGAAGGCATTTACGCCGCCGGGGACTGTGCCGAAGGGCCTGATTTCTCCACCGGCGGCTGGTCGGTTCACGCGATCCAGCCAACCGCGGCCGATCACGGCAGGATAGCCGCGCTCAACATGGCCGGCCGGCCTGCACGCTTCAACGGCAGCCTGAACATGAACGTGCTCGACACCGCCGGCTTGGTTTCCTGCAGCTTCGGCGCCTGGGACGGCATGGAAGGCGGCGAGAGCTGTCGCGTCCTCGACGAAGATGGCTTCAAGTACCTGCGTCTCGAATTTCTGGACGATGTCGTGGTCGGCGCGCTCAGTCTGGGACGAACCGATCACGTCGGCGTGCTGCGCGGCTTGATCCAAACGCGCGTTCGTTTGGGCAGCTGGAAAGACAAGCTGATCGCCAACCCGCACCTCATCGCCGAGGCCTATGTCGCCCGCACCCAGTGATCCCCGGAACATGGGATAGATCGTGCGATTTGTCCCTTCTCCCGGCTGGGACATGAGTGAGGCCCCTCGGTCTGCCTTCGGAGAAGGTTAGTCCGGCTGCCCGGTATCTTGCTGACCAACCCGGCGATCTTCGCGGTCATCGCGCTGGTTCGCTTCGCCGTCGGCTACGCCGAACTCGCGATGGTCCAGGTGCCGATCACCATGGCCGCCTCGTCGATCGGTGTCTGGTTGTTCTCCGTCCAGCACCAGTTCGAGGCGACCTCCTGGGGCGAGGCGGAGGACTGGGACTTCCGCCGCGCCGTGGTCGATGCAACTGATGCCGCACTGCAGGTAGGTTTTGCGCCCTTGGGTTCAGGCGGCCTACTCTTCCGCATACACTCGCCTTCTTTCCAAACGCGATAGGTTCACATTGCTGGCGGGTCATCAGGACGGACGACCTTGAGGAAACGAGTTGGCGGCGTGGGGGTGAGGTGATGCGGGATCCGGATCGAATCGGCTACATCCTGGACCAGATCAAGGTGCAATGGGAGAGGTCTCCGGACCTTCGCCTTGGCCAGTTGATCTACAATGCGGTATCGCCCGCGGACCCCTGCCCAGAGATCTTTGGCATCGAGGACGAAGTCCTGTTGAACAAGATCGTCAAGCTCATGGAAGCCCATAGCGCGCCTCTCGGCGGATCGGGTTATCACCGCGATCCTGAGTGACGCGGAGTCGGCCCAACGATTAGAGTCCTCTAGCCTTGTTGAGGCGCTCGGCCTCGTTCCAATTTGCGGAGGTTGCTCCAATGCCTTCGCAGTGAAATTCGGGGTCATTTGTTTGTATTAATCCTATCAGTCTCTTTCCAAAGAGAAGATAGTCGCGGGAGTGGCGCTCGATCATGTCAAGTAATGCAAACGAAAGCTGCTGATTGGAGCGGGCCAGGGCGTCGAAATTCTCGACGCAAAAAGCGCTGTCATCGGTAGATTCGAAGGGCTCATATCGGAAGCCGTCTTCCAGGGCATCCAGGCTGCCGTTCCATGGGGAGTATCCAAATTGCTCTCGCCATTTGAGGGCCACCGATAGGTCGTGCTGGAACTGGAGAGAGTTGTCGAATCGAAGCCTTAGCACCCGGTAGTCCAATTCGCCAAGATGGGCGATGGCAGATTCAAATATCTCGATCTTCCAATAGAGCGTGACCGCCCCATTCTGAAGCAATGGCCAATCGTAGCGGTCGGTTTCCCGGGGCGAAAAGACCATAAACGCGATTCCTATACGCTTGACGGGATGCGTATTGCGATCCCAAGCATCCAAGATCTCTCAACCCTGGTTCACTTTTCACACTCTCCTCTTAGACAGAAGGAGAGTTCATTTTAGGGAAGCAAGCGAAGTGGGCGTTCGCTGCCGAGCGGGTACCGCACGATCGAAAGTGTACTTTAGAACACCCCCGCTTCCAGCCCCGCGGCCATCAGGGTGCCGAGCTCCTCGCAGTCGGGTACGAACTCGTCTCGAAAGTCGCCGCGGCAGATCAGCGGCTCCTGCACCGCGCGCCAGCGCAGGCCGGTGACGATGGTCTCGACGCCGCGCTTGGTGCCGGTGCCGTCGTGGCCGGCGCGGATGTAGAGCGCGTAGGGCAGGCCCTGGGTCTTGTCCAGGCAGGGGTAGTAGCAGCGGTCGAAGAAGTCCTTCAGGGCGCCGCTCATGTAGCCGAGGTTCTCGGTGGTGCCGAGGACGATGGCCTGCGCAGCAAGGACGTGATCGGGCTGGGTGTCGAAGGGATTCTGGGCGATCACCTCGACCCCGGCGATGTCGGGATGCCGGGCCCCGGCCACCACCGCGTCCAGCAGCCGCCGGGTGTTGGGCGAGGGTGCGTGGGCGACGATCAGGAGCCGCTTGTCGGTCATCTCGGATAAAGCCGGATCGTCCGCACCGGCGCTACTGCGATCACGGCTCGAGCACTTTGCCCGGGTTCATGATGTTGTCGGGATCGAGCTTGCGCTTGATCTGGCGCATGACCTCGACCGCCGCGCCGTGCTCGACCTCCAGGTAGGGCATCTTGCCGGTGCCGATGCCGTGCTCGCCGGTGCAGGTGCCGCCCATCGCGATGGCGCGGCGCACCATGCGCTCGTGCCAGGCCTGGACCCGCCGGTTCTCCTCCGGGTCGTCGTAGTTGGCGATCGGCGCCATGTGGAAATTGCCGTCGCCGACGTGGCCGATGACCGGCGACCAGAAGCCGGTCTGCTCCAGGTCGGCCTTGGACTCCAGGATGCAGTCCGCCAGGCGCGAGATCGGCACGCAGACGTCGGTCGACAACGTGCGCTGGCCCGGCTTGGCGCGGGCCAGGATGGCGTAGTGGGCGTTGTGTCGCGCTTCCCAGAGGGCGGCGCGCTCCTCGGTCTTGGTCGCCCACCTGAAGGCGCTACCGCCGAACTCCTCGGCGATGGCGCGGACCGCCTCGGCCTGCTCCGCCGCCCCGGCCTGGCTGCCGTGGAACTCGAAGAACAGGGTGTCGGCGATCTCGAAGCCGTCCATCCCGGCGTGGTCGAGAATGGCCGAGAGGCCCTCCTTGTCCAGGAGCTCGATCCGGGCCACCGGGATCCCAGACTGGATGGTCAGGATCACCGTGTTGACCGCGTCCTCCAGGGTGGGAAAGGCGCAGACCGCCGAGGACATCGCCTCGGGCACCGGGGCCAGGCGCAGGCCGACCTCGGTGATCACGCCCAGGGTGCCCTCGGAGCCGACCATCAGGCCGTTCAGGTCGTAGCCGGCCGAGGACTTCCGGGCCCGGGTCCCGGTCCGGATGATCCGGCCGTCGGCCAGGACCACGGTCAGGCCGAGGACGTTCTCCTTCATGGTGCCGTAGCGCACCGCGTTGGTGCCGCTGGCCCGGGTTGCCGCCATGCCGCCGAGGCTGGCGTCGGCGCCCGGGTCGATGGGGAAGAACAGGCCGGTGTCGCGCAGGTGGGCGTTGAGCTGCTTGCGGGTCACCCCGGCCTGCACCCGGCAGTCGAGGTCCTCGACCGAGACCTCGAGGATCTCGTTCATCTCAGAGAGATCGAGGGTGATGCCGCCGCGGACCGCCAGGGTGTGGCCCTCCAGCCCGGTCCCGGTGCCGTAGGGGATGATCGGCACCTTGTGGCGGGCGGCGATCTTGACGGCCTCGCTGACCTCCTCGGTACTGCGGGCGTAGACCACCGCGTCGGGTGGGCTGACGGGGTGATAGGCCTCGCCGGTGCCGTGATGCAGGCGCACCGAGTCCGCAGTCGAGAGGCGATCGCCGAAGCGCGCCTGGAGGTCCTCGATCGCGGCTGAAATCGCCGGCTTGAGCTGCTCTGCCAGCGCCATGGTGGCCTCCGGACTGCCTGCGGAACGGACACACGAGTCTGCCACGGAGCGGCAGCGCATCCAAGCCGGCAATCCGGAGGCCCGGGTCGGCCGAGTCCGGCTCAGTCTTCGACTTCGATCCGCCAGCGGTTCAGCTTGCCGACATCGCGGCGGGCCCGGTCGGCGACCTGGAGTTGCCAGTTGCCGTTGGGATCCTCGCCGATCAGCCCGGCGAGGCCCGGATGGTTGCTGGCCCGCCAGGTCCGCACCAGGTTGTCCGCGGAGCCGCCGCTGCGGTCCTGCAGCACCACGACGCTGCCGCCGGGCGAGGTCAGGACCACTCGCAGGTCGCCGACCCAGGGATGGGTGATGTCCACCGAGAGGCTGATCTCGGCAATGCTGCCGACGCCGCTCAGGCTCAGCTCGCGGGTGATGCCGTCGGGATCGTTGTCCGGGATGGTCACCGCTTCGCTGTCCTCGGCGACGGACGTGTCCGGTGCGAAGTTGACGATCAGGGCCCAGGCCTCGAGGGTGCCGATGTCGCGGGCCGCGTGGTCCTCGACGATCAGCGTCCAGGTGCCCTGCGCGTCCTCTCCGGCGAATCCGGCCAAGCCGGGCGTCGTTGCCGAGTCGAAGGTCTGG
>JAAUYL010001194.1_pt1 | contig 11413 bp, 9 predicted proteins | sample 7278011 | NCBI WGS metagenome assembly JAAUYL01 (sample SAMN14350225, study PRJNA611818) | marine sediment metagenome | isolation source: surface marine sediment (1.8m) | place: French Polynesia: Moorea | collected 2018-08 | reverse complement strand
TTGCCAGCGTATGGAGCTAGCATTACCGTACAGCTCCTCGTAAGTTTTCAGAATGGCGGGAAGCGTCGACTTTACAATCACGTCCAGGCCCAGGAGGCTCTTCAACTGGTTCGACATGATCGTGATCGAGGCTGCCGAGGTAAACCCGCTGATGACAGGGATCGATACAAAGTTGACCAACGAGCCAAGCCGCAGCATCCCGATGGCAAGAATCACTAAGCCATTGACCAAGGCCAGGAGGGGTGCGTACCCCACATTCAAGGAGGTGAAGTGGAGACTCATCAGAGCCATCAAAGTGGTTGGACCAACGGTCACCTCTTTTACCGTTCCAAACGCTATGTACATAAAGCTGCTCATGAAACTGGAGTAAAGGCCATACTGAAACATTAATTGTGTTATTTAAGCATGTTAATATTGACCATTCTTAACTTAAATAGATATCTATCAATTTAAGATACGATTGTGCGTATTTTGATGTTGTCGCTTTTGTAAGCATATTTTGGTATATTTTATCCTTTTATCCATACCTGAGGAGGCAATTCAGCAATGAATGCGAATGCGATGCTTTGCGGTATCACAGTTAATCCAACAGTGAGACCTGCTAAGACATCGCTGAAGGCTTTTGTTAGGTTGTACTCGGGCAACCAGGTCAATATGGGCAGGACTTTTCTGAGGACACGAATCAACGGAGAACACATATCGTTCAGTGGTAACAAGAAAAGAAATATTGGTGATTGCGAATGATGTGCAACTGCAAAGTACGTTAAGATTCTACAGTTGTTGTTGTCTTTGTTCTTTCGAGTTCCCTCTCGCAAAATTTGGAGTCCAAGATGCTCGTGAAAAGGGGTCAAATCTTGATGATAAGATACGAGTCACGTAAATGGATAAAGCAAATTCTACTGTACACTTTTGACCACCCTGTATCAGCTTTCAATAATTGGATTTAGTAAGAGTGCAAGCAGAAGATACTAGTTTTGACCCCATCCGTTCGTACATACAGACACACAATATTTGTGGAAAATCGAATTACTCATGGATTGTCCATCAACGTACTTTAGTGTCTGGAGAAATTTTGGAACACATATCCATATCTTAATCTAGATATTCAACTATTCTATTTCCAATTTTTGATCCATTTTCTGACAGAAACCATGATTAAGCATACAGACATTGAGAATTTTCAATTTTAAGCATTATTCAGTTTAGTTTTACAATTTATAGACCGGAATAGGCCAATACTTTGCTGTACATATGTGATGCGGGGAGAAGTGAGACAAAACTTTGACCTGCGTTTACTTAGCTCCACAAATCCTCGGAGCGTCCAAACTTGTAGACTAGAGATGCAAAAAAGATGCACGCATTCTGGAGGAAAATCGCCACTCCAGGATAAGTCCCTGATGGATGGAACGTCTTTTGGTCGTCTGAAAAGAGGATAAAATCATGAACCAGAACTCTTTACCGACACAATCTATTCTAGCGTACTGTCGACAACATATTCGCCGAATAGAATCCACGAGGCCCCGATGAGAGCCCCGAATCCCATCAGGAATCCAAAGAAGAACCAAATTCGGGCTCCTCTGATGCCCAAGCATCCGTCTGTATATGCTTCTCCTCTAAGTTGACCATTAGAAACTGCGTTGACCCTGAAAGTGCGAGAATTCGAATGTGCGTTATTTGCGCAATATTAATGCTTATAATATTGATTGGTCTCAAAGAGAACTGAGTTCACTTACATGAACATGGATATGGTTCCAAACACTCCACAAATGTGAAATACATCTTTCAAATCGCCTTTATCTGGATAAACGGCAGCCGCGTCAATGGCTAGCCACCAGCCGAAGAAGAACTGAAATACGAAATAAGCTCTGGTTATTCTACAATTTCTCTAGATAAACGGTGGGGTTGACAATACCAGAACTCCGGCAACGATCGAGGCGACCAAGTTTCTCCGATCACCAACCTCCAGCCACTCAAACCGGGGCAACCTCGCATTGTCCAAGCATCCAGACATTGCTGATTTTGACAGATAGCCGTTTGACTTTGGCCTTTATAGCTTTGGTACAGCAGCACTGCTGTTATCACTTTTTTAGCTGAAGGCCTACTCCAAGTGGTTTTCCAATTTCTTTAGGCCTTTTGGAATGGCTCTCTCGTTCCTTCCGATCGTTTCTTTTTCTTCGCAAAAATTCTTCTTTTCTTTTCGTCGAAAAGTTTTGTTTTTTCTTTGGTTTGCTTTGTGTGTGTCACTCACTGTCAGCTAGGGCAGAGATAGCAGAGAGCAACAGAGAGTCAAAACAAATCCAGCAAGTTTGCCAAGCAAGACTTCTTCTGATTGTCAGGGTAATCGTTTTGCATTTTTATGTCTTAACATTCAATTGCGTTGGCATTTTATATGACAGTGAGACTATTTTTATTGAGGATATCTTGTTAAAATAGTGATAGTCAAAGTCAAGGATGCATCGCCATAGTTTATTTTTCGGGCAATTTTGCTCAATTGCAGCTGACGTGCGTTCCTAAATATTTGACGTCGCATATTTGCGAGAAAGAGCTGATGGAGCAACTGTTTCCCAAGTCGCTTAAAAGTTGATCTAAACCAGCGAAAAAATAGGCAGTCTATCAAATGTTCTTACAGTATTGACAAAAAGTGGAATGGAAAACTGCAATCAAATTCACATTAATGAAAACACATGTACTCCCGCAAAATATTTAAGGGGCTGAAATAGTTTTGCCAACATTTTTGTAAGCCGACACGTTTCATACACAAGGCGCCAAGTTTAAAAATCTAAGCTCTGTAGTAATATCTTCACAATCCTAAAAATGCTGAAAACAAGCTTTGAACACCTTGCCAAACGTGTTGCTTTGCCACAATCACTGCATCTTTTAGTTGAAGTAGAAGAAATGTGTTTTTGTCGCAGATCGAACACGACGCAAAATGTCAATTAATCTTGTGCACCGTGTTAATTTACAATTGTCCAGGTGGTCAAAATTAACGATCAGCATTTGCAAGCGTTACAGCCATCGAGATTGTCAAGACATCAGGCTGGACTTTAATCAATGTGCCAATGATTACAGAAAAATCTTCGGCCAACGGGGAACACTGAATCTTGTCAAGACGTACGGACTCCTGACGCTATGTTCCTTCCCTACTTTTGTGAACAATGCATTTCAAGTGAGTAGATAGATCTCTACATAGAACAATCTGCTAAAAATCATTGATGCCATATATCTAGAGGAGGACACTCACCTAAATTGCTGTAAAAATGTCTCTAGATTTTTCAAGTTTGTCAAACCCTATTTGGAAGGAGATTATTCGAGGCCGTGTTTAAGCCATTTGTGTACAAACAGTACATTGCGGGGGACACAAGGGAAGACATTTTGGGAACGCTAAAAGATTTTGAGGCTCGAGGATGGGCACCCTTCCTGTCACCAATGTTGGAAATCGAGGAGGACGAAGATGCACAGGTCTCAGAAATAAAAAGGTAATATTTGGCTCATCCTACTGCGAAAGTGGTGGTGGCTATAGACCATAAATAAACAACGTGGAGCAATTTGATTATTTCAGGCAGGAAATATACAAAAGAAATTCTAAGTTAATTCACGAATGTATCGACGTAATCAACGAGGGAGTAACTGATTCTCCAAAGACTTTGGCCATCAAACTCACAGCTATTTTACCGGCGTCTGTTTTGCACAAAATAGCAAGACACATTGACCATCATCACAAAGGGGAAATCATCGCATCAGATATAAAAGATTTTGACAAATCTCTTCAGTCTGCTGAATACATTGATCTCATTTCAATATGTAAGTTTGTGTCTTTTTTGTCTTTTTGCCATTTTTTAATTCGCATTTTTAGGTGCGAAGTGCGTCGCAAGTAACATTGATTTGTATATCGACGCAGAGTTTTCTGAGCTTCAGTCTGGCGTGAGATTTATCGTCCTCAGCCTGATGCACCGATACAGGAAACACATCTTCAACACTTACCAATGCTACCTCAAGCGGACGTACAAGAACATTGTCAATGATCTACGTGTCGGTCAGCAGCTCAAGTTTGGCCTAGCCTGTAAACTTGTGCGAGGTGCGTATCTTCAACGGGAAATGGCGCTATGCAACAAAAATCCGGGACGAGTCAATCCAATCCACGAGAGCTATTCTGCCACAAACGACAGCTTCAATGCAGCCGTGGACCTGCTCTTGGCAACGATTGCCGATGAAAAACGACACCAAGAAGGATCAACGACCGTCGTACCCCGGGTCACTATAGCCACCCACAATTACGAGTCCATCGTTCGAGCAGTGGAATGGTTAACCTTGAATGGTATTCCGGACGTCATCGACGAGGTGGCCTTTGCGCAAATCAACTCTATGGGAGACCAGATGTCGCATGCCCTCGTCCATCAAGGTTACACCGTTTTGAAGCTGGTGCCGTGCGGGAGCGTGAATGACGTCCTTCCGTGGCTGGCAAGGAGAATGCAGGAAAACGGCTCCGTCATCGAAAGACTAGAATGGGACAGGTCTTTGTTGCGCAAGGCTCTGAAGGAACGAGTTTTTGGTGATTCGTGATAAAAGTCCTGTTCGTATATCTGCACACTTTTATTGCCAAATGTTGCCGCTACGTGGCGCTGACTGTATTGTTTACAGTTTACATTCAGCTGACGCATGATCGCATTTATATTTGTGTCCACTCAAAGTTACAGACTTGATCGAAATCTCAAGCCTCAAGTCAGAAATAAAATAAGAAAAAAAATGAAACTTCTCGAGCACTTTCTTTTGGCAATTTGTCACATCAATCACAATCAGCAATCAACCTCGTGTGCATTTTAAAATAATGAGAAAGCAGTGAAAGCATTAATGTGGGCACAGACAATTGGGCAGTACGGAGAAAATCAAAACAAAAGCAGTGTGACCTTTAAGAAGGACGCTCAGCTACAAAGAAATTTTAATTTTTGAACATATTCAGTGCAGGACTATTAATAAGGGGTAATGGTTATGGCTCTTCAGATCACTTTCTAAAAATATGACATGTTGAGATCCATCATAAGTAAATGCAAAAGCTTGCGAGCCCTTTTGATGTAATTTCATGAGAAAGTTTGGTGTGATTTTATAAGCTGCATCATAAATACATGCATTATGGATCAAAAAAATCATTTAGCTCGAGTGGTTTCAAGGCCAAGATTTGAAGAGCCATCGTCAACATGGCCACCAGCCATTGTGTATTGACGACAATCATTTTTCGACGTCAACAATACTTTAGTCCACAAGTAAAGGCCATTTTCACAAGACAGTTTTCGAAATCGTCGCAAGTAAGCTAACTCACTCATTGATACCCACGGACTATTAACAATTAACTTTTTCGCTCGTTTCAGATAATGTCTCCCAAAAAGGTCTGCATCGTTGGATCCGGTAATTGGGCTTGTGCCATCGCCAGAATTGTTGGTGAAAACACTATGAGGCATCCTCAGCTCTTCGAACCCGGTGTCAATATGTGGGTGCATGAAGAAATCGTCCAAGGTCGCAAGCTGACGGAGATCATTAACGAGCAGCACGAGAATGTAAAATACTTGCCCGGACGAAAGCTGCCGAAGAATATCTTGGCTATATCGGACATATGCCAGGCCGCGATTCCAGCAGACATCCTGGTCATAGCAGTGCCCCATCAATTCATCCAGCAATCACTTGGACCCCTAACTGGACAATTAAAGCCGGATGCCAATGGCATTTCTCTGGCTAAAGGATTCGATCTCATCCCCACAGGTGGCACGAGACTCATCAGTGAAGTCCTCAAGGAGACACTCTCCATTCCAGTATCGGTTCTGATGTGAGAAGAGCATACATAGTATGATATATTTTTTCGACCCCTCGTTCTTTTTTTCATTTGCACAGGGGTGCCAACCTCGCGGACGAGGTCGCCGATGGTCAATTTTGTGAGACCACTGTGGGCTGCCGAGACACCGAGATGGGGCGAATTTACAAAAAGCTATTTGAAACCCCCAACTTTCGCGTCACGGTTGTCGGAGATGCCAGCACGGTGGAGATATGTGGTGCTCTGAAAAATATTGTCGCCTGCGCTGCCGGAATAGTCGAAGGCCTTCAATATGGCGACAACACAAAGTCAGCCGTCATTCGAATCGGACTAATGGAAATGGTCAAATATGCTACTGTCCTTGGTGAACAGGAGCCAAGCCTAATCACTTTCTTTGAAAGCTGCGGCATTGGAGATCTGGTGACCACTTGCTATGGCGGACGAAATGCGCAGTTGTCGAAAGAGTTTGTGATAAGGGGCGATCAAAGCATCAATGATTTGGAAAAGGAACTGCTTAACGGACAGAAACTTCAAGGACCGGCCACGGCGGCCGAGGTCCATGTGACGCTGAAACAAAAGAACTTGGAGGACAAGTTCCCTCTTTTCACTGCCGTGCATAAAATCTTTACCCGTCAGATGACTCCTCAGGAAATCGTTGACGTTTTGAGAGACCATCCAATTCACTCACACTCAGAAGATTACGTCCACTAAAAATCATGTTTGCCATGTTGATTGCAATAACCGTGCTAGTCAAAGATATTTTCAAAGTAAAGCATGTTAAGTTTTAAACTACGTTTCTGACCATTTATTTCACTATCAGGTACCAAATGCATGTATTTCACTTTCAGTCTTCGTAGAAGCGTTGGAAGACTTTGATGGGGTCAGGGCGTCGTTGCAATCTCTTGATCACTGTTGTCCTCATTCTCGTCGAGAGGAGGTTCAGCAACATCCTCGTCTTCGTTGATCAACTCCTCACTTGGAACACGATTTCTAAGGAACAGAGAACAATCGATTAATGTGAGAAATTATGGTTGGGTTGGTTGGTGGGATAACTGACACTACCTGTACAATACATAGTGCTGCACGATGAAAACAATGTCAAACAGAACCGAGAATAGTCCGAGTCCGAATTTGGTCGGATCGCCGAAAATTGAGCCCCAGTCGTCTGAAATATGAATTTATAAAGTCAGAAAGGTTTTGAGATTCTGGAATTGGCTATGCTCACTTTCGTTGTAGGAAATCACAAACATCTGGCCAATGCTGAGTATTCCACCGGTGAAGTCCAGGATGATATTGCCAATGCTCCAGCCCATTGTGCTCTTTCGACGCCAGTTCAAGTAGGCTTGTGGTACGTACTTGACCAAGGTGATGAACAGCTTCACATAGGAGCAGATGTAGAGGAAGTCGAGATACTTCAAGACGGAAGCAAACGAAAGAATCAAAGAGATTGCTATCAGCAAAGCGATCGCGCCGAGGAGGATCTTGCATATTCGCGAGACCGCCTGCGTCCCTCTCTGTGAGATGGAAAGAGCACATTTTTATTTTGGATTATGTTAAAATTGGTAAATCTTATTGGATTGCCTTGCCTCGTAAATGATGCACTGTGCAATAGTGACCACACAAGCGAAAACGGCATGAAGAGAAAATATAACGTCGTTCAACTGGACTGGATTCACGCCCGTAGGATGCCTTGAGAAGTATTCAGCCTGGAAAAGCAAATGATCAAGCTCAGAAAATAATCAATCTCTATAGATATTTATGTAGCTATCTACCTGAATTCCAGGCACCCAGTACAAGCCAATATTGAAAAGACTGTACATGGTGAAGCCAACCACGTTGAGTCCGAGGAAGTCGAAGCTCAATCCGATGACACTGCGAATCAAAAGAAAACGTAGGGCTAGAAACACTTCAATGATCAGATTTCAGCGTTTGTTTTTAGAACCTTTTCCTCTTCCAGTTTTCGTAGATTTGAGGATAGAATGAAATCGACCAGGCCACAAAGTAGATCCAACCGATGATTTGGCTAAACGTGTCGAGACCCTCAGAGTGTTGACTGGTGACCCTGACGAAGGCATCTTGAACGCTGGATAAGTAAAAGTAGTGAATCAAGAGTAGGTTTGACAAAATCAGAAACGAATAGACTGCGTTTCTCTTATGGAGCATCACTATGTTCATAGTGGTGAGTCGTAAACAATTGCACAACTTCACTTCACCACTCAATTAATCATTTAACAAAATATTTCATTCACGCAGCAATCTGGTGTGTTGACGGTTGCATGACATTTGAAAAAAGTATTGAATTGTCATGTAGCCTACCTACAATTCCGACTCGACAGGAGCTTAATATAGAAATATATTAAATATTTCGTCCTTAGTTCAGCTACATATTTACAATTGATTGGCTGCGACTAACGTTACAGATGTACATTTGCAGAAGTGAGAACACTTGCTATCCACCCTTGTATGGTGCTATGTGCTAAATATCTATGTACGTATATGTCATTAACTTTGACACTTGGCATCTTACTTGAGGCTGCTGCTTTCGGTCGCATTGGCGGTGACAACTGTTTTGCCCGCATCCTCGGCGATGATCTTAATTTTAAAGCTCGACTCATCAGGATGTATGGTGACCTGATCTGGCTCCAGGGAGACGACTCCGGGTGGCGTAGAGAAAAATGTTATTGTTGAATCAATCCTGCAATGAATGGCAATTTTATTTTGTGTACGTAAACTATGAGGCTTCAGGATTCTGAATAGCAGATATTTGTGGAATCACTACTTACCCGTTTGACTTATTCGGGAAAGTCACAGAAAACTCCACTGTTTGAGAGCGATTCACCACCAATGCAACATCGTGTTGAGATGTCTTCACAACGCCTTTGGACGAGGCAAGTCCGAATAACGAAGTGCCAATCGAGAGCTCCAAGACTGCAAAAATATCAGCAATTCGTAAATGCCATCCCTTGAATTTCTCTTTTGGACGTTGTGAATTGTTTTACTTACCCACGGAGAGCGTCACCACTGCGGCACAAAACACAATTTGTTTCCTCATTTTGAGCAGATTAAGGTCCTAACTCCTACTATATAGATATTTGTGTTGTCACATAAGCTTACACTTTTCAACTCACTGTAGACTTTCAACATTTGCTTGATGGAATTATCCAGAAGTACAGAGGTTGCTCAAAGCCTGAAGGAAGCAACAGGCACATGTAGCAAGCGTTCCATCAAGAAATATTTAGTTCTTTATCGGTCTTGAAAGACAAGATTGCATTAGTCGGACAATCACTTCACTTTTCGTCACGTCACGGGATGGGAGTTTCGGTCACTTTTCTGTTTGTAATAGCAAATATCCGCCTTCAGACTTAATGCATCGGAATTTGTTTGTCACGAATTCAGATCTCAGTCTCACTGCACCAGACAGTAATGAGACTGTTCCGCAATCTACTTAGGTCCTGATTCGAACTACTTTTAAGAGTTTTGAATTTTTGAGCCGCCTTGAATCTTGAATCTTGACTTTGAATTTTTGCGATTTGAGTTTGACGTTTGAGACTTTTTCTTTGTTTTTGTGACAGATCGGAGTAGCCCAATCAAGTACAGATGGGCCTACATTTCAACCCCAAACCATCATTTTTGATTGACAAAAAAACTATGGAAGCAGAAAAAAAATTAAAAAGTAAAAAATTCTACTTTAAATCTAATTAAAATGATTATTTGTGCCACAAAAAACCAAGTCAGTATATCAGGTAGCCTTAAAGTATCTTATTAAAACTTCAAAACAATAACAATATAAGAGTTGAGACACATGAGTTTTGATCCGCTCGCTCATGTTAAATGTTTAATGTATGTACATAAACTGTCTGTGATGGGACAACAAAAAAGGAAACGTCTTTAGACCGGCTGCTGTTTCAATTCGATCGACACAGACCGAGGTCCGAGCCGACGCGCACCACTCCCCGAGTCCCTGCCATTTTATTTGCCAAGTCTTCGAGTCCAAGCATCAAACAAGTGTAAGACGAAGATCTCGAATTCAGGCCACGGTCTATAGTGCCAGCAGGATACTTGAGGAGACGTTTGCTTTTGTCAGCATGGCTTCCAAGGCCAATGTTGCAGTTGAGAAACGAATTCATGAAGCCTTCATACAATTGTCGACCGAGGCCAGAGGTAAAGACGGACAATAGCATAGTGATAACCCAAAGGCTACCTAACCTAACTACCTAATACTGTCTTTTCTAGAGCTTTATCTGTGGAGCGACATACCAGAAGTTTTCAGTGCCCCTAACGCACTTGAATTTCATCGCTCATTTGTCAGCTACAATCGACCGGTGATCCTTCGGAATGGCGCCGGCCACTGGCCGGCCATTGACAAGTGGAGAGACAATAATTACCTCATCAATAGGCTTGGAGGTGGCAATAAAGAAGTGACAGTGGCTATAACACCGAATGGATTTGCTGACGCCATAATTGCGGACGGAAGATTTGTGATGCCGCACGAAGAGCAGATGCTGTTTCGAGACTTTGTTTCCATCATCGAGGAACCAAGCAAGTCCACAGGCGTGCACTATATTCAAAAACAGAACTCAAACCTCACCGAAGAGATATCAGACCTCATAGACGACATTTGTCCATTCGATTGGGCCACGGAGGCTTTCGGCAAAAGCCCCGACGCTGTCAACTTTTGGATGGGGGACCAACGCGCCGTTACTTCAAGTAAGAAACTTTCTTTTCAGAATTTAAATAGAGATGGCATTGTCATGCCTACTTTCTCAGCTCATAAAGACCCATATGAAAACATCTATGCCGTCGTACGTGGATACAAAGATATCACTCTGTTCCCTCCAACGGACCTGCCTTGGCTGCCTTACAAAACATGCAGCCAAGCGATTTATGTGAAAAATCAAGATGGAAGCTTCGATATCAAAGATTTGCCCGAAGCTGGCACAGTTCCATGGATTGCTGTTGATCCTCAAAATCCCGACCTCAAAAAATATCCGCAATACGGAAATGCCCATCCCATTAACCTTAGACTGAACGCGGGAGATGTCCTCTATTTACCGTCTTTTTGGTTTCACCACTTGAAACAGAGTCAAGGTGATAAAATGTTCGGATTTCTATATATCAACCACGATTGTATTTGTCAAGTATTTTTCGCTTCATTTTTAGGATGCATTGCTGTGAACTGGTGGTATGACATGGAATTCGATGTACGATACAACTATTTCAATTTTCTGCAAAGTGTGGTGAACATCAATGAAAATTTGGGTGATCCTCCATGAATGGGTTCCATATCTGTTTTATTCTGTAGTGTCTGAATTTACTTGAGCTTGGGGTAGATCCATAAAAACCTGTGAAAACGCGGCCAAAAAATAAAAGCAAAACAAATCACGGACTTCAATTATTCGAGTGAATTCATTTATTTGCACGATTAGTACTTACAATTTTTAGAGTTAAGTTGATTAAGCCTAGAATATATTTTTTGTTAGATGAATAGATGTTAACGTTAGAAGTTAGGATATTAAGAGATCGACTATGAAAATTAATTTTGCGTAAATGGTATTCACTAGGGCCGGAAACGTTATCAAAAAATAATTAACTATCAAATCTACAAAAAGTCTC
>JAAUYL010023563.1_pt1 | contig 11414 bp, 7 predicted proteins | sample 7278011 | NCBI WGS metagenome assembly JAAUYL01 (sample SAMN14350225, study PRJNA611818) | marine sediment metagenome | isolation source: surface marine sediment (1.8m) | place: French Polynesia: Moorea | collected 2018-08 | reverse complement strand
CGGCGGGATCGAGTCGACAGGAGGAGGATGAGATTGACTGATTGAGGGGTATGACTGAACATCTCCTTCAAGAATCCTCCTCCACCTTTTAACTACCTCAACTAAAAATAGTTCTAAATTACCTTCTGCATAAAAAAATACGTCGACCTCTGGACCAAACTAACAACAGGGTTTTGTTCGAGAGGCGAAATCACAAGCTGAACCAATGGTGCTCAAAATATGAAAGAAAGAAAACATCGAACAATATTGTAGATTTGAAATCAATTAACAAAGTAGAAAATATATTGTACTTGTACCCTAACTTCAATCAGATGCATGAAATGAAGAACAAACGAAATATGAAAATAGATTGACCAATATGGAAAAAGCCTTACAAATCGTCGTTTTTATTTATACCTACATATATGTATATGTACATTTTTTAAAACTCTAAAAAATATGGGAAATGACGGTGTGGCAACCAATTTTGTAAATTAAATTCTACAACTTTGCTGTTCAAGTAAGTGAATGAATATGATTTTTTGAGTCCAGGAGTGTCATGTTACGCTAAGAAAATGATTGTTTCCATAAAATTGACCAGAGAATTTATTGGGTCATTAAGGGAGAAAAAAGTCGTGAAATTGTGAGAAATAAAAATATCAATTCCTGATAAGAACCTAAACCTTCTACTACATAGAAATCTACGATTCCGAAGAGAACTGTCTGATCACCGAATTTGACTATTTTTTCTGTTTAATTTATCTTCTAGCACAAACATCAAGTACATCTGAATGTTCTATCTATATATCATGTATATATGGTGCTGTGTTATGCTATGTCATGCTATGTTATGTGGTCGCTGTGACTCTGTCCACTGACAGCACATTTCCTATTTACATTGTTGACTGTTGTTTAGTTAATACTGGGGTGTACAAAGTGAAAAAGAACTGAAACTAAACTACAGTAATCATTACAGTAAGAAGTATCTAAGTACTGCATAAAGTTTGTTCGGTTTTTACGGTCCCGTGCGCCGTGCGCGTCAACCCCGCAGCCTCGCTCCGCGATTCCACTCAGTGTTGCCAGGCTTGTTTGCTGTCAACTCAACTTTATTGTGGCACTTTTTGCTACCAAAATGTAGTAAAGAATCCAATCTGGCGACGCTTTACGAAGATATATTGTCAAGGTGATCTCGCTTCAAAACTGGCCGACGTCGCAAAAAAGACTGAGATTGAGCGCGTTGTCCGGTTGACAGTAGCAGAGAAAACATTTCTCTTCTTGTTTCAGTTAACGCGCCAAGGGATTTGACATGTGTTTGCAATGATTTGAGCCTTAAAAAATCGAGGCACTTTTAGGCAGAAGAAAACGAAATATTTAAGGAGTGTCGAGACAGTCTCGGCAAAACAGTTCAACCAAAGTTTTATTAAATGAATGTTAACAAAAATGGGAGCTCATGCAATAGCAAAAAGTTTGAGTTTTTGTCGTTGTTTTCCGAAATGGGTTAGCACAAAATGGAGATTGGGTTGACATTTGGTCTCTCATTCGACCGGAGGCAACATCTCCCCCGTTGGCTGCTGCTTGATCTGTGTTTGTGTGCGTAGTGGGATCTCAGCTTACTTCTGCAGCCAAAACGGGGTACCCTCTCAGCTCAGCAGCCCTCTAACTGAGCGTAACATTGTGAATAAGAGAACAGAACCACGGATGCTCCGTTCTGTGGAAGCTGAGAAAGCCACAGGTGGAATTTCGAGCGTTCAATTCAATGGGACAGCGATTTAAATCCCACCGACAAGACCTCCCCGACCTCCTAGGTAAGCTCCGACAGCTCCTCCCCTTCCAACTTTACCAACGCCGTGTTAAAACTGAAATTGGCCAGACAGATCTTATCGAATCGAGTGTGTGCATTTCCTGGCGGATTGTGTTTTTGTAATTTGGTGCATCTTTGATTTCTGGTCTGGGACAGAAGATGTTCCAACATCTAGAGGCTGGACAAGATGTCAAAAACAGAGGAGACAGATTCTTCTGCCAGCCAGAGACCTTATCGCCGAGCTGATCTCAATGACTTCCGCATTTGCTCGGCACTTGTTGACTTGCTTATTGAAAAGAGGCAGGCTGGCTGGCCCCAAATGTGGGCTAACAAATTGGAAAATGTCATGTTTCAAGTCAAGAAAATAGGCTTTTAAAATCGGAATTTCAGTTTGTTTTCACACCACTTTTGTTTTGACTCAGTTGGAATAAGGAAAAGTGCTGTGATTTGTTGCATTATTAACTTACACTCATTTTTTGCTTGCTTTGCTTTACAGGCACAATGTGACTGCTATTGAGGTCGCGCGAGCCTCGGAGGCCAACTGAGGAGCCTCTCTTCTCCTCGACTCTGCTCGACTTCAATTTAGCCTTGAAAGGGAGCAAAGTGGAACAGAACTAAACAGTGAAGTGAGGTGTCTTGCTGTCTCTCCCCCGCCCAAATTCAATACCTGGTTATTGGGAACAAAGTGAAAGTTCTAAAAACCAGAAGAGGAAGAGACCCAATGCAAATGCTTACCCTCGTGTGCCTTACATATTACCGAGAGAGAAACCACAGAAACAGAGAACATCGGATCGAAGACACGATCCATGTATGAATGCAATGAAGGAAAATCGATGCAACTCTCCTTCCTACAACGAATTTGTATCTTCGCCCTAGATTTTAAGGAACCCAAAAAGAGAGTCAGAGAAGCGAAGAAAGTGACCTGACCAGAGAGAGGGAGAGCCATGTGAAATTTGAAAGCGCTGAAAAAAGACACACAGGTATTGATATTGGTTTGTGTCTGTCCTACTCCCACTGAACCAATACTTTTCCGAGTACGAGTGTTCGCGCGCTCTATTCTATTAGACAACATGTCGTAGGCCAGCCAGCCTTTTCGCAGCCTTCGACAAACAACAATAATCATGGCCTTTCCTCAGCCAACAACGGCTACGGCAACGGCAGCCGCGAGGCCAGAGTCCCCACCGGACATAATGGACTTGATCAGCTTGCCCACGCCCGCCGCCGCCGCGTCCTCCGTACCTGCAAAAGGAGCGAGCGAAACGGCGCTAGCCTCTGAAGGGACGACCTCGGAGACAGCAGTATACCAGGGACAGCCTCAAGAACAACAACAGCAATCAGCAACTAGTCCGTCCAATCCTTCAATATCAACAGCCTCGTCGTCCTCGACGTCCTCCGCGGGGACCGGGCGAAAAGTGGTGCTTGAAAAGAGGCCCAACGGCCCTACCCCCGATGCTGTTGTACCTGCTGTCACTCCATCGGGGTCCACTCCATCTGGTGCATCTGGTGCCAGTTCGTCAACGTCTCCACCTGCAAAACCCGACGACAACGAGTTATCTGCAGACGAAAAGAGGAGAATGAGGATACACGCGGCCTCTGAAGCCTACCGGAGGATGCGAGAGCAAAGCAGCCAGCCTCTGGCGGCGGCCTCAACGGGATCGCCGACAGCGTCGCCCATAATGAGCCCGGCGATGGCGACAGCCTCGCCACCCCCAAGTGCCAACGTCCAGTCGGCCTCGCGGGTGTCCAAGTTGAGGCAGGCTCGAATTCAGCGAGTACAACAACAGCAACAACAGCAACAACGCCAACCTCCCCCTCCTCCTCTGGATCTCGACTTGCCCCCGGGTCCACCCCCGCCCCTAATCCCGACGACCATGGTGAATCACGCCGGTGCTGTTATCGCTCCTCAAACGCCTCCGGTCTCTGTCGGTGGGATGCATCCTACTTACCAAAGTGCGTAATATTAAGAATTTATCCCGGTCCCGTTGCAATTTCACGAATTATCTGTGAATAATTAAAATTCAATTTCAGTCGTACCAAATTCCGTCCAAGGCCAGGTGCCTCCGCAACCTGGTTATCCTCATCATCAACAGCAACAACATCCTCCCGTACAAGTCGCGACGGCCAGCATGCCAGTCCTGATCGGTACCCCAAGTCCCCCAGTGCCAATAGTCAGCAATAATAGCATCAATCCTGGACATGTTCAACCACCGCCACCAAGTCAGATCCCCGTGACCTCCTCGCATCAACAGAATCCTCAAAATATTGCCGAACGACGTCGCAGCAGCCAAGATCGGCCTAGCATAGACCTCGGAGAACTTGTCAGGAGCACCATCATAAACCAGGGCGTCACCAAAGTTTTCAGCCAGGTAAACAAATCATATATCTAAGTCTATTTTAATTTCTGTTCTGACCAAACTCAATTCATTTCAGCATTGGATATCATTGGCCGACGGGAGCAGGGTCCTCCTTTTGGACTTTGAAGGCCAGTTCACCCTCTTGATCCCGAATATCAAGCCCAACCAGTCGTTCACGGTGAATACGACCAACGTCGACGTCGAGACGAAGGTGATCAACAACGGCCAGAAGTTGACCTTCTTCAAGTTCCAGTTCCAGTCGCCAGCTTTGGAGGTCACGGCACCCGTCCTCTCTGACAAGGCTATGGGCGAAAAGGTGCTCAAGCAGAATGGTGCCTGTGTCTTCCTCGGTCGTGTGTTCAAGAATGTTTCTCAGCCACCGCCACCTCAACAACAACAGCTACATCGGCATCTTGGACCAGTAGTTCCAGTACCAGGTCCAATGCTCGTACAGCCAGTCATTTCGCATCAGCCTACACGCCTTCCTCAATCTCAAAGGACAGCATCGTTGGCACAGGTCTTGGAAAGACAACAGCAGCAGGAGGCCGCGCTCGAGATGGCTTCGCCGATGCCCTCACTGCCAAAGGGAACGGTGATGGTCCCATCGACGCCGTCGTCCACGGGGTTGATCCCGCCGCCCCCGGGCCCACCTGTCCGAGTGTCGAGACCAATGTTCCATCAACAGCCTCAGCAAGTCCAGGTCCAACCTCAAGCACCACCAGCCATGCCGATCGTGCAGCCTCCGCCCCAGTTCAGCAATCCATCGCCACCTGTCCCTCCTTCAAAAGTACAAAGCGACGAGACATCAAAGGCCAAAAAGTCTGATGACGATGGGGCGGAGGAGAAGACCAAGACCCTTACCTACCCTGACTCCCTGACTTCGTCCATCTACGTCGCCCTGAAGTCCAAAGAGTTGCACAAGATCACGGACTGCCGATATTGTGATCGGGTGTTCAAGTTTCTCGCCGAACACTTGAGCCACTTGAAGAAGCACACGTCGGACGTCGAGTCTGTCGTCGAGATGACGATGAAGATGTGGGTGCCCGACCGGAAGTTAAAGTGCAACCAGTGCAAGTACAAGACATGCTACACCCTGGACTATGCCCGTCACATTGATGGCCACTCGATTCCCGGCCTCGCCTGCAGCATTTGTCAGTGCGAGGTCTCGACGCCAAAAGCCTACGGAGAGCACATGGAAATTCACCATCCGTCCCTGGTTTTTCACGAGGAGCACGCCGAGCCTAAAGCTGCTGATGCTGCTCCCGTCGTTTCAGCTCCAGCTCCAGCTCCTGTTCATATTCCATCAGTAGAACCTCAAAGTCAACCTCGACAAGAACCGGAAGTGGACCAGCCTCAGAAAGTGGTGGCAAGTCCGGTATTAATAGTGCCTAAACCTCCGCTTGATAAAGTTGAAAACAGAAGTAACTCGGCTGAATCGGAACCAGTTGCTGTCAAATCTCCCAATGAGGCTGGTGCAGAAAAAGTCCTCGAGTCCCTGCTTGACGGCTCGCCCAGCGTGCCTCCCGAAGATGATCCTGCTGGTTCTGGAGAGTCGGCCTCTGTCAACGACATGCCCGTCTTGGAATCTCACACGAGGAAGGTCTCGATCAGGGAGAGCCTCGACAGCCACGAGGACGAGCTCCTTGAAGATCTGGCCTCTTTCCGTGAAGAAATGAGCAGCCAACGCCGGCCTCCAGAGAATCACGACGAAGACTCTTCGCACTCGGTCAATGACGACGTCGAGAACTTGGCCAACGACATTATCGACAAGATCGACGAGCAGGAGTTCAGCAACGACGAGGACGAGGTGATGCCCGAAGATGAGGTCGATGACAAGGCTGCCGAAGATGAGGATCTTGATCTCGACCTCCACCTGTCCGAAAATTCGGAGGACGAGGACTTGCACAAGACTGTCGAGCGGACGATTTTCCGTGAAAACGCGCTCAGTGTTCCTCTTACGATTGGGCCGCCGCCGCCACCGCCTCCTGCTGCGGCTGCTTGCACGCCACCTATGAAAATGCCGCCGCTCTCTCCCCCGAGACCCCCGCCCCAACCCCAACTTCACCAAATGGAAGTGACAGCTGTGGCACAACAACAGCAGCAGCAGCAACATGAAAATAAACAGCAACACCATCAGAGTCAGCCGAGCTCGGGCTCCGAGAGCGATCAGCACAGTCCGCCCCCCAGGCAGTTCAAGTGCTCAACTTGCGGCACGGAATTTGTGACCCCAACCTCTCTGAAGATCCACAATCTGAAATGTGTCAAATCTCAACAGCAAAGTACAAAAACTGCAAAGACTACAACGACAACAACAACATCACCATCAACAATCCCCAAGGCCAAACCGAGCCCAGTAGAAGCCGAGTTAAGGCCAAAGGCCGAGGATAAGAAACAAGAACAACAACGGCAAGAAGCCAAGGGTCAAGTAGAGGAAGAACTGCTCAATATTTGCGAGTACTGCCATGACGAGTTCAGGTCGACGTCCTCCCTCAAGACTCACAGGATCTTGTGCAAACGAAAGAGAGCTTTACCAACACCGCCACCGCCACAACCGAAACAGGAGACCGTCGTCAAGACAAATGAAAGCAGAGACCAGGAGAAAATCAATGAAGGCAATGTTTTTGACTTTAGTGCAAAACCTCAACTTAATCGTAAAATCGATACCCCGACGTCCCCTTCAACGCATCAAAAAGAAGATCGACCAAGTCTCAAGATAAAGCTACCGAAGGTAGTCGGCGGTGCTGTTACAACTCCTCTCCCAGTACAATCATCACCCAAGCCTAAGATCTCTATTTCTGGTTCTCCATCGAAAACTGCAACGTCATCAGCAGCCGCCTCAGTGGACTCTTTTGCCGGATTTGGACCTCGATCGATTTTGACCGAGCACCTCAACAGCTACAAACCCCGGGAACAGGAGCAAAGTGCTGAAGGGGTCAATCCGAGGCCATCGCTCAAGCTGAAGATCTCCCTGCCACAGGCTAGCGACAAGAAGAAGTTCACAAGGCAAGCTAGGAGTGAAGTTTTTGCTCCGACGCCACCACCGAAACCCACCCCACCCAAAGCCGCCAAGGCAGCAAAGGTCTTGTCGAAGCCGATCTTGGGCCAGTTTGTGACAAGATCGCCCGCGAAATCCAACGGCTTGAACGGAGGCGGACCGAGGGGTAGAGGGGCAGGAAAGGCTGAGGTGGCCTTGGCGGCCATCCCGAAGTTGGTCATAAAAAAGAACAGCCTGGACAACTTGCAGTCGACGACCTCGCCACCTATCCCAAAAGTGAGCATACGAAAACACTTCCTGGGAGGCTCGACTGTTCCCTCGCGCAAGGAGACATTTGACTTCCGAGAAGACGACGATGATGATGATGCAGACGACGAGGAGGAAGCGATCCCTGTTAAGCAGCCCGAGGCCAAGGTGCTGCCGAAGTTGAAGCCGTGCAAAGTGTCATTGACCAACCTCAAGGCCGACGAGATCAACTCGAGACTTGGCCTCGGTCCCAGTGGTAAACAAGAGAAGATCGTTGTCAAAAAGGCCGAATCCCAACCTCCTCCGATCGTGCCTAAGCTCAAAATCAAACTGGATCCACCACCGACTTCGAAGAAGGAGGAGCCAAAATCCGATGATCTCAAGAAAGCCGTCCAACAACAACAACCAGTGAGTGTGACCAAGAAGAGAAGTCGAGGACGGCCTCTGGACGAGATTTTGAACAACCTCACTTTCAACCTGCCTCAGTTCAGTTTTTTGGAGGAGCCTCAACTATCGGAAGACTCCTCTGAGGACGAGGACGACGAGGTCAAGGCGACAGCCACTAATGGCCAAGATATCCCTGGCGACATCCTGGTCGCCAACGTCGAGATTGAGACGGCCTTCAACCGCATCGAAAACCTTTCTGCTCCAAGGCTGACCGTCCATGAGATTCTCAAAGAGGTCTTGGCCAATGTCGTCGGTAGTGGAAAAGAAGAGGAGATACAGGAAAAAGTGCCGGACCCAGTGATGCCTGAAAAGAAAGAGAAGAAGCCCAAGTCCGAATTCACGGTGATTCGCGTGTCCCAGAGTAAGCCCGTCAAAGTGAAGCGTTCGGGGTCGGGTCTTAGCCTCAGCGACTACAAAAACAGCAGGAGGAAGAAGGGCGGCAAGAAAAAGAAGCTGGACAAGTTGATCATCAGGAACGTGTCGAAGCTGACCTCTTTGTCCTCCTCCGCCGTCGGCGAGCCCATTGTCAATCCCGATACACCGGTCACACCAAGTTCCATCTGCAAAGAAATCCTAGCAGATATCCTCAATGACCTTCCTTGTTGGGGAGGCGTTCGACCGGCAGATAACAATGCGGCAGTGCCGAGTCCAATCAAGCTGACCATCAACAAAAACAGGCTGAAAATGAAAACGGCAAAACGCTTGAAGCACTTGTTCAAGACCAGCAACGTCGTCGACGTCGTGCCGCCGATCAAGATGAAGGCTTTGTTCGACAAGTCTGGCGAAAGTCCTCCAAAACCGACCACCTCGGATCTGGCTGCCAAGAAGATGCCGGCCAGTTTCAGGAGGCAGCTAAGCCTCAAGAAGCAGCTTGGCATCGACATGGTCGAGCAGAACCCCGTGTTTGAAGGCCAAGGCCCCTTGGCTGTCGGACGCAGGAAGGCCAAACTTGAAGCCAGTAAGAACTTGGCCGAGCCGAAGAGAGTCATTAAAAAATCGAACAAAGATGCAACCACTACCGTCAACAACAACCTCAAGGACAAGGGTGCGTCGCCTCCGAAAAACAACAAGAGAAAAGCGGCTGCTTTGACCTCGCTAGAGCGGCCATCGGCGACAACGAAGAGGACCAGAGCATCATCCGGTCCCAAGTCTGGTTCTGACGACCAACAAGAAGCCTCCTCCAAGTCGGAGTCGATCGCTGATTTGATTGGTAAATTCGTGAGAGACGACGTGTCGAGAGAGATGGGATTCGGAGGCCGTGAGGGCAGTCGCTCGAGGTCGTCATCGCCGACGCTCATGATGATCGGCAAGCAGGTGAAGAATCCGGGAAGCCTCAAGAACAGGAGGAGTTCGGCCAAAAAAGAACTATGGATCACATCGGCCTCGTCGTCTGCAGCAGCGTCGAAGGCCTCGACCTCGGCCTCCTCCCAACCTCAGTTTTTCGCCCGAAAATCCGTCGCGCCGCCGCCATCCTTGATGGACGAGTTCAAGCAGCCATCGCCCGAACCGGAAGTGATTGTAAACAGAGCCAAGGAGGACAACTTGCTGCCAAAGGCCAGCGAGAAACCTCCTGCCAAAGATAGCCTCGTCAAGACCGCCTTGAATAGGATACAGCTAGGGTCTGATCCAGACTCGTTGCAAGAGGAGAGCAACCCTGAAGTTCTTACCGTCATTGACGAGCTGTTCGACACCTTCTTCGAGCAATGCGACGCCGAGGGCCAATCGACGAGCTCGTCTCGATCGAGATCTGTCTCGCGTTCGAGGTCGACATCGAGAAGGGCCTCGACAGAATTGCCACTGGAGCAGATTGTGGCAGACATCTTGGATGGAGTCATAGACGAGGCCATTAGTCAAGTTGAACAGCAAAAAAGTGGTGTGGGAGAGGGGGAGGAGCAAGGGAATAAAAGCTCCGCGATTTCAAAACAAGATGACGTCAAGAAACGAAATTTGAGGACACGAAAGAGGTCGGATACTGAGAAATCCAATGCAACACCAACCACCGACGAGCTGACAACGAGATCTTCAAGACGACTATCCTCCAACCACCAAGAAGACATTCCGTCCTGCGACGCAGATTCAGAATCTAGTCAGGTAAAGTCCTAAATTTTAGACACCCATGAGCCATGACCACACGAGTCCTTAACCAGTCTCGACTTTGCAACGATTTCCGATTTCAGGATGAGTTAATAATAATGCCTGATCTGGATGGTGAGCCTCCTTTACGTTCTGATCATTTGACCACTAACAGCAGACTGCTGTCGTTTAAAAGAGAATTAAGAAATGCAGGAGGCAAAGCTAAACTGCCGCGCCGCAAATGTAATAGCAGACCTACCGGAAAAGAAAATTCTAGCAATGCTGTCATCGCTAAAGTAAATCAAATTCCACTTTTGTGTTTGTCTTTTGTCATTGTGTAGCACGTTTATTCGTTTTCTAAGTATGTAGCTCAAAATCTACATCACAATCAAAAGTTCTGGACTTGGATTTTGATTTCAGTGTTCTTCACTCTTCAATATGAGCATTCCTTGGGAAAAGTGCTTCAATCGATTGTTTTTCTGTTTCACGAGTTTTTTCCAATGTTTTCATCATCCCTTTTTTTGCAGGCTGTGGTAACGCCCATAGCGTTAGAGTTGGTGGATCAGGCTGTCAACGCCTCGGAATCAAAGGCCAACCAGCAGGAAGTGTGGGAGGCCCTCTTGGCCACGGCTAAGCCGGCCTTGCCCACGGAGAACCCCGACCTCACCGACAACACTCTGTCCTCGGAGCAGGAGGACAACAACGAGTGTGGAGGCGGAGGTGGCGGTCTCGCTGGTGGTTCCGACTCGATCGTGCATCACCTCGGGGGACCGACCCGGGGGAGCCTCGTGCCCTGCACATTCAACTACGAGGACATCGCGATGGATGACGACACGGCGACGAGCGACGCGAGAACGAGCCACGACGAGACCTCCGAGGTCGAAGACCAATCGGGATCGAGGTCGGCAGCCTCGAAAACGGCCTCGTCGGCAAAGAAGAAAAAGGCTGGTGCTTTCTCGAGAAGCGCCTACACCAAACGGCGGCGTCAACGTCGGCTTCCCATGAGTCAGTTGGCCATCGAGACTCCAAGTCAGTCGATTTCGTCAGGTTCAGCAGGAGCCTCCAAACGGAGGATGTCGTCTGACAATGAGAAATCTAGTCAAATCAAGAAGTCCAAAGAATCCGTCCAGGAGGAGGACGACGTAGTGGAGGCCGGTGAGCCGGTGAGCTTGTTCGTCAGGGACGAGATCACCGTGGGCGGTGATAGTAGCAATAAAGAGGTGACCAGCGCTGACGAGTCGAACGAGATCGACTTGGGAAAGGGGAAGCGCAAGAGGTACAAGAATGTTCGCATGATGCCCATCGACGACGTCGTGACCGCCAAGAGTCCGGCCAGAATTAAGACAAGTTAATGCAGAAGAAGACTAAAAAAGAGCTTTCAACACAAAATTTCTTACAATTCTGATGAACAAGACGGAACATTCGTTCCATCATTAACCCGCTCGGCAAAGGAAAAAGGAAAATCTAGCATCAAGAGCTGGGTTAATACACCCGGCGGAAAACGCCGGAGGTATATCGG
>JAAUYL010081594.1_pt1 | contig 11419 bp, 7 predicted proteins | sample 7278011 | NCBI WGS metagenome assembly JAAUYL01 (sample SAMN14350225, study PRJNA611818) | marine sediment metagenome | isolation source: surface marine sediment (1.8m) | place: French Polynesia: Moorea | collected 2018-08 | reverse complement strand
GCCGAGGCCGTCTGCTGCATGAAACATGAATTGTAGGTTAGAGCACGATCACGATCGAGAAACGAGAAAGAGCGAGAGAGAAGTGGATGAATAGACGCCTTAACTATTTGGTTTGGGAGACTGCAGTGTCTACACACATTCAGTATTCTGTGAGAGGAGATAAAAAGGTGCGCATTGCGCTATATTCACCATCTTGAGGAGGAAATTTGGAAGTGGTAATCGAATTGACAGACCTACACAGAAATGCAGAACATCTATTGATATATGATTTTGACGTTTCACATGTGTGCACCATTTTTCCTTCGTTTGGGGACAGCATGCAGGTCACGTATGCGTAAAAAGACTCGCCCTTTTCCAAGTCTATACGCCCCCTTAGGACTCTCACTTGATGTCGCCAATGTAGGGGAATTTGCCGGGAAATTTTTCCCTCGTCCACATCGAAATTGTCCTTGCTTTATTTGGCTGCTGGACCATAACCTGATGAGAATTTTGCGTGCCGACCTGTTTAGATTTGATTTAGTTTTTCCGGCACTCGCATGCGGCTTTGCCTATACTTGCACGAAAGAAGCCCTTTTTTCCACCACTTCCACTCCGGTCCGTTTTGTAAGAAGTGTCGAAAGGCAGATGGTATAGCATCGGCGGAGCCAAAGTCGACCCCAATTTTGCAGCGGAAGAAGGAAAGCGAATTATCCATCCAACGAGAGAAGGAGAAGCTCAATACCTATTTAACAGACTAGAGAAAGCTAGTGCAATATGGTAGGTAGATAGCCTATGTAAAAAAAGTGGGGCTCAATTTCCGTTGCTTCGTGTCGTCGTCGCAAGGAAATGTCTCTGCTGGCATGTAATTACCAAGATACTTTCTCATTAGTCTCTGGAATTTGTGTCAGATTCTACTTTATGTCAAAAACAGGAGCAGCTTCTTGGGGAATATGAGATTAAAGTCGCCTCTTTGCTTACATGAAACTTGAAAGGACGCGAGTGCGACGGAAGGAAACGCGAGCCCCGCTCTTGAGCTCCTGAGCTCTTGAGTGCAGAGTAATTTTGTCAAGGGTTACAAATGTGAAAGAGAGACGCCATGACAGCCTTAACTTCCTCTCGCGGACATGTTCAGGTGCCTTTTAAGGACTCGACGCTGGCAGTAAATTATGCCAGCATGCTTTGAAAATCCAGAATTAATTGTACCTTACCATAAAATTGTTCTTCACGCGTTCTCCGCTTGTGGCGAATAGCGCAAATGCTGGATATTTATCTTGGGTGGTCAACAATAGGTTGCCTTTTAAGCAGGCTATTGCAATTTTAAACGCGATGGCCTCGCGGCCTCTAATAGAGGCCGAGACGGAATGAAAGGAGCAAAGTTTCCCCAGCAAACTTTTCTTGCATACATAAGCAAATGCTTTCTGAAAGGTTGTGTTGTACGCGACCAGAAAGTTTTCTGTAGCGTTAGCACATCTTTTGGGTGTGTAAAAGCCTGAGTTGTGGTATGTGCAAGTAATCTCCTCTGCACCCTATTTGTTTTGTCCCGCCGTATGTGATGTGAGGCTGCGGTGCCAATCAATTATGTTTGCTTTTCTCCCGCGACACGAGCGCCACCTGGCGGCTCCGGACCGTAAAAACAGTGGGTGATAAATCTACCTGAATCTATAATAATGCTTTTGCCTGCTAATACAAGACTGTTTTACGTATATTGCTCCAGAAATTGCAAGTTTTTCAACCGCTCCAGCAGCAGAGAAGCGCATTGAAATTGTAAAAATGAAGGCCACAAAAAGGCCATTTTGGGATTTGGTTGGTTTTGCCTTCACGGTGCTTGGTTATGTTACCCACTGTTTCCATTTGTGCAGACGGACCATGAAATGGAAAAGCCGGGAAAAGAAGAAGAAGAAGAAAGCAGCATTTTTGCGCCCGGCGGGATACACAATACAACATGTTTAACTTTGTGCACCACCCAGAAGAATGATGGCACTTTTATTTCCGTCCATAAAGGGAACTATTCGCTGTTAAATGAAAAAGGCTGGAAAGGGAAAAAACGTGCACTATAGCTGTGTCTGTTTGGGGCGCAATATCCGGGATGGGTGTTACTCGAGGCAATATTTATCTAACTACCTAGCTATATCTACTACCGTGTGGTGTTGCATGGCAATGCAAAAGCAGCTTTTGTAAGCCTGGCAATTGAATTTGCCTATAGGAAAAGAGGGGGCCACCTCTCTAAAGCCTATAAAGGAGCGAGGGAACGAGCTCCATTTTGTACATATTTTCCTTTGTGCCTCCACGATCCATAGACTCTCAACAAAAGCCAGAAGAGACTACCCCTTATGGCGATCCGTTTGAGGGCAAAATGCCCGATATGTACTGTATTGTTGGCATACTGCCCAAGTCCCTTTTGCCTGCCTCCATTTTAAAACGGAGGCCTCGAGGCCGCCGACGCACGATCAAGGATGCTGACGAATCAAACGAATAAATTCAATTTCCGCATTCGTCAGCAATCAGGGCCGATTTTTCAAAAGGGGTTTTAGAAAAACCAAAAAGTAAAATGTTGTGCATGTTTCACAAAACAGTGAGCACGAGTCTAGAAAGTCACTTTCTGAAAGTGTGCAGCCTAAATTAATTTGATAAAAATCCCCCTGGGATAATTCACGAGAAAAAAAGTAGCAAGAAAGGAGGAGGTCCTCCCAACTAACTAAATGTAGCTAAACGAAGTCTAGCTTCCACATTTTTTGCTTGCTAGCTTCGTCGTCAATTAAGAAATGGAGACACCACAGAATTTTCGGCCCTCTCGAGAAGAGGGGTTCAAAAACTACAATAAGTATTCTGTTAACAACCGAGCCAAGCTATATCGTTTCTTAAACCAAGTATGTCGAACATGGGAAACATTAGCGCTCCGGCTATCGTTGTCGTCGTCTAGCTACGTTAATGGTAGCAGTCCCCTTGTCCTGCCGTGCTGTCACTTAATGAAACGTTCGCTCCTCTCCGACATTTACAGCTTACATTACCACCAGTTACGGCTCGGTCCATTTCGTTTTCTTTTTTTTCCCGAAAACATGTAGCCTATCTACAAAATTAGGACTGTGGTAGCAAAGCAAATCTCTGTGGTGCAATCGTCAGAAAAGCAAGGGAGAGAATTAATCTTATGGGAGGTAGATCTTCGTGCATGTGATGTGACCATGTGAGGAAAGGGGATCCAAAAAGGAATAACATGGAGCATTTGTTCTGCAAGTCAATTAGAAGGACGATGTTACGTGAACGTCGAGAGAGAGACCTGAGTCAGCTTTCTTCTCTCCAGAGCTTGGCACACTACTTTCTTCTTTTATTTCTTCTTCTTTTTTTGGAGCCCTGGTTTCTTACGTGACTGCCTTTAACCTCGGCCACCCCTATAGATCTTGTTCATTAAGTTTTTCCCCTGTACTGCGGGAAGGGCAAGGCATGGCGATCCATTTTCAGTCTGCACGTCATCTTGATTAACTTTTCTACAATATCGGTTTATTATGGTGCTATGCTCGTCTAGCTGTTGAGCTTGCAGCCAAAATATTGCTTATGGTAGAAGAGTACGTTTTTCATCATCATTATTTTTTTGGGGATATCGCCGTCCGCTATAGAACCCAGCCATCAGAACGAATGGATTCTAGAACTATAGGGCCAAATTGTGTTTGGAGACCATTAACCGTTTAGCTTAGCCAGCCTTTTTTCTCTTTCCTCGACCTCGCAGCCTCGCGGCAGCCTCAAAAGCAGCCTCGGACGGCCTCTCGTCGTCCTAATATAATCGGCAATTACGTCTGAGCATCTAGGCAGCTCACTGCCAGCCTTTTCTTCACGAAAAATAAATGAAAAATTGCTCCTTTCAATACAATGCCTTTCTACTTTTCTTAGTTAAGCTGGTATGGCAATCCTTTCCATGGATCCAGTGCATAAAAAAACAGACCGACTTCAAACCGGAAACAGTCGCTGCCAACCGGAAATGAAGTAGCGTCTTGCTTAAGCCTGAACTGCTGGTTCCTTATAGAGGAGCCGTAGTGTAAAGCAAAAACAAGTCGATTTACTTACCTAGATACTTAATGGAACCTCCCGAGCGTCCATAATTTCCCCCGGGATTTTTTTGCTTTCTCTTATGATTCCTCTACATATGCATAACGCTGATTTACATTTCCAGACATGACGTCATACCAATCGTGATGGGTGCTCGGCCAGAAGATTATGCAATTAGCGCGCCATACAAATCCTACATCCACGTCGACGATTTCGACAGTCCCAAAGAGCTCGCGGACTACCTGCACAAGCTGGACCAGGACGACGACCTCTACAACGAGTATTTCATGTGGAAGGTGAGAGTCAAAATAAAAAAAAGCGCATTATCGAGGCCGCGAGGCCATCGCTCATTTTCTCCCCGCTCGCATTCCTTCATAAATGACCTCGGCCTCGAGGGCTAAGCCTGAAAAATTGCCGACCATTTGGGAAGTAATTTTGGCCTTCCTTTCCAGGGCACCGGCGAATTTATCAACACAAAGTTCTTTTGTCGGGTCTGCTCGATGCTTCACGACCCCAAGCCCCAGGTCGAGCATTTCTCCTACGAGGACGTCAACGAGTGGTGGCGAGGCAAAGGGACTTGCATCAACGGCTCGTGGCGAAAATTCCAGAAGGCCCTCGACGCTGCCGCCGCCAGAGAAAAGGCTGAAAAGGAGAAGGCAGCCGCCAACCCCGCGGCCTCGCCGTCCGCCAACTCGAATGAGGTCGAAAAGGTCGACCTCGAAAAGAAACCTGCACCCTCCGAGGCCAATGATCAGAAACCGTAGGGGAGACCAATTTACTCCTTATTCAAGAGCTGTGTACCAAAAAATCGAAAGAAATTATGGGACTCGAGTGGCCTCGAGCAGCAAAACTTTTCTGTGATGATGTCGACTAGTATGTACTCTCAACTGAAGTATCCTACAGAAGAATTATTGTCACAAGCCAACAACGATAGCAGAATTTTGAAATTGACCAGCGGGAAAGTCGATCCAATCACTAACAGATCGCGAAAACCTAGTCAAAAATTTCTCAAAAAAATTGCAGTGACACACGAACTCAAGCCGAATTCCAGACACTCAACATGACGCAAAAAATATTGATGATTTTTCCAAGGCCTTACGCTAGATACAAAAGATTGCATAGGTGTTGTTTGAACCACAAATATTAAATACCACAATGAGCTTTTTTGTTTTTGTTTCAAAATCATTTAGCATATACCTATCTATGATACATACATCTATGTACTAAGTATTTTACCATTTAAAAACTCAAAACGTTTGTACAAAAAAGCTTCGCAAAACACCCAACAACAACGCTAAAAAGCAATATACATTCAGAAACAAGAAAAACGGAAATGCGAGCTCAGAATTCGAATTCAAGAAAGTTCTAATCTAAATGGAACTTTTTGCAAAGAAAACTTTTGTCTATGTGTGTGCGAGAACTGGGTACCATGTTACTACACAACACCATTGCCTCTAGAAGATAGCATTTTCATTTCTTAAACTGTGATATTGAAGTAACTTTTTCGTGAAAGAAATCCACACCAACATTCCTCGAAAAGTCACAAAACAATTTCCCCCTCCCCAGATCTATTTAATATCCAAGTTTTTAGATACTTTCTTGTTGTCCTTTGTATTCAGTTACATTCCATTATTTCTGTCAACTCAAGTTTGCGACAACTTTCCGATTTTTCAGTGAAAAGAAGAAATTCATTTCTGCCCTCTCTTTGTTACCGTTGTACACAAAATGTATTTCAAGCCATTTTTGTTACAATTCCTGTTTTCCATGACTGTCCCATAAATTATAGAGAAAATAAAGCTAAAGAAAGATACACATTTTTGTACTTGCCTGAAATTTAAAAGTACTTAGCTTCAAGAATATTGCAAGTTTCTTGAAAAAATGCAGAAAAGGGGAATTAAGGCAAAATAGGGCTTCTTGTCGTGACGTTTTTGCGACGAAAAACTTTGCTTTCACACGGGGTATCATTAGGCCGTCGTCGACGTAGTCATACTTACTTTTTTGCCATTAAAAAGCAGCCGTGAGAGCTTTCGAGTTTCGCGATCTTATGTATCTAAAGTAACGTGAAGCAATTCTGCGGATTTTTACAAGGTGGTGCTGTTTCATGGCGCGTTTTTTTGTCCTTGTAAAAAAGTGGTGATCATTGCGGATTTTTCTCAAAATAATAGCTACAAAAAGAATTCGGCATCGAAATGTCTGAAATAAAAGTGCATAAAGTTGCAGTTTTTCAAAGGTAACTTTGGGTGAAAGAGTGCGCGATTTCAAGACTTCGTTACGAGTGATGTATTTGGACAAGACAGTGAGTCTCTTGAGAGAAGAAAATGAACTATCCAAAGCAAGCAAACGACGAAACGAGCGAAAATGTGTAAATCGCACCCGCTCTTTGAAGTCAAAGTGAGTTTAAACATTGGACAGACTATTACAGAGATAGTCACTCGATATATGGGTCGGTGTAGCAAATGTTTACAAAAGTCTTAAAAGTTTCCTTAGTTTTGAAAGTGCGGGCATAGTTGCAAGACAGACTGAAAAAGGTACGCATTTAATTTCCGTTTTTTAAAAGAGTCGTATACGTAGAGAGAGGTACAATAGTCAGAACGAGAATGACGTCAAGTATTCTAGACTGCAAATTGCATTAAGCTGCTCAAGTAAGGCCTAAGTTGTCATTTATTCCATTTATTTTTTGTGTGAAATCCCACATTCACATGTAGTAAAGTAAATATATGCAAACAAGTCGGGCATTATTCACGCTCTTTCAGTCGCGACGCAACAATAGAAATAATGGAATACATGCAACACCTACACGATTTCAATTTTTACAAAGACGCTAAAAATACAGCCCAATTTCTTCAGGCCAGTTTTCCTTGGTTGGTGTGCCACCTTAAAAATAAATGCACTTACTAATATACTTAGAATAAAATTGAGGAGTGACCTTTACAATACCTACAATAGCAAATCTTTCTATTATGTAGGATATTGTCTCACTTTTGAATCATTTCATTCATTCCTCTAGGAACTGAAAGAATTCGTTTAGAAACGCTGAGTGCAAAAGTCAATACGTAGAATTGTGGCCGCAAGTTTTGACCGAAAGTTTGCATGACTCAACTTTGCGTGTCCAATCTTTGAGCACAAGGCGCGAGGTAGGCCCATACCCGAAAGAAATGCTTTTAGCATACTAATAGCCATGAAGCGACATGAGCGAATATGTTAGTTTACATGTATAGGCATGTACGCAAAAGCATATTTGTAAGGTGTAAATAATTCTTCTTATAGTGGCAAGTGCATGCGCAGAGCAGACCTCCGACGAACGAATCTTTGATCACACGCTAAGCCTAAAAGCTCGTCGACTTGACAGTATTATTATTATACGTTCATGTGATCATGTGTGTAGTGCGTTTTGTATTGAGAGAGAGGCGATTTGTCCACACATTCTTGCCAAAAACAAAGATATAGAGACATGCAGATGTACATCGTTTTTGGGCCACAGAGAAAAATATCATGGGCAGTGTGCGCACACTTCTCTACTTGTTTGTAGTGGTTGCCAAGACAAGTTTAGTGGGTGAAAAATGATTCATTGAGTCCCAATCTGTGTTTTAGTCCGCTCTGTCAGAAATGGCGCTTTGGAAACGAGCGATTGAGAGTGAGAGAGACTGCCCAGTTTTGCCCAAAAACAGAGGCATCCTTATAATGACGTGACGTGATCGCCAACATTAAGCTGTTCGCTCTGAAGTCGTAGAGTCAAATAGAAAAAGCTAGAGCAGCAAAATCAGGCGGAAACGTATCGAATAACAGGTTTATATGGAAAACAACAACACACTGAGTAATTATTTAAAGTAGTTTTGTGAGTGGTAAAATCCTGTGAAACAGTGTTTTATCAGCAGAATGGAAGACGAGAAACAGCCACCACAGCCTCGGCTCCAACCTCCGCGAGGCCGTGTGACCTCGCAGACTCCAGACGACGAGGACAAGTATGGTTGTTGTTCACAACACTTCCTCCACACGCTTCTGGGCATTTTCAACGGGATATTTCTGGTATAAAAATATTTGTATATCGTAGAAAAACTCGTGAAATTACGTGTGGATGTGTTATTGATTCAGATCTCCGGATTTGTCCTGGCGGCGGCCTCCGTTTGGACCTACTTCGATCATGGCATTTTCCTCACACTCATCCCGACACAGACCTACATGATCATCGTCCTTTTCGTGATGTCCATCGCAGGCCTCATTCTCGTCAATAGTCTCATCGGCTTCCTCGGATCGAGGTTCAAACTGAAGTCGTTTCTCATTACGGTACAGAAAAAAAGAATATCGAGAAAGAAATTGTTTTAAAATGTGAAGAATTTTGACCATTGCAGTACAGCATATTTTTGCTCTTGGTCTGGATGGGCGAGCTTATCGTAGGGATGCTTGGTTATGTCTACTACGAAGAGGTCCAGGACGACCTCAAGTCTAATCTCCGCAGTGCATTTCAATACCAGTATTTCAGTGATGATCACCAAGATGTCACCAACATTGTCGACTACTTACACAGAAAAGTAAGACTTCTCCCAATATATTATTTATGGACAAAAATGCAATGAAGGTATTTGATACTTGATAGTATTATTGCTGTGGTGCTCTCAATCCACTTGAATGGAAAACCAGTTTGTGGCATCGAACGAAATGGTCAGATTTTCCCCACATCGAGGCCGCTCCGGATTCATGTTGCATAACCGAGGCTGAAAATTGCAGCCTCACCAGCCTCGGAGCCAGTAATGTTCACAATACGGTAATTGGTGATTAACGATTTATACAAGATTTTGTTTACATTAATCTCCTCTGATTCATCTATAGGGTTGTGTTGCAAGAATAAGCGAGCTTATCGAATCCCGACTGTTGATCTTGGCCGCCCTGGCTCTGGGATTTAGCTTTTTACAGGTAATCAATTCGCTTTTTAAATGTCAGCATTGCGGCCTCGACTCGCAGTTGTTGCACAAACGTTGATCCCTATTTATGTTATGTTCCAGATTTTCGGGTTTATTTATACGCTGTGTCTAGTCGTAAAAATCAGGCGCTCGGAGAGGTCGGCCTCGCGCTACAAGAAGGTTCGGCAGTCGGAGGCCGGCGGCCTCGGCGACCTCGATGACTCGTCCTCGAGATTTACCAGGAATCAGCAGTACTACAATTTATCACTCAATCACGCCGTCAACGAACACGATGAATCTCAGCCAAATGTCAATAACGAATTAAAATGAACTATTATTTTTTACGCTGAAATGTTTATATTTTCATTTATTATATCCCATGCTATATAGATCGTGAGCTACACATCAGTTCAATTTCTTTTATATCCCAACAGTTGTATTTTGTATTTTTGTAGAAACCGTAAAAAAGGAGGACAGATATTCAGGAAGTAAGTAGATTTAGATACATTAAAGTTTCTTTTCTCTTCACAATTTGAAAATTGAGTACAAAAAGTCGTAAAAAAGAAAAATCTTTTGTGTCGTAAAAATGGTCATTGATTCATCACAGGGAAAATTTTGTCTCTTCACTCACTTCCAGTTGGCATTAATCTTTACATACTGTTTCAGTAGGTAGGTAGAACATGTTTTTAAGTATCAGGAATAAATGAAATAGTCGGTTCTTGTTTGAGTAGATAAACGTAGACTGTAGCTGCCGAATAGATTTTTTGCAACTTGGATTTCTTTGAATAGTATTTAGTAGTGGACGGACTGGTCTTGAATGGAGTTGGACGATATACTTTTAATAAGCTTAGTCGACGAATCAAACTTTGCTGAATTTCAAGCCTGAAAGAAAATAACTTGTGAAACCGAGTTAAATCATGTTAGAGATAAATTCTTGCTACCTTCGTCGTTGGAATAGCAGTTTTGACAGTGCAATTTGTTGTTCCTCACTCTGACGTCAGTGCCAGTAGCTCCGTTGCCAAGTTGAACATGACACACCACACAACGGAAGCATCGCAAATGGTAGAACAACCTCAGGCTCTCAATGATCATGGCAGCACCGCGTCCTGAAATAAAGCATCAAGCTAAAGATTCGCCTTCAGCCAAGAAAACCTTTGCTATCGACAAACCTAGTTCTTCCTTGCAGTGCGAGCACTTTTTCTTGCCGCTCACGCTCAATAGTCGGTCGTTGCCGCCCTGGGGAGCAGCTGAGCCGTCGGGATTACGTGGTGGAACTTGGGGTCCAGGCAGGCCCCTCATGCCAGCCGATGGCGCGGGTGGACCTGGGGGCATTTCCCTGCAAAGCGAGACAGAATTATTTCCGGTTATCCGGAATGAAAAGGTGTCTCAAGACTTACCTCTGAAAGTTGGAAGGCATCGGAGGCTGCTGTCCGAGGTTGGCGTACATATTCTCGTTCAAGGGGGGCGGATACTGCTGTTGTTGTTGTTGCTGTTGCTGCTGCTGGCCCTGATGCCAGTGAGGAGGGTGATGCTGTTGAGGCTGCTGGACGACCGGCATGCCACCGACATAATTGCTGTTTTCATAAACGGGACTCTGCTGCGCCAGGCTGGATGCCGACGTCGTCGAGGACGACACCGAGGCCATGTTGTTTCTCGACTGCTGCTCCGTGATCCTCCTCTGTTCGGCCTCCTGAATTAGCCAGTGCTGCTGGTTGTAAGGCCTCTGTTGGCCTTGCTCAGACTTTTTCTTGATGGGCCTTTGCTGTTGCTGGGATGAGGACGTTGACTCGATCGGCGAAACATTCCGGAACGTAGGGGAAACAGAGTTTTTCTTGCCGTATGGTGTCGGGCCCATTCTCGAATTCAGGTGCTGTTGCTGCTGTTGTTGAGTATCACTGCTGTGTTGTGACGACGAATTGGATCCCGGAGATAAATCTGCAAAATGAAATTAGTTGGTTCACACAATTTTCCCCGTGTCCCTTTGTTTGGAACTAGAGTGAAATTAAGATGCTATCTCGCGAATCACGGCACAGAAAACAAAACTCACTTCTCATGGCCTTGACGGTCTCCATGTACTTTTTGTGCTCGCGCTCCTCGTTAGCAAGACTGGCGATGATCTCTTGCTCCTGCTTGTCAACCTCTTCACTCGCGACTCGGCGAACCCCGGACGTTGACGAAGTTGATGAAGTCGAATGGTGTTGCAAGTTGCGACTGTTTTTGGCGGACTCCGGTGACTCTGCTCCCGGAGGCGGAGGCGGCTTTTCCCTCGGTGGACTTTTGGCACTTGTTGGTGTTCTGGCAGTCGAAGTATTCTAAAATGATGACAAGAAACAAACAATCAATTAAAATGAACATAATGTCAAGGAGATAAGACAGCAACACTCACTTTGCTCGCCGCGTCGCCCTCGTCTTCCAAGACGGATCTGTAGGATTCCTCAAGAGCATCATCCAGGAGCTGGTCAACACTGTCGTCGTCGTGGCTGTTGTCGTTGTTCAACGTGCGG
>JAAUYL010099266.1_pt1 | contig 11421 bp, 8 predicted proteins | sample 7278011 | NCBI WGS metagenome assembly JAAUYL01 (sample SAMN14350225, study PRJNA611818) | marine sediment metagenome | isolation source: surface marine sediment (1.8m) | place: French Polynesia: Moorea | collected 2018-08 | reverse complement strand
TGTAATTAATTATAGCTCCAGTATCTGGATCAAATGTGGCTATGGTTCGAAGAGTTCCACCCGCATCATTTCCTCGGAATAAGAACTGAGCTCCGTTTTGACGATGATCGAAAATTTTCTGATTGTTTGTATTGATTAAAGTGAAGACGTTATAATTCGTCGAATTCAATTCAAATTGTACGTTGTTAATTCCTCTGACATCACCCCCACCTTCCTGGAAAACAGCTGCCACATTGCTTGCTGAACCACGTATTGTGATTCCAGCAGCATTCATGGCCAATGGATTTCTTGTGGTTCCACCCGAGTCTTTTACGTAAAAGTAATGATTTCCATTATTTATACTATTAGTGTATGAAACAAGAGTTCCAGCATGTGTGATATCAACGTAGTCTGTTACATCAGCATCAAAAATTCTAACACCGTTTGATAATGTTTCAAACCTTTTTTCTCCACCTTGATATAACTCAACTCCACCATCTCCGTCCATCTGAACCATCAAGCGTTTAACGTCACCAGTTGCTTGATTATAAAATCTTGTGATTCCACCACTTGGAGCTTGAGCTGTATTCCAGAAGTCGAATGTGTCAGATGTGTCACCAGCCCAAGACATCCTGAACTGATTAAATGGGGAGCCTCTACCATATACATAAACACCATTTGATTCGGTTGAAAATGCTTTTATGTTGTTGTAATACAGATCGGCTCCACCTTCTGGAGTGAATGTTGCATGAGTTCTTGCAGCACCCCCAGATGCCTCACCTGTTAAGATAAGATCAACATTATCCCTGTGAGCGTGTAGAATATGGTTGGAGCCATCTTCGTAAAGTGAAATTCTCACTGCATTGGATGCAGCACCATCACGAATTTCGATACCAGTATCTCTCGTTGTCATGGCCATCAGACCATTATAGAAAAGAGAAACGTATGAATTTGGCTGGCCTTGAATATAATATTCAGTTTCAACGCCGTTATAAACATTAAAAATACCAGTTGCTTCAAAGCTTATATTTCCAAGGAATGTAACTCCATCATCTTCAAAAAAGGATGCAGTTGGGTTATTTCCGCTTGTATCGATGACATATATTCCGCCAGGAGATGTTTTAAAAGCTAGACTTCCAGCATAATATAGTTCAATATTTCCACCATCAGATTTGATCTGACCAGAACCAACGTGAATTGTATCTCCCGAGGTAAAGAGATCATCACATACAATGTCGCCAAATACAGTTATACCAGTTGAATCGGTTTGTACAATCGTCGACCCTCCAGAATAGAGCCTGTCTAAAGCCTGATTCAGGGGAGTCTTAATAGATTTCGTGCCACCCTCCGACAATTCGAGCAGTTCTGTACCCAACAATGGCACATTAGTTGGGACCGCTAAGTCAATTATTCTTTTAGCCATTTTTTTAACCTCGTATATTTATATTGGTCTGGTATAACCGTTTATTTTTTGTTCTATGTTTTTTTGTTAAAACACCTCTATCTTTACAATACCCGCTTCCCTATTTGCACAAGCTCCAGAATATCCAGATGCATCTAGAGGACTTGAAGCCTCATTCACACTTTGTTTGAAACTATAAAGTAACGATGTTCCTGTTCCGAAGAATGTATAAGGTGCATTCTGAGGAGTTGAACTACTCTGGTAAAAGCGTATTACATAATCCGTTGCTGGAGCAATGGTGAATGGTAGAAAATCCGTAAATATTCCAGAAGCGTTTATAGTTTTTGAAGGACTTCCGCTAAACAGGAATTGTGATGGAGCACTTGCATAGTCCCAACAGTCGGGTCCACCCGCGCCAACTCCAATCCATATTTCACCACAAACCCAACTTTGAGCTATATACGCCAATTCAACTCTTACGTTATTTCCGTAGGCTGATAATGCTGCCGCTGGCCAACGCATAGCCCAAGTGGTATCAACCAATCCACCAGCATCAAAATAACTAGCTGGATATACAGCACTTTGCCATGCTGTTGATGCGGCCACAGCTGATGTTGATGAGCTGGAGCTCGACACGCTTGAGCTGGAGCTCGATTCACTAGAACTTGAACTCGACTCGCTTGAGCTTGAAAAAGATTCACTAGAACTGGATTCACTTGAGCTTGAGCTCGATGTGCTCGAACTAGAGCTGGAGCTAACCGATGAACTCGATGATGACTTAGGACAATTCGTTGTAAATACGATATTGGTTATGCTAAAGTTATTTCCAGATCCAGCCTCATTTTCAACACGTAATAACAATGGTTCTGATCCACCACTGTTTATATCATACTGATATGTTTGTCCATTGCTCATTGGAACCCCAGTTACTGGAGCTGGGCTAGGAGCATTGGTATAATTCAGATTAAAGTAGAATGATCCAGAACCACCAGTTATATTGTCGAGTGTTATGTCAACTCGAACAGGGGCAAATCCAGGAGTCCAGCTGACGAAGAAGTTGTCAGCATTCAATTCAATAATATAATTGAAAGGATTGGCGGTATCCCATTCATTGTTTCCAGCATCCCATACACCAAATGGGAAAGATCCACCTTCACCCGTTGGATTCCAATATGTGGTGCTAAAATATTGGAAAGCATCACATGATTTGCTGCTTGAAGATACTGAGCTTGAACTGGATGATTCACTGGAACTCGAAGAACTATCAATTATTCTAGGATCGCCACTTGTACTGTCCACTATCCTGGTTTCAAAAGCGTCAGTTATTCTGAATTCTCCAGCTATACTTGAACTTGAACTCGATGAAGAGCTGGATATAGAGCTTGAGCTTGAGCTTGAGCTTGAGCTGGAAGACGAACTTGTTGATGAACTCGAACTCGACGATTCTGATGAGCTAGATTCTGATGAGCTAAATGAGAAGCTCGATGAGCTAGAGCTGAGTGACGAACTGCTCGATGAGCTCGAACTAGAGCTGGATGTAGAGCTTGACGAACTACTGGTTGAGCTAGAAGAACTGGACCCAAATATTTGAATTACAACAAGATCCTGTCCTCCTATACAATCATAATATGCAGGAGCGTAGCCCTTGGGGTTGTTCTCATCAGGCCAATCCTCAATATCATAAATAGCCATTCCACCTGTTTGAATGTGAGTGTATGATGTGGTGACGTTTGAGGTAGCATCCTGGAATGGAGTTATATCTCCATCAACATCAATATTTTGAACTATTAGCCCTGCATCTGTACTATCCACAGCAGGAACACAAACAAGTGAATCGTGATGACCCTCTTCCTGATCAATAAACAACTCTCTTGGAATATCAGTTACGATACCCAAATCAAAGTTGGAACCACAATCATACGTATCCCTTTGATAATAAAGGTTATCTTCAGCAGATGTGGAATCCACGCATATAGTTTGAACATCTGTTGAGTCAATGTCTATTGCACAACAAGGAATTCCATTTCCAGTTGCAAAGTCGTAGATATTATGTTCTAACTCTATTGTTCCGAGCTCATCTTCCAGGACAAGGGAATTAAATAGACGATTCTTAAACTGTAGTGCTTCAAATAAAATGAACCTTGCTCGATATGGCTTGAAGAAATTTACAACTGGTTTAAGGTCTTCAAAGAATGATGATAGTCCATCAACCATATAAGCGAAATTGATGAAACCAAAACCGATGTTATTTCTTACCCACAGTGATAAGTCATTGATTAAACTACCTAAAATTTCTAAAGGAGGATCGGTGCTCAATAGGTCATCAATGTCTGCCTTTAGCGTAGGATCAATTACCGTTAAAAGATTTTCTCCATCATCCAAATTTTGTAAAAAGTTTGAAGGCTGTAGCCTATTGAAATCCTCATAGTATTGATCCAAACCAATAAGAATTTCTTCTCTTGTCTTAGGCTGTCCCGTTATGGATTCATAATCAGACTTGATTTCTATATAATTGGAACTCGTTCCATCGTAGCAGAGGAATAAATCTCCTTCAATACCAGTTGCAAAATTATTATTGAAAATATAAAGTACACCACAATACAATCCCAGCAATGATGATATTCCAGCAGTTGTTCTTATCTCAGCATTTTGTGGCAAGGTTCCACCACCAGAATATACCTCATACTGATCCTGAATTATTCTACTTAGGATTGTGGTCTCTGGACCCTGAACATCAATTACAGGTCTGATTCCGATGTATGGGGTCTTCGATGGAAGATTTATTTTACTTGTGTTGTGCAGTGCTAGAATCTGACTGGCTTCATATAACCAGTGTGGATCACTATCTGTAAATTCTGTATAGTCGACATCTAATATTCCAGGACTGACCGATGTACCCGCAATTGCATTACCTCTAAATATCAGAGTAGATGCATCTTCAAGTCTCAGAAAAAATTCAAAGATATCGACTTCAGCAACACCATAATATTGCAAAACATCGACAAGAGCCTGTGGGGTTCCTTTGACCTTGTAAAGATTAACAAGATCAAGCATAAAGGCTATTTTATTTGGAAGTGGATTTTCATCATAGTCTCTGAGGGTTACGGAATGATCGTATCCAAAACTTCGGAACAATTCATCTAAATCTGAATTGCTCATGGAGTATGGGTCAGAAAGTGTCGCTGAGGTTTTTACAACAGATTTGTGAGCTGAATATAGATCGATTATGAATCTTCTAATTCTTTTATAGTCGGCTGTATTGAAGGATAACTGGTCTACAACATTACCAAAATATGTATCGGAACGGGCGCGTTCATCTTTTGCCAGAGAGTTTAAGGTATCGGTTAGACTAGTAGGATTCTCCCCGCTGGCAGACCTTAAAATGTCCCAAAATATATCTAGAGTTAGAGCCAAGTTTTATTCCTCCTATTATGTGCAGCCTCCTACATTCCGTACATATCTATTTGATACGGTATTGAAGTATTCGTCTAGAAGAACCATTTCAAACATATTTTCTAAATTTATATAAGAAGGATTTGTATCGTCCCGCGATATAATGATTGTGTTATTATACCTGGAATAGTCCCCATAAATTTTTAGTTGCAAATAAAGATAAATCAGTTTCGACAAAGGTGTGGAAAGCCCATCATAATAGGCAGTTAGCACACCAGATGTTGAATCGAAAACTGTGGTTGCTGTTGAATCAATGATTGTTACACCAGTCGAATCCTGTCTATATGCCAGTAGAGCATCTAATAAAGTGAAATCATCCTGCTGTAAAAGAAATACATTATGACCAGTTGGATCGAGTTGTAAATAATCTGCTGCTCCACCATATATCATAGTTCGAGTTCTAACAACTTGTGGCCAATTGGCGTTGGAGAGTCCACCTTTATATCTGTACTCATAGCTATCATATGGATAGTTTGGATTGAATAACAGTTCGATGAAGGATTTTTGTGGCATCCAATGTTCTGCTATGTCAACTGGCGCAGGAACCCCATACTTATTAACGTATGAGTTTACAACAAATGTGTAAAACCAGTGCTGAAGTTCTGGAACCACTTTTGCGGAAACGACTTCAGACGGTGCAAATCCGAGACATTCTGCCACTTATTTATCCTCTCTAATCATCCTTGTCTGTTTTTAGACAGTCAGCTGTGCTTAACATGTCTAGCATATGGATGAATAAAACATATTGTGGAAACTCGCTAAAGTCGATTTCATCTGTGTTTTCGTGATTCGTGCTCCATCTTCCGCTGTGAAACCTGATCATCATTTCTAGGGTCTTCACCTGCTCGGCTGTGAAAATCTCTAGTAATGAAGATTCATTCTCCGCTACAACATCACCCATGTTTTTATCATGATGATAGTCGGTGTGCTTCATTGTGCCATATTGTCCATACTTTAAGGCGTCATGCCAGACAACCCCCAAAAGCACCATATCACACTCAGCTGTCTTTTTATTGATGTTGAATGCCCTTAGAAGTTTTGCAGCGGCATACAACATCTCGTAGACATGCTCTGCACATGAAGGAACCCTTCCATCTTTCTTTTGGTGATATTTACCAGTGGATGAGGTTGGTAATTCCCAAATGTTCGGAAATAGGCTATTCAATTGTTTCCAAAGATCGAACGCCCTCGTTCTTAAATGTTTCTCAAGTAGATCTCTTATCGCTTGTTCATACACTGTACCAGTTTCCTTTCTATTTAACGTTTGTTCTCTATTTAGATAGTGATTTTGTCATCAATCTTCGTTGGATCTTTGCCCTTGAGCTCGGTCAAGAACTTATTCATTGACCTATCACCAAACCAAAAGGTTACAGCTGAAATCGTCAGATATGTAACAACTCCAGTGACTTCACCAAATGTGTTCAATGCCTGGACAGCCGTTAGTTCGATTCCATGCTTCTGCATGATATCCCAAGCCATCATTGTAACCCATGTTGTTACACCACAAAGATATATCGTCAATGCAGGTCTGATAAGCCCCCTGATAAAATCAGTTAAGGCAAACAGAATTGAAATCAACATTGCTATTGGAAGGGTTATGAGCTGCCATTTTCCCTGGACGTTCATAAGCATATCAATCCATTTGTGACTGAACATCTGCTTATTACCTTCCTTTTGGGCCTCAACAAAGGCCCTAGCATCCTCAAGGTCGATGGCACCCTCCACCTGTGCTCGTGTAATGGCAATGTTGGCTTTTGCCTCCGCGATCATGGCATCGGATTCAGCTTTCACCATTGCGATCTCGTGGGTGTTTTGTGCGGCTTGAATTTCCTTCTGTAGCTTCGCGGTCTTAAACTTAAAAATACCTCCAACGATATTTCCAATAAGACCTGTCGCCATTCCTAATATAGATTCAATCAGCATCTTTCTTCCTCCCCTTACCGTCCCGTATCAATTCCCAAGGGATAGCCCCCACCTTGGTTATTGGTATTAGGACATCGTTTCCATTCTCCAATTGTAATATTAAATGTTTCCAGGTTATATGGGCGACACGAGCCCTTTGTCCTTCGTACATAACCTCGATATTCTTTCCGATTTCTTTGTCAAATCGAACGCCGATATATGCTGCAACATTCTTCAACACAGCATATAAAACCAGAGTAATCAAAATGGTCACAAACATTTGAATGAACAGAACCCATAACTCTGGTGTTATTGCTCTCACCATTTCATTGATTACTTGTTGTTCGACTTTCATGACTGTCCTCCAATGACCTTTAGCATAAACGGTTCATATTTCATATGATTTGTAAATGCTCTAACTGCAATCCTGGAGTTTAGAATCGCTCTCTGGTCTCCAAGTTGGCCATGTTTCTTACCCAAAAGAATGCATCCAGCAACATGGGTTTTAAGCCCCTTGTTTTTATCACCCGCATAATTACCACTGTGAATAAGGATGTAAGTTCTATTGGGAACTTTCCTTACCCAATAAACTTTTCCGTATTTTGGAGATACACGAGTTTCAACCTTGTATTCTCCAGGTGGTATGCAAGAGATGCTTCTTTTATTGTCTCTCCACGGCAATTCAAGTGTACAACAGGTGTAGCCAGTCTCGGTCACAAGGACTCCTTCTGTACCGTGATCGCTGCTTCTATATCTTAATAAATATACAGTTTTCATTTTTTACCCTTTGCCTTCACTTGCTTTTTTCTTTCCATGCTTGATGTGTCTTTAATGTATTTGTCTTTGTCAATTTGCCATTTACGTCTATTCCGCCAAATTAGTCGTATAGTCGTCAACTTTTTGTGATCCTCCGTTGCTTCTCCAAACGTTTCAAAGCTTGAATTTTTAATTTTTGTCTACGTCTTAACTCCTTTACTTTTCTTCGTTTGTGGCAATTACACATTCTTTGGACCTTTCTTAAGATCGTTCATTACCTTGATAACGGATTTCAACAATAAGAATTTATCGTCTGGGTCAGGACAAGTGTTTTCGGCCTGTTCCAAGATTACATTTTGAACACTCAGAGTTCTGGTTCCACGTCTGGCCATGTAATCTCGAATTCCCTTTTCGTCTATATTTTTGAGTTTTTGCAAATACTCATGTCTTTGGTCTTCGGTTATAATGATAGATTCGTTTTGAGGTTTTCTGGTAATTTTTTTCTTTTCGGCAACCATTGGTTTTTTCTTTTCTTCAGGGGTAGGTTCAGGTAGATCAACTGCATGATCAGGTTCTGGCTCATCGACGATAATTTCTTGATCTTCGACGACTTCTTCCTCACTCAGCTCTTCAAATTCTATTTCTTGAACAACTGGTTTCTTGGGAGCCCGTTTCAATTTGGCTTTGACACTCTTAGGCGTCAAAACTTTCAGTTTACCCTCCCACGGCACAAAGTACTGAAACTCTGAAAAGAGAACCAGATATGCTTTAATATAAGTTTTGTAGGTCTCGATGTTGTATATGACATCGAACAGGCATGGAATTTTGACTTCAACTGTGTTTCTCATGACAACAGCGGGGAAGCCATACTCAATACCATTGACCTCGATCATAAGTTTCCCGTTCAACAGATTGCGGTCTAGTCCCCTGATATCTAATTCAAACTTGACCAGTTTGCCTCTGTTGATATCTACCTTTATCAATGATGCACTCATTTTTCAAACCTCTCAAAGACTATTTATTTTTTGTTCTAGATTTTCTAGTTTTTCTCTCTTTTAATCTGGCAGTTACCTTAACATGAATACCATCCGAATCTAGTTCAGAAACCTTGATGGCACTTATTTCTGTATGACATATATCAATATCTTCAGTTGACATTCCGACCAATCCAATCTCTCCAAGTTGCAGTTCTGCACGATTTTCTGCAATTGTTGGGACAGATGGTCCACCACCGCCACCTGTACAAATTGGACATTCATCAACGATGTAAGTTTTTGTTTCTGAATCTTCATTTAAGCCAGAATCTCTAACCGTTAATTTGACTGTAAATACATCGAGATATGGGAATGCATAAACGAAATCAATCTTTCCAGAATCTTCCAGGCTTGCAATCAATTCGTTTGAGCTATTTCTAACTTCCCACTTACTGTAGATGATAGGTGGAGTTGCAGTAACAGATGTATTTGTATACTGGTAATTCAATAGGTTACCATCACAGTCTGGCAATTCTTCTCTTTCGAAATCAGCTGTGATAGCAATGTGGCTTGTTGAGCTGGATGACGAACTCTTCGATGAACTAGAGCTGGATGACGAACTCGTCGATGAGCTACTACTTGAACTCGATGAGGAGCTGCTTGATTTACTGCTTGAGCTAGACGAGCTCGATGATGAACTCGAAAGCGAGCTGCTTGAGCTGCTCGATGAACTCGATGAGCTCAGGCTAGAAGATGAACTTGAACTTGATGAACTAACCGACGAGCTGCTCGACGAACTCGATGAGCTGGCAGTTTCTTGAAGTAATCCAGCAACATGCGACCACGCTCTTCTCAGAGAACCTGTAATACTCCAGGTCATAGTGGTCTGGTTTGCAGTTGAAGTCTTTTCTGATGCACCCGTGAATATTCTATTCGGGGTGCTAATAACATCTGTGGCTATTACTGTCTGTCCAGCTCCCTCGGTCCAGATGTTTCTCCTGAAGTGAGCATGTGAATCAATAACCAATCCAGCGCTTGTTGAATCGATGGTAACGCTTGAATTTCTTGAGAATCCAGTTGCCGTGTTGCTCGTTTCAAATGGGTTGGCTTGGTTGACGCCATCGTATGCATATATTGTAGCAGATACAGCTCGAACCGATCCAGACTTGGTTATTACAACGTCAGCAGTTCCATCAGAAGGATTGACCAGATAGAATATACCCGTATAGACTTCAACAGCACCTTGTGTTGATGTGGCTTCACCAAGGAATGTCAGTGGGGTTCCACCATAAGATACACTTGTGGTTATTCCTGAAAACGCATCGGTCACATGGCTAACATTCACGACAAGTATCTTATCGATGCCACTTTGAACTATAAATTGCTGGGTCAACGAGCTAACGTTGATGCCATTTACAGTTACTGGGCTTCCCAATTGTTGTATAGCCATATCTCTCCTTTATATAAATGTAATTGAAAAATCTTCTTCTAATACCAGAGCTGGAGTATCGAATAATCCAACTACGGTTAGGAAAAGATCTTCAGATGAAACATTAAAAGTCTGATTATCACTCATTACGACAGTGCTTGATTTGTAGTTTACTCTAATATTTCTGGTCGAATTTCCTATTGTAACAAATTCTAGGATTTGTAACGTACAGGTATTATATCTAAAATAGAAATCTATTTCATCACCTTGATTAACCATTCTTGCTCTAAGCAGCCTATCCAACATACACCATTCAAGTGTGACGTCTTCAACCACTATTGTGCAACATGAGGTTCCATCCGTATTATCAAGTTTGACCTGGACCCATCCAAGGCTGACAAAGCTGGTTCCATCATATGTCTGATATGATTCACCACTCAGCGCCGCTCTTGTTGATGCGGTTCTGTATTGGATGTTCAGATCACATGTTCCATCTCCAAATTGATATTTATCATATCTGATGACAGCAAATCCTGTGAACGCGGTTTCATCTGGAGCCGTTCCAAGATACCAAGCTGGAGATTCCATTGAAGTCGCTGGAGGACAGGTGAGAACGATTTGTTGATCACATGTCGTATCCAATATGGTTCCAGTACCTGTCCAACCATCTGTAAAATCTTGACGATAATCTTCATCGACTGGTGGACATTCACCCCAAGTAACTGTTCCAGGTGTAGCCGATGAGCTGCTGCTCGAAGATGATTGACTGGAACTTGAACTTGATGATGATCCACTGAAAGAGCTGGAGCTGGAGCTGGTCGAACTTGAACTCGATGATTTCGATGAGCTCGAACTTGAGCTGCTCGAAGACGAACTCTTAGACGAGCTTGAAGAGCTCGAACTGCTTGAACTACTTGAAGATTTCGATGAGCTGCTGCTCGAAGATGAACTACTCGACGATTTCGATGAACTGGACGAGCTGGATGAACTGGACGAGCTGCTCGATGATTTCGATGAACTCGAACTCGAACTGCTGGACGAACTTGACAGGCTGGAGCTCGATGATGAACTCGAACTCGAACTGCTTGAGCTGGTCGACGAGCTGGATGAACTCGATGATGAACTGCTGCTCGAACTGGTTGATGAGCTCGACGAACTTGAGCTGGAGCTACTGCTCGATGACAGAGACGAGCTCGATGAGCTGGAGCTGCTCGAACTACTTGAACTTGTTGAAGAACTCGACGAGCTCGATGAGCTGGAGCTGGATGAGCTGCTCGATGAGCTGGACGAACTCGTCGAACTTGAACTCGAACTGGACGACGAGCTGCTCGATGATTTCGATGAACTGGAGCTCGATGATGATCCACTAAATGAGCTACTGCTTGAGCTGGTCGACGAGCTGGATGAAGAACTGGAGCTGGTCGACGAACTGGATGACGAGCTGCTGCTTGAGCTGGATGACGAACTCGAACTCGAAGATTTCGATGAGCTGGACGAACTCGACGACGAGCTGGATGACGAGCTGG
>JAAUYL010020420.1_pt1 | contig 11436 bp, 7 predicted proteins | sample 7278011 | NCBI WGS metagenome assembly JAAUYL01 (sample SAMN14350225, study PRJNA611818) | marine sediment metagenome | isolation source: surface marine sediment (1.8m) | place: French Polynesia: Moorea | collected 2018-08 | reverse complement strand
TGGATCCTTCCCAGGACCATCTAAGCGGTTGGCTAAGCCTCAAAAGAGGTACCCTGTACTCGTAGAGTGATACCGCCATAAACCAAACAATCAACGGTCGAGTTTCCCAGAAAAAATCCTGACGTGTTATTTCAGCAACTCTGGCTAAGAAGTTTTGCAACAACGATACCCTTGAAGTTCTGGATCAGAATGCACCATCATCCGTGCATTCTCAAGGTGGTGCTAGTGGCCAGCAATCGGGGACAGATTCATCCAGCAGTGTAGATAATTAACATTAATTACATACTTAATTACCTATAAATTACACTTAACTAAAGGTCGCGTCCTCGAGGCATAGCGTTGCCGGGCTTCCATGCAGAAGGGTTTCTCCATCGTCCATTGTGATAACAACCATCCCGACTTCAATTCATGACGAGATCGACCTCGAGACCTCGGCGAGGCCATGTATAACTTTAGAGGCCGGAAGTGACGACGCCATTTCAGATGCTAGCTCCGTTTCCTTGTCTCACCTAGCTGGTTTCAGACGCTCCAGCATGAGCTCATCCCAGAAAGTTGCCTGGCTTTCGACAGCCTCCACCCATTCAAGGCCACATCCAACCGAAAGTTCAAGGTATGCAATCATTAATCATAAAAATGCCTACATGCATTCTGAACTTTTTTTAGATCTCTGACTCCCAGAAAAAGCATTTTGAAGCAACCAAAACCCAAGCCCCCGAGTCCTACGCTACATGCAAGGTCACAAGCGGAAGATTTGCTGGAAAGCGCGATCGAACGGACCCTGAATTTCTTGCACCCTGAAAGAAGAACAACTGCCCGACAGAGGGCGCTGCAGCGCGCTTTTCAGTAAGTAATCCTTCAGCTGTCTGTTTTTAGCATAATTCTATTTCCGGTTTCACAGGTGGTGGGACGAAGATTGCAACTTTTCACCCCGAAAGAAAGGAAGTAGAAGAAACAGTGATATGAGGGCAGTTCATTTTGATGTAAGATAATTACATTAAAGGCTTACGAAAGGTGGATAATGTCTGGCATTTTGCTCATTCCAGTTTGACGAGATACCGAGCGCTCAAGTGTTATCAGCTCAAAGAAATGCCTATTTAAGGAGAGGCTCACTGGATTCCAACTCCCAACAAGGGCACACTCAAATGCAAGATGACGCAGTAAGCTTAGAAGAGGTTGGTGGAGGAGGCGCGAGGTATTTACAGGTTGATCCAAAATATCCAGACATTTCTGTGGAGGACATCGAGTTGATGAACAAAGACCAACCATTGTCCCCAAATTCCAACGCCCACGGGAATTATTTGAAGCAGCGTTGGCAGAAGCTAAGCTTCATGCTTCAAGTGGTGACGAGCTTTCAAAATACGAGTATATCCATCGACACTGTGACGCGCCGGTCAATGTCAGACCCGGAAATCGCGTCTCTTATCCGTGACGAAGATACTGTGAACGTGCCAAACATAAGTGACATAGGCAATTCGACGTCAATCTCACTAACATAGAAGACTGCAATGAATAAAATGATCTGTATTTGCATTGAGGTGTACAGCAGCATGAATGGTTGTACTGTCGATTTTGAAGGAGGAGGCACTTTTTAAATAGGTTAAGCCTTTTCTCCAGTGTAGGCTGGATTTTCCATACCTCTACCTGATTGGCTCAGTTTTCCAGCTCGTTTTAACCAATAGGCTTTCATGTCGTCGTTAGTTTTGCCTTTGGTTTCCGGAACGATGAAGAACACGAATGCCACTGCAACTCCACACACCGATCCAAACAGGAAGTAGCTTCCATAACTGCCAATAGCTTCGTTGATGTTATTTTGAAGCTTGGAGACCAGGAACGCACATGTCCAATTGAACCTAAATTACAAACAATTACATAATAAAGTAACTAAACATTGAAAATGCTTACATTGTAATTATGGGCGAGGCTGTGCCCTTTGCTTCTGCTTGGAATATCTCGGCATTAATCGCCCACGCGAGAGGCCCAAATCCCAGTGAAAAGGCGGCAATGTAAACAATGAGGCTTATCTGAAAATAACGAGAGAAAGGAGTAGAAATATTATTTAATGTTTAATTGGACACAGCAAAGTATGAGTATGACGCGATAGGATTTAATACTTTTGATATAGGTTGGTGTCAATATTTTATGCTCATATTTTGGTACTTAACTTACCAATGGCAACACGCCTATATCTGAAACCAATTGCATTTCATCTGGGGTCTTTGCATGCTCGTCTAAATAGAAATAGGCTCCCAAGGCAAAAATAGAAGCGCACATCAAAGTGCCTGATGTCATTAGAAGCGGTTTGCGACCAAACTTATCCACGACCAAAACGGCAACTCCTGTAGCAAGAATCTGAAATGCAAACGCATTGCATATTCAATAAAATAGGGCATCTCATTTCAAAAAATACCTGCACGACACCGATAATAAAAGCAGAGAGTCCAGGGTCCATGTCGGAGCCCGCTTTGATGAAAATATCCTGCAAGAAATGTCGGTATTTGTTTCACATGTTTACGTAAGCAAAATAATGTTATGTGTCTATTGTTTATATAACAAACAAATTAAAGCTTAGATAATAAGGAGCTTTTTAGGATTATTATTAATGGACAATGAAAGGTCACCTTGAGATAGAAAATGACAGCGTTTATGCCGGAGAACTGCTGGAAAAACATGAAGATAATCATGATCAACCAGGGTTCGAAGTATTCCCTGGATTTGAATAGGCCTAGGATGCCAACGCGTCCAGTAGATTCTTGCGCCTTTTGCGACTGTTTGAGCACTTCAATTTCCTCGCCCACATTTTCTGTCCCTCGAAGCCAATGCAGGGATTTCTTAGCCTCCTCCTCCTTGCCTTTCGAAATGAGATACACTGGGGACTCGGGCATGAAAAACATTGCCACCATGCTCAAAACTAGAGGAATAGATCCATGATTGTTTTGTATGTTTGACAATGTCTTGGATATACCTGGAAAGACAATGCAGATCCCTGTTATAACCACCCAATCGACAGCGCTTTCAATGCCGCAAGCATTGACAAAACCAATGCCAATTGTGATCATGAATTGAGTCACTGATCCAAGCGCCCCCACGATGGAAGTCTCGGCCGTTTCATTCGTGTACATAGGAGGTGCCAGAGTGAAACAACCAGCACCAAATCCTGTCAGAATTCTGCCAACGTAGAACAGTGCTGGATTGCTCACTTCCAAAGGTTTGGTGATGATGAGCAGCACCCATCCAATGATGAAAGGAATGTTCATGAGAATCATGGACCATTTTCGCCCAATCATTGACAAGAGGTATCCACTTGACTGTAGTTGAAATAACTCAGATATTTGCAGATTATTTCCTAATAGCCTGGTATACCTGACTTCCAATCAAAGCTCCCACTGCAAACAGACTGCCAATCCAAGAACCTTGTTCTGCTGTGAAACTTGTCGGCAAGGAGCAGGGATTTCCGGTTTCATTGCTGCTTTGACCTGGCAGATCACATTCGACCAAGAATGGCAAGGCCGGCGATGTCCATGTTAGCGCTGTTCCCAAGGAAAACGCGCCAATGGTTGCTGTCAATGTTAAGATGGTGGATTTGGTCTGAATGTCACTGAAGGTCAGAACATTTCATTCTCCCTTACCTGCAAATGTCGCGACCACTTGAGGAAGCTTTTTTGTTTCTCCCATTCTGGAACGATTCTCCTTCAAGGTGGATGGCCTACTGCCAATTGAGATTGTGCCGTACGTAGCTTTATTTCTATTGTTATCACCGAAGTTCGTCATTTTGATGATTGTTTGATCAAGAAGCAATGTCCGTACCCCAAGCTACTACTATTCAATACGCATACCCTTATCATCTGCTGTCTGTTTTGAGAGCCTTATTTTGTTCGAGTTCCATAATGTTTTTGGTAGTCAAGGTGATAATATTTAGAACAATCCTTTGTAAGCCACATATATAATGCTTCAGATACGGCTGCGTAAAAATTCTTTCGGAAAAAGTTTGGATTTTAAAGTGCGTTTCTAGGACTCTCTAAATTAAAGATTTTTTTCTTTTCTTCGGCTTCCTTTTAACACATTTGTTTTGCTCAATAGACAAATAGATTATAATTCATTATCTCTTATCTAACGATGATAACATTTTGTCATAACCGACGATGTGACGCAATAAATAACTCAGAAGCGATTGTCAACACTTTCTCTAATTGCTTCTACAAGCTTTGCATTTTATTTTAGGGCATATTAATTTGATTTTCATTTTTCATCGACATCTTGAGATCATGTCCATATTTTTGACAAGGTTGCACAGATGTACACATCATTTACTTTTTGAAAATTGAGGCAAGCTTCAATTTTCTGCAACAAAAATAGCCCCTACTTTCTACAAGGCACATCAAATTATTAACATCTAATTTTTATTCTACATTCATTTACTGTATTTGGTGTTATTTTCAGTTATTTTTTGCATTGTTGTATTTACATATTTTTAGGTATGATTCTCTTTGGTTTTGGTGTAGCACTCTCCTATTGCTTCCCTACTTTTTCTGTAGGGACAGAAATAATTTTGAAAGCTTTCATTTACAAATATTAAGTATTTTCGGTCGCCCAAAAATGGTCGATTTGAAACAAATGTAGGTACAAAAATAACCTTTTAAAATGAGGAACGTTTTGCCAAAAATACTTGCCTATTCAAATCTACATTTTTTAATGGGTGAGGGTAGATTTCTGGATAAATGCCGTACAATAAGATTTTTTTGAATATTTTTTCACAACCTACTGCGTTGCGAAAATGCGGGGTTTCGGTTCCTGGTTAAAATATACACATAATAGTTGTTAATTATTGGAAGATTCTTCTTCTGGTCAGTCTACGTATTTATCGACTAGTTTTGCTTTTTAATAAATATTGTATCATTACGGGTTTTCGGCGGGAAAATTGAATGAGCTGTTGTTCGTCAAAAATGAGGCATTTTTGAGGAGGCGAGCCGAAGATTCCGACATTTGAATCTCTTTCATGACCGATTTCGGGGGAGCCTTTGACCTTGCGCTCTTTATGTCCGGAGTGATGCCCTTAATAAACCGCTAAAAGAAAGAAAAAGTTTCACTTATCAAACGCGTGCTCCAATTTTTCTTGCATAACCGAAATCTTAGACTTTAAATTGGGTAAACACAAGTTACGTTCTCAAGGAATCCCATTGCATATTTTTTACGAAAAGTTATCTTTTTAAGCCATGTCGGCCACGTTGAACAAATAAACAAACAGAAACAACTTACATCTCTAAGGCTGCCACGTTGCGTTAGGATGTAGTAAATCGCATAGCCGGGAATCCAGAGCATCGAAGCAAGTGACATGGTGAAGCCAATGACATGAGCCCACATTGGATACTCAACTTTGCCATACTTGACAGGGGTCCAAGAGATACAATAGCTCAGGAAGATTCCCTGAAAAAATACGATGCTAGCGCCATCTATATTAGTTCTAATATTTAATCTTACCCCCATCACCAATGGGGCAATGCCAGCCCAACATACGGTCCAGTACATGTGAGGCTTGTAGCCAGTCATTTGCTCAATACATTGCCCAAACTTGTTCACGCCGAAGATCCAGCCGATGGCTATCGTCTGGAAAAAGCAACACCACAGAATCGGGATCCCGGATGCGCTGTAGAAGTCCATAAGCTGGAAAATAGGGTTTTGACAGCAAAAATAAAAAAACATTAATAGGTGCTGTTTTACTTGGAAAACATAGGCTCCACCCTGAGTGACCATTGGAATCCCTAAGACAAAGAGGACAACGCACACGAAGCTGGTGAATTTTCGCCGTCGAGGTCGCAAATATTCTGGGTACATGTCCACGATGCCGGTCACCAGGCTCTCCACAATGCAGAACTCGGAGTCGATTCCAATCGTCTGAAAATTGAAAATTAATTACAGTAATTATTTATTAGGAACTCCCACCCACGAGCATGATTGTCAGAAACTGATAGCGTCAATCTTGACATACGATACAAAATCTCTAGAGACTTTCCAGTCACAGTCTAACCTTTCCGTTACTCTAGAAATTGCCACAAATCCTCAATTCTTAGGAGAGCAATTTTACTTTCCTCTATTTCTAAAAGTACAAGACTGAAAGATTTTCTTGGATAATCTGAAGAATAATTTGTAGACTCGACTTCCTGGAGTAAAAGAGCTCGGCGCTAATGTCAACGAACCCGCAGGTGCTTAAAGCAACCTTAAAAGCAGTAAAGATTATGTAGAGAGAAGTGGGGGAATTTCAAAAGCTCGAAAGGGGAAAAATTGTTACAATGCAGGCAGACACTCACATTTGCGAAGTAATTTACTACGGATACTGCGCCGGTGGTATCTGTTTTAAAGCTTTTAGGGGTTGCTTTTCCTTCCTCCTTGCAAGCTAAGTATTTAAACAATGTGGCGCCAAACTAAGACAAACAGCCCCCATTCTTGTAACAATTCGAAGTCTTGATCAAAAGCATTTTTACTTTCTAGATACTCCCAGGGGAATTTGCAGATCTTGTTTCTCATCGCCGTTTTTGAGGCGTAACCTGACAACTGACAGCCACGCGCAAAAAGCCAGACACGGGAAGTAAATAAACCCCTTTGAGATTTGAAATTATGACAGTTTGCAGGCACTCTATAAATGAGCTAGAAAGAAATGATTACTGGTTTTCTTAACCCGCGAGGCTTCGATCCACGGAGTGTATATGCTAATATTTTTGGGTTGTTCTTGCTGTTTTCTTTCTTTTTTCTCCCAACCTTAGCCTTGCAAAGGCCCTTGAAAAGCATTGATTTTTTTGCGGGGTGTTTTTAAAAGTAATTTGCTGCCCGCCAAGGTCTTCCTTTCCAGATTTTTTCCCATTGTCACGTATTTATTTAGCAGATGGAGCGATAACAAATTCCCCCGCATTTTATCATGCGTAGAGCTCTAGCATATTTTCTTGGCAACGATTCTTCCGGGTAATTGGGCAAAAAAGGGTTGTGAAAAAAGTCACTTTAATTTGCTGGAAAATACTTTTGCTTTTGAAAATTGCACTCTAGAATCACAAGAAATGAGAGCATGAATGAGCTCTCTTCTCAAATAAGTGGAGCGTTACTTTTCAGGAAAAAGGGAAGCAAAGACTTTCTAAAAATGCATACCGAAAAGTCGGTGTCCGAGTAAGCCATCACCCGTCGTCCCCTTTTTAAAAAGCCACATAGATTTATCTAAATAAAACTTAAAACTGCACAGAAATGCTTATCCAGATAGGAATCATTGCGCGGAAAAAATCTGCTCTACATACGCGACTGTCCAAAGGAAAGAACATTTGCCTCAATTATCTCTAATGAGTGACTGGAAAAAATCCCCGAACAGATTTGTATTTCAAACTTGTAAAGACCCGTACAGATGTCACTTAACTTTCCGGACAAAGTGTTTTTGTTTTGTTTTGGGCTTTTCACTCATCAAATGCTGTCTTGTGTCTTTGAGCCCCCCGTCGTTGCATGTTTTAGCGGTGTTTAAAAAATATCTTTCAATTCGCAAAAGGTGTTTAAAATCCCTCGAATGCTCGACATTTTTGCCGGCGCTATAAAATTGAGCCACTCTTTTTCAAGCAGGAAGTAAGCAATATTGAGCATGTAAGTACGTGCATGGAGCTTAAGCATATTTTCTTTTTCTGACGTAGACTCACTACTGCCCCTCCCCACATTCTCTCATAATCAAACCTTTTCATCTGCTTCAATAGTTTTTCGTTTCAAAGTTCATAACATTTACTTGGGTATCAGTTGAAGTTCCAAGTAAGTATGCATATGGCTAGATGCTAGTCTCTTGCGGTGCGAAAGCTCACAGCTTTTCACCTAGGGAAGCTAGCTCAAGCTCTCCGGCATGTTGATGTATATTTCCCCCCTAGTCTCCTATGCTGCTCAGTTGTTGTCTTGAGCTCGGAATGCAATCACAACGTCGTAGAAAGTTCTGTAGAGCATGAGTGGACAACTGAAGCCACTTCCAATCGTGTCTTCTTCATCTAGTGACATTAGCGAGGCCGAAGAGGATCCTCCACAGAGGCCGAGACCATTGCAGTTTTTCTACACGACCAAGATGAACTCCATCAGCAACGGAAACGGAAATGCCAAAGGCATCAGCAATGACGACGACAGGAGCGATACCGAGAGTCCCGTCGGGCCGGTCAAGAACAAGGCGAGGCCGAATGACCTCGCGGAGGCCGCCGGTCAAAATCCGCCAGCCGGAGGTGGAGGTCACAGCTATGTCAACTATCCCCCAGACGAAGAGCCTCCACCGGTTTCCAGAAATCTGGAACCAGATCAACCCCGCAGGGAGCGAGCAAGGTACAATCTCCAGAATGACAAAGATGGAACACTTGGAATGGAATCCATATGCTTTCAGATTCTCCGGGAATTTCGGGCACGCTCCCCTGGTTGTAAGGAAGAGCCGGAGCAGGGAGAGGCCGATAGGAGGATTTCCGGGAAATAAGCCCTTGACTCCCGGTAATAGGATACCATCGAGTCCGGAGAGCTCTCAGCAGCAGCAAATCAAGGATCGTGAACGAGAGCTGGAGCGAATCCATCGGCGATCTCGTGAACTAATGCTAAGCCCGAGGTTGATGGACGTTAGTGCGGTAAATAGCAGTCGTGACAGTAGCGTCGATCGCCAGTCCACTTTAAGTAACAGGTAAATAGATACTTTTGTGACCCATATGTGTGACATTTTGTGACAATTTCAGAACATGCACGTCTCCGCCAAGGGCCGAGAGTGCGCCGGTCAATAGCTGGAAGCCGGTTGGACAGGAACAGCAGCAACAAATTGACCCGCACCAGCAGCAGCAGCCTCCCCCTTTGCCACCGAGAATCAGCTCGCCCCCGCCCTCTAGCGGAAATAATGTTCAACATCAGCATAATGGTGGTGGCGCGACGCGAATGACTAATGGACGGTAAGAAAAAGTCAAGTTCTCCCCCTTCTCCGTTTTCAAAAATGATGACTTCACAAGAGACTGTCTTGCTTTCCCCTAAATAATGGATCTTGGAGTCATCCGGGAGCAGAAGAAATCCATAAGAACAAAAATGCTGTTGTCATTGAAGAATGCAAAAAGTGCACTCAGAAAAACCGGATGGCGTTGATTTGCGAGTCTAGAAACGCCCTACAAAAGAAAAGAGAAATTTGGTGTCACGGCCATCTGAAAAGAATTGATAGTTTTTGCCAAAAGGAATGTTTACTCTTGACTTGAAAAATTGCTTCGCAGTTTACAGATAGTAGGATAAACTTATTTTTTGCTGTAACTTACGGGGGTCTTGGCTTAGTTAGTTAGCCCTAATCAAATTCCAGTTATGTCAAACTAAGTGTCTGCTGGCCGTGATAAGACTTGGCTTGCCTGCCTATGCTGGGGACAAGTTGCACCTAATAGGTAACAAGCATTCCGGGGACTGCAACTAATGAACCTGACCTGAATATTTTCCGCTTACCGATAACTTTTTCTAAATGCAGATACAAGAGTCCGTCTCCAGGGGTAGCGCCCCCCTTGCCTCCCCATCAACCGAGATCGACGCTGACGCACCCCTTTTTGAACCCACATCAAGCCAGCAATGGTGCAAGGTATGTGGATGGCCACGCCCACCACCATCCCGTCAATAGCAGCGGGATTGAGAGCTTGAGGAGGCGTGTCCAGAGTCCAAGGAGGCGTGACTTTAAAGATTTTTCTGCCGCTCCAAGGGAGGTGCGATCCCCTGTAAGGGCGGGGCATAATGGCAGCCACTTTTTACCGAGGGGATACTTGGACGAAGACGATGATTCCGGCGCAGATTCGCTCAATGAGCATACAGGTAAGGAGCATAAAAATCGAAACAAGATCCATAATCAAAGCTTTCATGTTAGGATCATCCGGCGGAAGTCAGTTTGGAAACTGTTCAGTCCCAGCCTGCATCCACTGCCATCAACATGCTGGAGGACCACATCAAACAGGAGCAAATGGACCTATGGCTCTTGTTCCATACAAAGATCCGCACTATGGTAACAATTATAGTCATCAGTCTTCCAAATATGTTTTTACTTTTTCATTTTTTAGGTTGCTGCGTGAACAATATGCAATTGCAAGAAACTTGCTGCTGTCCCAGAAGTTATTCTCGAGCATCAGCGTGCGGAGGCTGCCACCATCTTAACAGCCGAGCCATGTCTCCGGCCTCGACGAGCATGGCGCTACAGACAATCAATACTGATGACAAGTTTAGAGAACTTGAAGGGGACAAGGAATCCTTGAGACTACAGGTATAAATGAAATAGTTAAGTAGTTCAAGCAATAACTAACTATTTAAATGTTAATGATTTTGAAAGGTGGTGGTCTTGTCGGACCAAGTCGATTCCCAATCGGAGAAAATAGGTGACCTCGAAAAATTGCTCGAGGACAAGAAGGAGGTGTTGAGGAGGACGGAGGACATCCTGCAGAGGGAGATGATTAACCGTTCGGCTCTCGAGACCAAGAAGCTCGAGCTCATGTCCGACCTCTCACAGTTGAAGCTGAGGCAGGCCGCCATCGAGAAGGAGAACCTGGAGTTACGCAAGAAGTTGGGAAAAACGATGCACCTTCTAAATGACGTGCCGCCTGCAACTGCTGCAAATCAGTTGAATTCATCGAATAATGCGACGAGGGCGAGCAGCGTAGTCCAAACGTTTGGGACTTTGCCAAAGGTCAAGCGATCGCCATCTAAAGGATCGAAGGAATCCACTGTTCCCCCACTCGAGACGCACTTTAACGCAATCAACGGCGGCGACGCATCCTCGTCCAGCGGTAAAAATAACAATCCGGAGAAGTCCGGACTGAGTTTGTGGTCATCAGTTTTTTCAACGGGAAGCAGGAAAATGTCCAATGCACATAGCGGATCGGCGCCGAGTCTGGTCAGCGCTGGCGAGCTTCTGGAACGAGGCTGCACTCCCAAGGCTGCTGTGACCTCGAAGCCTCCGAAATCGTCCAAGACCGGCGGACTCAAACGGATCTTTGGCAAGATGCGGAGGTCGAGCTCCGGCAACTTGCACGATGACAACAAGAAGAAAAATCAGAATCAGCCTCACTCCGAGGCCAGTCGGCCGTCATTGAAACCTCTCTCCACTTATAGTCATCTAACACAAACAGGCTCTTACAGAGCCAGCGAGGGGTCTCGGTTTTCCGGATGGCTAAGCACCGGGATTGATTCCACCCTACCTTTTGATCAGTGGAACATTGACCTCATTTGTGGATGGTTGGAATCTCAGGGATTGCTGATTTACACACCCGAGGTCCGGAAGCATGTGACCAATGGAGAGCAGTTGGCAGCCATGACCTCGCACGACCTCGACATCAAGCTGGGAATGAAAAACGGCCTCCATCGGAAGAAACTCTTGCTGGCCATCCGGTCCAAGTATGGCGACGCGCTAACCCCGGAACTGGGTCCCCATCTCAAGATCAAGATGGACCACCAACT
>JAAUYL010063587.1_pt1 | contig 11437 bp, 10 predicted proteins | sample 7278011 | NCBI WGS metagenome assembly JAAUYL01 (sample SAMN14350225, study PRJNA611818) | marine sediment metagenome | isolation source: surface marine sediment (1.8m) | place: French Polynesia: Moorea | collected 2018-08 | reverse complement strand
TATATTCTATACTTTTAAGGAACACCTCAATTCTCACAACTAATTTGTGATTGGTATATAGAATATAAGTAAGTAGGTGAAATTAAATAAAAAATCATTCTTGAGAGAGTAAACTGAATCTGGTAATTTTGCCAAGAAATTTTTTCTTGAGAAATCTTGATTTAGCAATTCCTTGTAGTAACGAGTAGTAGAAATTAAATGAATGCTTGCTTGATTCATTAGATATCTCCAATCAGAAAAAATCCAATCAATTATCCCACAGCAATTATCAATTCTTTCCCCCTACTCCCTACCCCTACTCCCTCTTTTCTGGAGATGTCTATTAAAAAGCTGATAGCTGACAGCTAATAGCTGAATGCTTACCCTTAAAGTATTAATGTACGATCAAAGGTAAAACTCATACAGCATTTTTCATGCTAATTAGGTACACCTTTAATTTTTTCTTTCCTGTTCCCTATCCCTATTGCCTATTGCCTATTCCCTGTTATTAATTAATAAATCCTGTTTCAAGAACAGGAAATTTCACAGTAAATATTGAACCTTTATTCACTTCACTAACTACAGCAATATCCCCACCCATCATTTTACAAAAGTGACGACTAATAGCTAAACCTAAACCAGTACCTCCATATTTTCGTGTTGTTGAATTGTCAGCTTGAGTAAATGGTTGAAATAAACTATCTATTTTTTCTTCTGATATACCTATACCAGTATCAGCAACACTTAAAACTAACATCTTATCTGTAGAGTTACAGTTTCCATTTTGAGAAATAAAATTTTCATCATTATTAACAACTTTAAATTTCAAAATTATTTTGCCATTTTCTGTAAATTTAGCTGCATTACTCAAAAGATTTAAAATTACTTGGCGCATTTTATTAGGATCGGCGACAATCGGTTCCTGGTTATCTTCACAGATTATTTCTAATGTATTACCATTTTCTTCAATCAAGGGTTGAATAGTTGCTAAAACATTTTCAATTAATGCCATGATATCGAAGCTTTCCCAATGAACATCCATCTTACCTGCTTCAATTTTTGAAAGATCGAGAATATCATTAATTATTGTTAATAAGTGTTTGCCGGAAGTATGAATATTATCAAGGTCATGAACAAAGTCTTCATAACCTAAATCTTGGGCATCTTCTAGTAAAATTTCACTATAGCCAATAATAGCGTTTAATGGTGTTCGTAATTCATGACTCATATTTGCTAGAAATACACTTTTGGCTTTATTTGCTGCTTCTGCCTCATTTTTTTCTTGCTTTAAACGCTTATTTTCTTTGAGTTGTTGAACATTAGCTAATGTTTTTTTAATCGTAATGTCTAAATCTAGAAAATCTATAGGTTTAGTCAAAAAATCAAAAGCACCTCTATTCATCGCAGACCTAATTTTTTCCATATCATCATAAGCGGAAATAATTACTGCCTTGATTTCAGGATAGTGAAGTTGAAGATTATCTAGTAAAGTTAAACCATCCATTAAGGGCATATTAATGTCAGTTAATATGATGTCTATATTGGGTTCCTCTGACAATATTTCTAGTGCTTCTACACCGTCTCTGGCAAAAATAAAATCTAGTTCTTTTGTTTTGATTTTTTTTCTAAAGTTACGGATGATAAGTGATTCAAAATCTGGCTCATCATCTACAACAAGTATTTTTGATGACATGATATTCTGATTAATAAGCCAATTGCTTTCAATTTCTAAGTTACTTGTAATTAATGAGAATGAATATATGCTATTTCTAATTTTGGCATAATTCGTCATGGAATTCTTTCCTTGGCTTAAAACAAAAGTCTAAAATTAAAAGTCAAAAGCCAAAGAAAATAGAATTTCATTCATTTTGAAATGGCAAGTGAGGTATAGAATAAGATTGAGGATTTTTTAATTATTCTTTTTAAGAATAAAGTATGCTTTCTGTACTATATAGATTGAAGTTAGAATTAAGTCACTGAGAAGATAAGCATAGATTTTTTTACTACTTATATTTTTAATTAAATAAGCTGTTAGCTAAATCGATATTTCTGGAATACTATCTAGACTGAATATTAAGTCAGTAGAAATATCTGTAGATTTAATATCTGCTTCTTTGTCATGAACTTCTGAAAAACGTTGACAGCGAGTAGCAAATTGACAAGTATGACAACTATCAAGACTCTGCGCTTGGGGAAATTCTGCCCTATCTTCTTGGTAATGTTTTAACCAGTAAGTTAAATTATCTAATATCTCCTGTAAATCCTGTTCAGTTTTTTTGTGTGCTTGTTGATTATAAGAAAATTTTAGTTTGTAGGGTAAGCTTTGACTTTTTGGTTGGATAAACCAATAGGTCATTGAAACTGCTTCTGGCAAATAATTGCTAGTTTCAACTAGGGTATAGAGATATAAGCGTGTTTGCCAATTTTGAGCTAATTTTTTTTTGTTTTGAGGATGACTATAGGTTTTCCAGTCAAAAATTTGTGCTTGTTGATTTTCAGCAATTAATAAATCATAAATAACTGTCAGAATACAGCGATTAAAATTAATGCTGCGACTATGTTCAGCTTGACGTAAAATTACATTATCTTGAGTTTTAGAGTTTAATATTTCTGGTGCAGCTTGGGAAAAATTATCAAAACAATGCTGCATTTCTTGATTTTCTAACATCAAAGATTCTATTGGTAATCCTAGTTCTCTTTGTTGCATTAATAAGTGAAACTGACTACCCCAATTTAGTCTTTCTTGTTCTGCTGATGTTGTCGGTACACTCAGATTATCTAGGTAGAGATGTTGGAATTTGCGCGGACAAGTTGTCAGTAAATTTAGGTGTTGTTGAGAGAGTCTATATTTTGTCATTTTAGGGAATAGGGAGTAGGGAAATTAATAATTAATAATTGATTCCTTTTGGTTTAAAACTACATTCCGCGCGACAAAATGTATTGCGAAACGAGGAGTCAGAATTCAGGAGTCAGAATTCAGAAGAAAGTCATAGTAATCAACAATTAAGTAAGTATTTATGCTCTTAATATTTTCCTGATAATTTGACTTAGGAGAAAGTTAAATAGAGATATTTATAGAGTATAAATACTTAGGAGACCACAGCTTTTCATGCTAATTTTAATATTACAAATTTAAGTGCGGAATATGGGTTTAAAGTTTATCCTTTTCAACAAAAAAAGAAATAAGATTTTTTGTTATCCAATACTCTTGATTTTAACCAAAAGTAATCATTAATTATTCATTATCCATTATTCATTATTCATTGACTTTATAATCCTAAATACTGCCTTTCTGCCTTCTACTTTCTTGCTGACTTTTTCTTGTTTCTCCCATATTATTATTTCTACCAAATTTAGCATCTTGAAAAGAACTACCCACACCCTGAATAATACCTCTTCCAATTAAACCTATACCACGCCCAATTACTTGAGTTAGTAAATACACAACTCCACTGCCAATAAAAGAAACAGTTGCCCGAATACCAGGAGCTATTGCATCACGAGTTTCTAAAAGTAATGTTACTGTCAATGGAATTCCTGAAAGTTTTGCTAATTCATGTCTACGGGGTGAATAAATAGATATTTTTTTGATGCCACGTTCATTCAATACAAATAAGGAAAAGTTACTCTCAAAAATTTCTTTTGGTTCTCCAATATATTCTTCTATGCGATATTTCCAGGATAAGCGATTACGGAACTTTTCAATATCTCGTGTTGATAATAACTGCCGACTATAAAAATCTTCTTTAATTTCTTCTACATCGGCAAAATTATTTAATAAAGGCTGAATCACAGCATTAGCAATTGAAATTAATAAATTTTGGAGTAACGCTTCAGAGCGTTCCATAGCTTCAGGAGTACCTACCGCAAAAGATACATTATCAACTATCAAAGGAACTTGAAATAATAAGTAGGATATTAACTCTTCAACTAAAGGAATTTTATCAAGAATAAACTTATGCACATTATCAGCATCATTTAATAAAACTGGCATTACTTCTACTTTAATTTCTTCGGCAAAAGCATTAACAATTCCCATACCATTACTAATTTCTAGTTGATAGTATTCACCAACAAAAAATTTGGTCGTAAATTCCCACAAATTCTGTACAATCTCATATCTTTGTTTGGGAATTTCTTCCATTAGAATAGAAGTAGTACGCAGTTCATCGAGAATATCTTCAAATTTACACAAAGCTATATAAATTAGTTCTTGCTTCTTAGAACCTCGCAATATATCAATTTCCATTGGTAATCCACTGAGGTTAATTAAATTAGAATTTAATTTTGCTATTGTTGACTCAAATAAAGCTGTTTGTAAATTCATTGTTTCAGTGGTGGTGGGAGAAACAAATTCTGAATTTATTCTCAGTACAACTTGCTCATCATTGTTAACAGAATTAATAATTTTTTGTGTTGGTAATTCTGTCATATTTCTCAAGTTTGAATAGACAAAATTATCTCCATTTACATCTGTTGCTTGCTGCTGCTTCTGGGCATTAACAGACTTAGGTGACAAATGACTAAGTATCCATCTAGCTGTTAGTAATTCTCGGCGTTGCCCAGAAGTTATTGTCACATTGAGTAGAGAGTTTAAATTATTTCTATCTAAATTTTTTACTCTTTCATTGAGTTGAGATGTTACTTCCGAGAGAGAAGAATCTATTTGTTTTAGCCCAGACTTGCAGACATTATCAAGAAGAGTATTGAAAAAATTTTTTGTTTGAACTCTTAAACCTAAATTTGTTGGTCGAGCGGATTTTTCTTGTATAGTTTCAACCCCAGAAATATTTACCCAATAAGACTGACCATTTGCTATTTGTCTAAGAATAATTACTAACTCAGAAATACTGATTCCCTTTAGGCAATAACCATTGACACCTAAGTCTCGTAATAATGTCAATAATAAAGTATCTTGTAAGGATGTCAATAATAATATTGGTAACTGAGGGTAAGAAGTTTTAAGCTGTTGACAAAAGTCGATTCCAGAGACTGTAATTTCCTCTGTAGTTTGAGGAATCAAATTATTGGTTTCTATGTCTAAAATCACCAAAAAATTATTATCTTCTGCGATAAAATTTTGAATATTTTTTAAGGCATCTGCCCCTACTTCTGTCTCAAATACTATTTCTAAGTCAGGAAACTGCTCACAGGAAAATTTTAACCCCATCCGAAAGATAGGGTCATTATCAATGAGCAGCAATTTTAATGCTGATTCACTATTCATAAATTGGTTTTTGGTTGAGATATTTTAAGAATATAATGTAAGCATTCAGAGGTCAGCTAGCCTCTTACAGAAGAACTGCATTATCAGCTATTAGATTCTGAGATACATCTACATTTCCCGCTATACAATTGTATAGATTGACAACTCAAGTTCGTCGTTCTTGTACTTTAACTCTGTGGTTAAAAATGTAGTAGAAGTTAAACGAATACTTGCTTCATTTATTAAAAAGCTGAGAGCTGACCGCTAAGAGCTAAATGCTTACAATATAATAACCAATGAATGTTAAATTCAAAATTTCCTCAATGTCTCAATTAAATCTTCCATATTAACTGATTCATCATTCTTGAAGTAGATAGGCATCTGAACTAGGAGCTGGAGCTGGAGCTGGAGCTGGAGAATAAGACCTCTGTGGAGCTGGCGAATAATATTGGCGACTAGGAGCTGGAGAATAAGACCTCTGTGGAGCTGGCGAATAATATTGGCGACTAGGAGCAGGAGAATAAGACCTCCGTGGAGCTGGTGAATAATATTGGGGACTGGGGGCAGGAGAATAAGACCTCCGTGGAGCTGGCGAATAATATTGTCGCTCTCGTGCTCGTTGATATTCTCGCTGTCTCCGAGCTTCCTCAGCTCGTTGTGCTGCCCATATCGCATCTCGTTCAGATACCCAACGAGATATAGAATTTTGAGCTTCATAATACAGAGCACGTCCATAACCAATTTGAGAAGCTGTGTTAATAGCAGCAGTAAGACTACCTTGCTTGGCTAGGCCATAAGCTTGATTAAGAATTGGCCTATCTTGGGCAATTTGTAACTCTGTATTCCATTTATAAATTTCATCCTGAGCTTCCTCATACAAAGCACGACCCTTTTCTATCTCATATGCAACATCAATAGCTTTGCCAAGTTTTCCTTCTTTTGCTAAAGCTCTAGCTTCTGCTAAGAATGGTGAATCTTCAATAATTTGTACTCGTTTATTCCACTCAGCTATTAATGTTTGAGCTTCTATTCTCAGTGGACGCTCCAAGGCAACATAACTAGCTTGTTTAATCGCTAAATTATAACTATCAACAGTCTCTTGCTTTGCTAATTGTTTAGCCAAAGCCACATAAGGTCGGTCTTGTATCTTGAGAATATCTTTGCGCCACTTAGCAATCAAGGTTTGAGCTTGGATTCGCCTTGGTTGTTTAAGGCCAACCATTTGAGCTTGGTCTATGGCCAATTGTAATGCTGCTGGTTGACCCAAACCAGCGATCGCGTTGGCTAGCTGAATATGAGTTAAGTTGTCTAACTGTTGTTGGAGCTGCTTAATTTGAGTTTGAGCTTGTGGATAATATGGGCTAGCTGAAGTAATCTTAGCTGCTGCTGCTTTTCCTTCCATCAAGGCTACCATATTGGCAATTTGAGACCCTCCCATAGACTTGTTCCAAGTTGCTGCTTGAGCATGACCTAGTAATATTAAGTCTTCAGCTTCTTTTTTCAGTTTATGCTCTGAAGGAATATATTCAATAGCTGTTATTGCTCCTTTTAAGTCTTTTGCTTCTATACGTTTAGTGGCAATTTCGATTAAAGTACGACCCCACTTTTGAATATCTTGTTCGGCTTTTTCTCGAATGTAGAGACTAGGGTCTATTTTTTTGGCTAAAGCGATCGCTTCTCCATATTCGTCTACTGTTTTTCTATATATCAAATAACGAGCATCTTTCAAGATTTGCCAACCCTTTTTTTCCAAGATGATGCGCTCTAATAATTCTCTATATTTAGTAGTGTGCCAATGAACATTATCTAATTTTGACATGGCCAGGGAGTAAGCAGAGGTTTTATTCCAATCCATAGCTTTGAGAGCTGCTTGAGCCTTATCATAAAGAGATTGACCTTCTGCCCATTGTTTTTTCCAACCTGCTACTGCCTCTTCTACCCTGGGGTAAGCTGGACTGTTTTTAGGAATTTTTGCTACTGTCTCTAGAGCTACCTGTAAATTACCCTCTCTAATCTTTTGATAAGCAACGGAGATAATTAACTTAGTCCATTCTCCTGTCATTTGTTGACCTAGTTGATAGAGTGGATGTTCTTCTGGCCAACTTTGTACTAAAGCTAAGGCTTTTTCCAACTGTTCTAGGTCTCGTGACTCAGCAGCTTGGTGGGCACAGTAAAGTCGTTTTCCATCTGCTGATAATGGAGAAATTTGTTTACAGTTAGGTTGGGGTGGGTTAACCAATAACCACATGAGTGCTGCACCACCTGTAATTCCAAAGCTAGCTGCAATACTCCACCAAATTAGTTGCCATCCCCAATAATTTTTTGTGCCTTTTTTGGCTTGAGTTTCTATTGATTTTTGGGAATTTTTTTCTGGTTCAACTTCTGAGCGATTGTGTTCCTCTTGCTCTAAAGGTTGTAAGGTAGTATTTACTGCTTCTATTTGTACTAGGGAACTACTACTGTAGCCGTTGGCTCCATTTCTAGAGGTTGTATGGGAACTTGCCTCCAAGTTTTTTGGTTGTGAATTTTCTAATGACATAACGAAATTTACTCCGCTAAGGGTAATAATTTTTCAGCAGGTGAGAATAATTTGCTGAACTAATTTTTTTTGCCTTTTCCATCACCTAGAATGCTTTTAATGCCTCCCAAGGAAAATTTAAACTTGGGTTTTTGCTCAAGCATGACCAGGGAGGTTTACAGGTTAAGGGTGGGCTAGTTAAAGTCAAAACTATTTAGTTTAGCAAATTAACCTATATTTTAGAAAGTCATTTTTTTGACTATTGGATAATCTTCAAATAATTCAGTTAAATTTTTTTCAGCCAAAACTATTGGAATTTTTTTTGCTCTACTATGGTAGATGTTTATTATAAATTATGCTTAATTGTATCACTGATTAGATTTAATAGATGATTCTGTTATACTGCTCGGTAAAAAAACTATTTATCTCTAATTTTTTACCGTTATTGTGCCTAATATTGGCAGAACTGACCATAAAATTCAGTAATTTTAATTAGGTGTTTGTGTTTCAATTTTCTCCAGCAAATCTGAGGGTAATTGTACATAAACATCGATAATTTGTCCTGTATCTAAGCAATTTAGATGAGAGTGGGGGTAAATACAGAAAGCGAAAACTTGTCTAAAGTTTATCAAACTTACTCATAACTATAGCTATTAAACGATCTAGGAGTAAGTTTTCTCAGTTGTTGCTCCATTGAGTCCTGATCAACTACAATTAAGATATGAAGCTAGTTGAACGCCATGTTATCAGCAAATCCCATTATTTGTGGTCACAAGCTGACCACAAGGCTTTTTTGTCTAAAAATCTGTTTAACGCGCGCTAACTACTATTATCGTCAATATTTCTTTTCCGAGCAAAAGAAATTAAATTTTACTGAACTTTATCACCAGGTATCTAAAAGTGACGATTATCAAGCTTTACCTACTAAGATAAGTAAGCAAATTATTAGGAGATTAGATAAAAGTTGGACAAGTTATTTTGCCGCTTTAAGAGAGTGGAAAAAACAGCCAAATAAATTTATAGGGAAACCAAAAATCCCCAAATATAAACATAAGACATGCATGCCGAAATATTCTGCCCTATCCAGATGAATCAATTTACGCGCAAAGCTTTAAAAAAAGGGATTTGTCACTTATCCATGAGTGAAATAAAAATTCCCACTTCACAGACAGAAATAATAGAGGCAAGAATTATCCCCAAAAGTAGCTGTTATCTAATAAAAATAGTCTATGAAAAATCGGAGGAAACTACAGAAAATCAACAAGTAGCAGGAGTAGATTTAGGAGTAAATAATTTAATAGCTGTAACTACAAATCAAACAGGAACTGCACCTAAGCATGATTAAAGGCAGACCATTAAAAGCAATTAACACCTTTTATAATAAACAGCTCTCTTGTTTACAATCTAAATTAAAAACCAACCAGAATCACTTTGATTCTCATCGGTTAAAAAAGTTAACTCACATTCATGTCGGCTCTTAGCCGGAACGAAATTGTCGAGTAGAAAATTATCTCCATACAGCCAGTAAAAGAGTAATAGATTGGTGTGTTAACCATGAAATAGGCAGATTAATTATTGGGTATAATAAGACTTGGAAGCAAGAGGTAAAATTAGGTAAAAAGAACAATCAAAAATTTGTGAATATCCCTCATTATAAGTCAATAGAGATGTTAACATATAAAGCCCAACTAATCGGAATAAAAGTAATAATTACAGAAGAATCTTATACATCTCAATCAAGCTGTTTAGATGGGGATAATTTGCCTAAATATGGAGAAAAAAAACCGAAACTTAGTGGAAAAAGAGTAACAAGAGAGTTGTATCAAACCAGAGAAAATAAATTATTAAATGCAGATGTAAATGGGTAATTGAATATTATTAAAAAAGTAATTCCTGATGTCTTAAACCAAGGAATAAAGGGTTTGCCGTTTAACCCTGTGGTGGTCGAGCCACTACGAACAACTAAGCTTTCAGGTTTTTGAGTAAGTTTGAGTAAGTTTAGTTGAGCGGTTCAGTTATATTTCTGTATAAGTTACCATCATCAGGTTCAATACATTCAATAATTCCCTCTTTTGAAAGAGCTTCCAGATATGCTATGGTCATAAATTAATCAAAATTGACAGATATTTTCCCAGCTCCTCTACAAGAGGCAGCAGAAACCTAAATAGTGCTGGCTGATTAACTATCAAACCATTTACAGATAAAGGCTAAAGCCTTTATTTTGTGAAAAAAGTGCCAGCTTCTCGGTCGAAAAAGCTGAAAAAGTTAGCATTTTGAGCAGATAAGGGCAGAAAAATCAAGGGACAAATATATCCGACTACCTCCTCTATAATTCCTATTTCTCCTGAGTTCTGAGTTTTGGGGACTTCCAAATAAAAAATTATCCCATTAGCTATGAAAATAAGGGAGTAGGGAGTAGGGAGTAGGGAAGAAATTGAAAAAGTAAGGGAGTAGGGAGTAACCAGTTAACACGATTAGTAGAAAAATAGGGATAATTTATTTTCTGCTATTCCCTTGAGTTCTACCCTCACTCATAATACTTTTTCAGCAAACCCTAAATAGTGATATTTAGGAACCCCCCGGTGTCGCCCAAGGGCACCGTCGGGAGGATGTCAAAATTATCTACAGCTAGGATGACAATTACGATCGCCCTGAATACTGAACACATCCATAACTTGGATTTATCTCCAGTTGAAAATATAATCTCTCAACTGCTGCAAGAAGGAGCGATCGCCTCTTCTGAACAGCAGCTCAATTTTGCCATTAACTATCAGCAAGACCCCCAAGATCCAAGGGAACTTTCAGAAATTCCAGAAGTGCGTTTATGGTTTATCCGTTTAGACAGTCGTTATCCTTGGCTGCCATTTTTGCTCAACTGGAAGGAGGGGGAGTTGGCTCGTTATACTGCAATGCTTGTACCCCACCAATTTCATCGGACTGAAGGTATCCAATATAATCCAGAAGCATTAGAAATATTTCTGATGCACAAAATTTTTGTTTTAAGACAGTGGTTATATCAACAGGGTATTTCTAGTCAATCTAGATTAATGTCCATGTCTCAAATGTTGGGATATGATTTGACAGAGGAATTTTTTGTATCAATCCCAGACTAAAGGCAATAGACAAGAAGGATACTATAGCAGTGGGAGTTTTTGAAGTAGAACTCAGCAGTTAGGACTGGTGCAGAATGGCGGAAATAACTGACCTGTTACAAAATTATAAAAGCCTTACTAATCAATACTTTTGACTGTTTTGAGTGCGTCTTACATTCTGAGGTCTCCTCAGAATTACGCACTCGATGCATGACTTCCGCGTAGCGGTACTAGGCATTTAGAGCAGGAATATTACTAAATGCTATTTGCGGAGTACTTACGCACGGAAAATTCAGTCAGATAGGAATTAGGCACAGAGGATGTATGTAGTGTCAAAAACTATAGCGATTTAGTTTTTGCACTCTATATATATAGTACCCCTGTGTAATTCTTCTCAGAGATTACTTTTGATTTTCCTGTAGCAGGAAAGCTTTAAAGTTTTCTAGTTATCCTAAGCTATGGTTGGACTGAAAATTCACTCAGATAGGAATTAGGCACAGAGGATGTATGTAGTGTCAAAAACTATAGCGATTTAGTTTTTGCACTCTATATATAGTACCCCTGCGTAAGTCCTCTCAGAGATTACTTTTGATTTTCCTGTAGCAGGAAAGCTTTAAAGTTTTCTAGTTATCCTAAGCTATG
>JAAUYL010066449.1_pt1 | contig 11443 bp, 10 predicted proteins | sample 7278011 | NCBI WGS metagenome assembly JAAUYL01 (sample SAMN14350225, study PRJNA611818) | marine sediment metagenome | isolation source: surface marine sediment (1.8m) | place: French Polynesia: Moorea | collected 2018-08 | reverse complement strand
TCACCCTCGGTGTGACCAGCCTCCTCACCCTGTCCACCCAGCATGCCAACAGTCAAAAGTCCCTGCCCCCAGTCTCCTACATCAAGGTCAGTAATCCAAACCGGAAGTCCATACCAATATGAATGTCACTGAAGGTCTGGGATTGGAATTGTGTTTGCTTTAAGGACAAAAGAGCGACCCTCTTCTGAAAATCTAACAAATAGGAAAAGAAAGGCACCACTAGCTGCTTTAGAATAGAGTGCTCTCGACTGTTTCTCATATTTATAGGCGAGAGGGAGACCTTTTCATCGTAGAAGGTGACAAAGGAGAGAGTGGTAAAAAGTTATTGCTCGGGAGAAGCTCTGCTCTGCTCTGCTCTGCTTTATAATATAGAAACATATAGAGTGCACTTTCGTTTTGTCGCCAACATTCAGGACATCTGTTGGAAATAGCGGAGCAAAGGCACAAATATGGGAAAAAGTTCCCCGTTCTATTCAACTACAAAAACTAGGCCTAACCTTTTAAAGTTAAGCAATTCACTGTGTAAACTGTAAACCTGTTGTCATTTTGGGGATATTTTGTCGGAAAATCCAACTAGAAGATGATGATGTTGCGAAAAATTTCTCAAAAAGCAGGCCCTACTTCTACTTCTCTTTTACGACTTACTCGACTCCTAATGTCCCATTCCATTCAGCACCGCGTAATAATTTTGAATTATCAAGATTAACTGCGAGCTGTGAAGTCTTGAGGTCCCTGCATGATCTCAAGTCAATCTTTATCTTGAGCAAACACAATATTGGAGGGTTGTTTATTTTCAATATCTTAGAAGCAACACCACTCACTTGAATTTTACATAGACTCCCGACCGACATTGTACCCATTAAAAATTCATAGCCTTCACCAAGTTTCCGGGATGGTAAGGCTAAGAAAACATGCCCACATCCCCCCTTTAAAACTTTTGCTTTTACAAAAATTAAAGGCTATAAACAATAAGAGAGGTAAGCATTAATATTTGATGGGCTAGACGTACGGCAGAGCCTTCTTACGGTCAGACAGAATGAAATAGACACACTAAAAGCAGGAGCGCAAACTTCACTCTCAAGAAAATGCGGATGCAAATAAAATAAGAATAAATAGGTAGGTCCATGGTCCTACTCCTAATACATAAATAAAATTAATGCTCCTGCCAGAAGATCCGCGCTGAAAGATCTGAGACGGTCTGATGAGATATTTAATGCGGTTAATGGACTCGGTACATGCTAGCTACATATTTTTTTCGATGGTGGGGCTTTTTTCCTAAATGAACATATCATGAAATATAGATGGGAAATGAAATGGATTGTTGTCAAAATGTTATGCTTTCCCAATCAAAAAGTCGAGATAGCAGATGCTGAGAATGAGAATCAAATCAATTCAGGAGACTTAGCCTACTTATTTTTAGATAGATGTGAATGTGAGATCCCCCTCTACAAAATAGAAATACACAATGATTTTGCTGCATAGATGGGAAGCTAGCTTCTTGACCTCTAGCCCGAGGCTATACAGTCAAGTTCGAGGAACCATCGTACTCTGAATTTTTTGTCCGGTCTTTTCTTCCTTTTTCCAATGAAATAACTTCTTTTTTCAGGCTATAGACATCTTCATGTCGTCGTGCACAGTATTCGTGTTTCTCTCCCTGATCGAATATGCTTTCGTCAATGTCATGATGGGCGACATCAGTGAGGTTGAGCGAAAAGACAAGACGAGCCATTTGCGAAACATCATAGTCACCGCCAACACCAACCTCGGTTACTCGTGGCAAAAGCACCCTTCTCAAGCTGTACTTAAGGTAAGAAATTACTAACAGTCTTATCACGATTAATGCATGAACTTGAGAGTTTGCTTATCTAACTGTGAAACTGATAATCAACTTGTTCTGAGCAAGCTAGAGTTCCCAATGTTTGCATTTCGCAGATGAGGTTAGGCAAAATTCCTTCAAGAAAAGCAAAAGCTCGACTACATAATATTCATAATCACTAAGCAAAATGGGGCATATACTGTCGGTTAGGAACAGCCTACCAAAATGTGCTTTTTTATTGCCCCTCCTCTCCTCTCTACATTCTTTGCATTTCCAAATTCTATTGAAGAAACACACGCATCAAAGCCATTCATTCCATGCACAAGAAAAAGCTATAAAATGTTGGAGAGGGATAATGTACATTAAACTCCTGAAAACGCTTAAAATTGCAAATCAGAAGAGGGCCTCCTCTTTAAGGCAATTGAGACTCTCCGCCCTTCCAAAATAAGAAAGCAGAATGCACAATGCCACAGATTGCTCACATCAAAAAACTGTCCAATTTTTTCTTGGCTCCGTTTTGACTTCTGACGCAGTCTGATCTAACCAATTGCAATTGGTATTTTGCAAAATGTTCGCTCGCGCGTTTGACATTAAGATGTGCACAGTGCATCGAAGCAGCAAAACCACCAAACCAACCACTTTGACAAGAAATACTAGGAGATGCGCAATTTTCTGCAGCCTCTCTCCTCACGGTCGAGGAGTTGCAAAACAGCCATTTTCGGGTCACTTGTTTCACTGTCAGAATGGATTGAAGGGAAGCAGATGACATTGGCGCCAAAAGTCGATGCAGAACCAGCCTCGCATTAGGCAAAGGCTTCATCTTTTCCTATATACTATACAGTATAGCAAGGCCAGTCCTAGACCGATTGTAGAGGCGGCAGAGCAGCCTTCTTTTGGTCTTTTTTCTCTCCTATGCTTTGGATGTCCTGTACATGTATTATATTTGTCGACGGTGCAGTGGTTAGACATGTCTCTAGAAGGACTATACTGTAGGAGGTGCAGCTACCAAGCAAAAACTAGGCACCACCACCTTCTCCTTTCGCCATGTATTAAAGAAGGATTGCTGGCTACCCAGTCTATGTGTGACTATAACTATGTAGGATAGAGATACAATAGGAATGCAATAGGCGACGACTTTGATGAGAACCTCGCAACATCAATAGTAAGACCACAGAACATAGAACAGTATTAAGCCTTCCTTCGTCACACTCCTCAAGCGGTAATCGGATTAGCATGCCACTTGTAGTGTGCTCTGATCACTCATCCAAGGCCGGGGGTTTCTTATCTGGTATGATCTCAATCTTTAGGATGCAATGCAATTCTATATATTTTTTAACGGTGTATCAACTTTGGATTTCAGCATCCAGGCCATTCCCAGCACCAGCAGCATCTCCAACATCAACCGCCGTCTCAGCAACCCCTCCTTCCCGTTGAGGCCGAGGACCCCACGGCCATCGCGCTCGGGTCGAGATTGAACCCGGGGGTGAACCCGGGGGTAAATCCCGGGGGCCAAGTGCCCGGGGGCAACGGGGCCAATTATCACGAGCATTGCCCCAAGCACGGGAAGAATGATCCCGAAATTGGTCCCCCCGGGACCGGGGGCCAAAAGGAGTCCCCGTCAAACGTGAACACTGTCATAGAGGCCGGGAATAATCCCGGGGGCCCGGGCGCTGGACCTGGGGGCGCGCCCGGGATGGGACCAGCGCCCGCGGGCGGAAATGGCGCCGGTGGCGCTGGTGGCGCCACTGGACCCGGGGGCAAAAAGCACGACCCCAAGGAGATAATGAAAAAGCGGCGCGAGCGCGCCATTTGTATTGACCGTGTGAGTCGAGTGATCTTCCCATCCACCTTTATTCTCCTGAACATAATCTACTGGCTTGTCTTCAGTGAAATCTTGGACGCTATCAAGTATTCTGTGGGTGCTGACGACGAGTCGAAGCACTAAAAACTATTCATAAACCATGTGACAGTCTTGACAGACATGATATGAACTTGCATTTTGCATTCAGGAACTGCAGAACAATGAAAGCAGGAAGCGCTGAGTGATGGCGGCGTTTTAAAAATACTACTGAGATGCCAGCTCTACATAAGAATTATGTAATTGCATGTGAAGAATCTATTCTACCAAATAAACATATTCCAACAACCCCATACTACCAAGTTTTGATTACCAAAAATGAAAACTTGCATCTTGAAGTGTAAAAAAACAAAAATATGTGAGGACCTAATAAAGCATCAAACGTAAAATTAATTGCCCGACAATTTTCTTATCACAAGAATTCCAAACCTAACGTCGTAATTACTTTAATAATTAAGTGTCCTAGCATACTTAGTTTCAACAGGTTATCTGTACCCTGATTCATTGTTTACTCTGATTTGTTTGCTTTTTGAAAATCAGTGAGATTGAAGCCAATGCTGTGAAATTATTGAGAACGCCCATGCATGCTGTCTTGTGGACGACCGAGATAGTCCAATCTCTTGTTCAGGTCTAGAATTTTCGCTAAAACACATTATATTCCATGACATTGTTGATGCTTTGTAGTGTAAGTTTCCATCTTGTCGCGAGCACCTCAATTCGTGTGACATTTCATTCTTATCAGCTATTCCATATTATTCAGGGGGTGTACTGTAGATACAGATATGGCGCCGAAATATCTATATAGGTACAGAGGTACACAATTCATTTTGCCGACACTGTTTCAAAATCCAGCTACACTTTGGTCCTGATAACTTATATAGGGAGTTTGTTGGCTAATGTAAATAAGAAACTAACCTAACGCTGTGAAACGTGGCGGCCGTTATAGTTAAGATAAGAACATAAAAGTCGAGCGAACAGATAAGACCAGTCACACTTGAGCACGACAATTCATCGAGGTTAGGTCAGGTCTGGATCAAATGTACGGCCAACGTTAGAAGGAGGAGCCAGCCACAAAGCCTACTTCAACAACAATCTCAAGAACCCCAAAAAAGTGGAGCCTGTACGAGTTGGAAAAGAGGATCTTAGGCAAAAAACTGAGTTTGAGCGAAGATTTCCTGCCAGATCTAACTCTTCCAGCTCAACAGGCCCTCGCACAATCAGCGCAAACACTTTAGCATCTTACGTAGGTTATCAAGTCCCTTGGGCGTTCTCATATTACAGAAAAAAAGAAAGTATGTTACCTCTGAATCAGTGGAGCAGTGGTCTCCTTGCAACATCGTGCGCTGGGTTTTAAAGATTTTAAAACCAGAACAAAAGAAACGAAAAGCGCGCGAAAAGTTGTGAGATTCAACTCCTCCAACTTATTCCGAGGTTTCTAAAATCATCATTTTTTAATATTTTCTTTTAAATTTTTATTTCGCTGTATCAAATGCATTATAAACATGGAGGCAAGTAACTTCGTTGTTATATTTTTTTTTCGTATCTTTGTGTAAATATGTTGTGGTGTTAGTGATTTTCATATCTTAGAGTCGATGTCGTTTTTGTAACAGGTATTTATATTTTTAAACATATTTATGAGCAAAGCTTATCTTTGCGAAATTCGTTGTACAAAAAATCCACATTTTAATTCGTTGAAAAAAAATTCATGGCCTTGCTTACTTTAATCACTGTTCAAACAAAAAAATGATTCAGGTTTGCTCCATTTTTTCGATAGCAGCAGTAAAATGCAAGATTTTATGTAGAAAAATTTTGGAAGCTTATTTATTTTTGTAAAAAAAAAGATTGCTTTCAATCACCAGTAACTCCGATTATTTTTAGCACGCGTTTGAGAAACTTACAAAATCACATGTCTTCACTATTGTTTCATGGTAAATATTTTTGTGACGATTTGAATTGTTTTAGGCACTATAAATAATGCTGTCGTAATAATAGAAAAGGAAGGTCCAATACGCTCATTTGCGATTGAACATGTGTGTATCGATTAATTTCCGAATTAATCATCGAGGTTGAAGAACCGGAAATTGTCCCAGATTTATCTTGTTTCCGGTTTTGTTGTCGGTTATGGCGAAAATACTGAACACTGTCTTTCGTTGAAAGCTAAGAAATCATAGCTCTTCTCACTCTTCGGTTTGTAGAAAAATGTAAATACATAGGTAGAGGTGGGCTGAGACTGTTCGTTGGTTAGTAGGTATACTTTGTTTGTAACTTCAGGTTTGTTTACGTATTCTGAGCACTTCTCGATGGTGTTAATCCGAGGCCACCGAGGAGGTCGCGGCCTCGCCGTTGCTGCCGTTGGACTTCTTGCTGTCCATGTTGGGCACGAAGTCTTTGGACATGAGGCAGGCGAATACCGTCATCACCATCTTATGCTTGACCTCTACAATGTCCTCGGGCAGAGCGTAGACTCTTGCTCCTATCCTTCTTGCCATCGACAGGGCATACTTTGCATTCGCGAGATCTTCCTGCAAAAGCACATTGGAAAACGTATAATGGCATGTCCCGGAGTTGGAGGGAACGGTGGAGAAAATATACAGTAGGCAAAGGCATTCTTTTACTAATGGACATAAAAATGGGGTTGCACAACTAGAAGATGCAGCGGGTCACTATTTTCTCTCTCTTCATGTTTATGGTACGAGCAATGGAAGAAAGCAAATATTCCTCCTATTCCTAGTCTAAATATATTGCATTACTTATACCACTCTATTAGACCCATAACAAATAAGCAAGCATGTACGCATATTATTATGGTTCATTTTTTCGAATTGTGGTGCTCCATTCTTTACATTCGTGAGCGTTAATTCACGGCATGTAGCATTAAGTGCATTATAACCTATTCCATTTCAAACTAGAATTTGTAATCTGTTTGTAGTCTGAAAAGCTAGCCACTCCTGCCACTTGCAATTCTCATATTCGCATATTCAGAGATAACCGCTTGAATGGGAAAAATATGGCGGCACCGCCTTGCCTCTTACTAAATCTAATTATGAAAACACAAGCCTATCTCGGCATGCTATCTTTTTAATAAAACGATTCCATTTGGTTAAAATTGCTTACCTCGTAAGTTCCATTTCCATCCTGGAGCAACTCATAGTTGATAACACCCGGTTTGATGGCGTCGATCAGGTCTATAATGGGTCTGGCTGTGGAAATCTTCGAGTCCTGGAAGCTATGGATCTTGGATTCTTTGCCAGCAGAGGCAAGTTTCTGGTTAACCCAGGCGATGATCTCCTGCTCGACTTTTGCATTGGACGATTGGTTGAGGCTGGACAACACGGACAGAGTGTAGGATCGCATGAGTTGCCAGACCAAAGCCAGAGTCAGGGTCGGGTTCCCCTCATTGATGTCTTGGCCGGCGATGCCGACGAGGCTGTATTTTTGCTTCCTGCCGATGTCAACGGCATAGTTGCAGTTCTCGAGCTTCTCCATGAACTTTTTCATTCGGCTGAACTTCCGAGTCACTTTGTTCCACTCCACCGAACCCGGGTTGATGATTTCGTAGAGTTGAAAAATGATGAGCCCATCCGCCAGATCGGAGGACAAACAATTCACATACGGGGAGACGCCGAGTGAGTTCATCCAATTTCGGTAAGCTGGAAAAGTTTTCAAAATTAGATTTATTTTTCCATCGTGATGTGTTTGTGGCTGTGAAAAGTTTTCGAAACTAGATTAAGATTGTGTCCTCCCCTTACAAAATTACTCCTCTAATGCTGCTGGAAAAGATTAAAGGAATCCCACAAAATGACTTACAGGCGGCAGCTACTGGCCATTAATTTTAAGATGCGCTGAGCATTGTGATCTTATGTAAATATAGTAGTGTCATATGGTCTCAGCATCTTCTCTTTTTCAAGTCATTACGATTTCTATTCTTGCTAAACAGGCGTTTTGAATAGGCATTAATGCTTGCAAAAAACCTAGCCACATACTTAGAATAAACATTTCAAGACATTGCTGCATGCTTTGCTGTGACAGCAAAAGTGGCACTTCTAAAACTCATAAAATATACGCGTAGTAACAAAGCCCTGCCAAGAAGCTCGTAGATGCACTTCACTAAAACAAGCTTAGTAAGAAAGTGTCGAATGCAATCGAGATCTCATTAAAAAAGTTGGGAAATTGAGAGTCCATAATTCTTACTTTTCTCTTCTCTCGATTCCTCGACGTTAGCGTAGTCCTCCAAGTCGATGTTGCTCGTGTCGAGCGCAGGGTGGTTGTTAAACAGGTTGGCCACGAAGGCCAGGTTCAACTTGTAGATCCCCTCCGTGACGTCCTTGGGCGAAATGAAAGATCTGCAACCAAGTTTGTCCGCTTGCTGCAACATGATCTCGGCTTTGCTCATGGGGTCGGACTCCATCAAGGCCTCCTTGGTCACCCCAAGTTCTAGGGGAGCGATCTGGTATAGAAGATGGGTGTAGGCTTCTGAATCGGTGATGTCGGATGTGAAATTGTTGATTCGACGAGGAGCTCCGGCTCTTTCTAGTTGGTGGTTCACCCATCGCAACAGTATGGCCTCCGGAGACAATTTCATTAGGTCCTCAATCTTCTCTCCTCCTTCGAGCAGAATGGCCAATCCTGGACACTGCTCCAGTGTGATTTGATTAAAGAGACCCAGCTACAAAAAAGACATCATCAGCGTTAGGTAATTCAATTTCTATATCAGTTGAGTGGTCAAAAAGGAGTTGATTGCAAGCTAATGACATTATATGACACGTTGTAATTTGATCAATTAGCATTATTACCCGAATGATTTGCCATAGAAGCCCAAGGACCAGGTGTTGCTTCCCCTGAATCAAATCGTGAGCGTCAATGTTAACGACGTTGCATCCGATGGCTTGAGCGGAGTTGAGGGCCAGCGTCAAGTTTTCGTGCTTGGCGTAGACTGTGTTCGGCTTCTTATTTACTGCTCTCTCATCAATTGTGTCAGGACAGGAATGATTGATCATTTTGCTGGAAAAAGAAAAGAACTTAAGTTTCACACTGCGCAAATTTCAAAGGGACTGCAAAGCTCGCAAAGCTGTTATTAGAGCACGGTCTCCTACTTGAGCTTGCCAAGTAAGTAAAATTGAATACGGTAAAAATGATGAATGAAAGAACTTGAACTTACGCAATCAAAATCCCATCGGTGATTTTCTGGTACAGATCTTTTCCATCCGAGGAGAGAGGACACAAATGCTGGACGTCCTTGTCAGAGGACAAGTTTGTATTGATCCAATCTGAAAATGCAGCCTGCTCTTCGTGTCTGACGGAGTGAGTGGTGCCTTCGCTAGAAGCCTCAGACATGCCGCCCAAAGTCTGGAGATTCTCGCGTCTCGAGAGATTCCGTTTGAATGTGGATGAGATTTCACGACCCTTTTGATCAGTGCAGATCTTTTCGAACTCTTCAATGCTGAGTCCACTGTGCCCTCGGTCCATTCGGTCAACGATGTCACGAACTCGCCAAGCCGGAAGCTTGAAACCGCACTTGGCAAGAGCATCCTGGAGATTTCCCAAAGCTAAAGCCTTGCCATCGCTACTATTTGTTTCTTCGTCTCCTCCGCCAACGGGTGTGGCCAACTGAAAATCACCAAAATCAGAAGATTGGTTAAGGTTGTCAATGATTTGAATCGCGTCTTACCTCTTCGAAATGCTCCTTCCATTCGGCCCTCTCCTCTTCGGAAATGGTGACAACTTTGGCCGACATCTTTTCTCCGTCTTACTGGCTTTGTTCAAGATCTAGATTCGACTGCACAAAAAGTGGTTCTTGGTGGTCCGGAGCAAAAAATTAAACTTAGGTATGAATAGCCGCCACATTAATTCCAGATGCCTTTTCTTTTGTGTGAATGAGTCACGGACGAGAGGAGTGGCTGAATTTTCGAAGGGCGTGGGCGCACTCTCGTCTCTCGCTGCCACTTGAGAATTTTTCTTCGCTTGTGAGAACTTAACCGCAACAGTTAAACGGATCTCACGAAGAGCGACGATCACCTCCTTCGCTCTGGAGTCTGGAGGGGCTCGAGTCGATGGGCTTTATGGTGTACGAGCAGCGGACGGCGAAGATTTACATGAATGACGGATGCCGCTACGCATAATTCTGCAGTTTCGCTCTCGAACCGACCGAAGTCGAGGCAGCGAAGGTAAATAAACTGGGCCGTTTCAAATGACAATACCAGGTCTGTGACATGATTTTTGCCAATATAGTGCTGTTAAAGCCAAAAAGCACCAGTTTCTGTACGGAAAATGTCGGAAAAGTAACGAAATTTCTGTTTTGCGTTCACCTGCGCAGCTGCGTCGGGTATAAGCGGAGCGCTAACTCAAAACGGATCTATTAAAACAAGCGGAATTTTGGGTGCTAACGCGCACTTTTTCGCTGTGTTGATTCCAGTTCACAAATCATAACAAATGAACGTCAGTTTGAAAAACAAGAAAGCAAACTCACGAGATCAGGATGGGCGTCGCGTCCTGCGTCATCAGATATCAGTTAAAGTGCTATTGAAAGATATGAAGCTTAGTGAAGTCTAAAACAGATCAAGATGCATACAGCCTTCAAAGTGAGCCAGCTCCTGAAGCTGCCCTTGGCCATCGAGTCAATCAAAGGACTTGGTGATCACCTTTTTGTTGGAACGAAACAAGGGCATCTGCTCATGTACTCCGTGTCATTCAATGGATCATCTGAAGAGAACGCAGTCCAGGTCCAACTCTTGCGATCCAACAAGAACTTCAGCAAGAAGTCGATCTTGCAACTGGAAGCTGTGAGCGAATACTCTATTCTTGTCGCTCTGTCGGATTACACAATCACCGTCCACGACATTGACTTGTCCGTCACAAACTTTCCTGTGATCACAACTCTGCAGAGAACCAAGGGCGCCACAGCCTTCGCTCTAGAGGTTCTTAGGCAAAAGTCTTTGACGGGAGAAACGGCTTGCACAGTGCGTTTGGCGGTGGCGGTGAAGCGAAAACTGCAACTGTACTACTGGAAGAATCGCAAATTCATGGAGCTCCAGGAGGACATCAGTTTGCCAGACGTGCCAAAATCTCTGGCCTGGTGCAAGGACAGCATCGTTGTCGGATTCAGGAGTGACTACAGGCTCCTCAAGTTGAACTCACAATCGAAACCCGTGGAAATCCTGGATCTGTTTCCCACCGGCAAGAGCCAAGATGCGAGTGTGATTCGAATGGCGGATGATCGGTTTGCTCTTGGCAGAGATGACCAAACTACATTTGTTGACCGGGATGGTGAACCTTCTCTGGAAGCTTTAAATTGGAGCGAGCTTCCCCAAGCAGTCACTCACGATCCTCCATACATAATTGCCGCTCTTGGCAACTCGGTCGAGATCAGATGTGAAAATCCCAAATTGTCAGTGCAAACCGTGGATCTTCCAAAACCAACTTTGCTCGGAACCATTTTCAACAAACCTGGCATCGTCTACGTTGCCTCCTCCTCCCACATTTGGTGCCTTCAGATGGTCCCGGTTTCTATTCAGATTCCTCAACTATTAAAAGTAAGTTTGTTTTATCCATTAAATCTAGCATCATTTTGTATACTTGCCATTTTCAGGACAAACAGTTTGAGCTTGCAATCACACTGACGAATGTTTGTGAAAACAGCAAGGTGGACGACAAGGCCCAGCGGATGCAGAGGATCCAAACGCTGTATGCCTTCGATTTGTTCTGCAACTTCAAGTTCAAAGAGTCCATGGCCATCTTCTACAAGCTTGACATTGATGCTTCCCATGTGATTG
>JAAUYL010022975.1_pt1 | contig 11444 bp, 8 predicted proteins | sample 7278011 | NCBI WGS metagenome assembly JAAUYL01 (sample SAMN14350225, study PRJNA611818) | marine sediment metagenome | isolation source: surface marine sediment (1.8m) | place: French Polynesia: Moorea | collected 2018-08 | reverse complement strand
CTTTATTTACTGAGTCGAATCAGCAATGAGCCAGCGTTTTTTTCGCACAGCAAAAAAGTAAGAAAGTAATGTGATTGAGCCGTCAGATCTAGGCAGTATTTTCCATCTGAGTGAATGAATGCACCCTGTGCACAATGTGCTATGTTGTAGTGGGTAACTGTTGAGTTTTCCCATAACTTTGCATATTACTCAATCGCTTCCACCCTGCGAGGCAAAATCAAAACCATTGCCACTACATCGTAGCAGTATGACGACCAATGGCGTGGAAAAACGTATGCACAATACTGTTTTCTTTTGCCAGCCATGATACTACCGTACGTAGCAATGTGGGGAACACAGGGGAACCGCGATTATTGGATCATCACTTTCCCGCTACTAATCCTTGTCAACTTTTCGGTCGTGTTTGGCTTTTTGAATAATATTTCCCAGCTGCAAGCAAGAGAGAACAGAACTCTGGCTGGCTGGCTATTGGGCTAGTTTTTCAAGGATTAAATCCCGACCGACAATGCAGCCAAAGCTTGCTGCGGGTCTCCACAGTTACCCATTTTCACAGTCGTTGTAGAATCTCCTAGTAGCAGTTCCCCACTACACATTGCGTTCCTCCAATGATGTCCTCAAAAGACCGTGGTGGGCTTTTAGTAGTCAAGTGAAATGCAGCTTGAGCTAGAGGTTGGAATAAAGTTGTATTAGAAAACCTCTGCCGCTGCTTCTGCGCCGGTATTGAATAACTTAATCCGGTGAGTTATGCTTCCTACGCTTTGCTCTATGGCATTCAAAGCTAGGAACTGTGATCCCCCCTTTTCTATGGAAGTTTGCAGGCTCTGATTATGATGTCTCATTTGAAAAGATTTTTGGAACACACCACCACGCGCATGCATGGCTCCAAACATGCAGGTTACATGTTAGATCTTAACTGGCTTGACCCTTCAGAAGTGGATCCTTTACAAGGGAAGCTATATAGGAGACCACCCAGGCATTTTTTGACTTTCAGGGGAATTTGTCCAACGTTAGATCTTTATGGCGCATCATATAACCCGCTATGGTAGGTCCCCAATAGCTCATAACGACTAGACGTTCTTCAAAACCGTTCAGCATTTACAGTCCCTTCTCTTCCTTCTCTCCCTCTCTCTCATCATCTTTATTGCCTACCTTCTTTACCTACCTGTAACTCCGTCTCCCTCTTTGTATAGGTCGAATGCCCAAACTTTCTTTTCGAATGCATAGAATTGATGTCGTTAAACGCAGAACGTAGTGCAAATAATTGCTCATCGTCCCATTTTAATGTAAAAAGAGAGGGAGAAAGACATTTTGAGGGATGTCTTTCCACTATATTTTTCGCATTACTGGCACACTAAAAAAGCAAGAGCTGAGGAGAGATTTTTATGACGGGAGCAGCCGCCGTCGCGCCATTTCGTAAAATGGCTCAAGTACCATCAACTCCTCAGAGTCACAGAACTCCTCTTCGCTAGCTCTTCTGTTGTTCCCTCCTGTTCCCCTCCTCCTTAGTTTGACGTAAAATTCATACTTTTTCCAGGGCTACCGATATAGGGGCGTAAAAAGCACATGAACAGATGATAACTCTGCTATGCTCTTTCCTCTATAGAACATACAGTACAGCTCGGGAGTTTTACTGACTATTATCATTTTATCGGCACTAAAAGCCAAGAGCGAGAGACGGATGACGGGAAAGAGTGACAGTGGCTAGGATTTGGCATAGTTCTCCGCCATCCTCTAGATAGTTTTAAGGATCATTTTATTGGTCGTACATTGGGCCATTCCTTACCGGGGTAACGCGCACCCTATGTCCACCCCCCTTTCACTCGTCAAAAAATCATCCCTCTCCATGCTCTTTTTGGACATGTTTTATGACGACGTAAAAGGCTGAGCCGCTGACCGGCACGCTATGGATTTGAATGACGCCAGAACGGAAGCAAATCCTCTTAGAAAACAATCCTTATTGAGCCGGCGATAGATAGTGATACCTTCTTATGTATTGACATGGGGAAATGGCTTAATGACAGAGCCGTCAACTCGTGAATCCATCAATACTTGGTCGAGTCGAAGAGTCGAAATTCAATGCACTTAGCTGATGCTGTCGAAATTTCGTTTTCAACTTTAAATCGAAAACTGTCGTGATTTGCAAGGCAAAAGTGGAGGATCACATGGCAAGTGCTCTTTTCCGGTCGTGTCATCAGGTCCTATTGTACTTTCAACATCAAGTGGTTCAATACCCTGGATCCTGAGAAGGCAGGCTTATATTTAGATGGCAATAGTGTTCCCGAGATGGCCTTATTGTCGTATTTCATGACAATTTGCCATCGGGAAGAGCCTCAACCTCCTACTGAATATTGCTTTCCTTTCTGTCTCCATGTTTCTTGAAGTTATCGACTTTCCAAAAATACTGCTTTTCTCTTGACTATATAGTAGAGCACAGATGGAAATGTTTTCGAAAGACAAAAGAAAATACTTCAGACTCGTGCTCTCTTGCCGGCGTACGAAATTCTGAATTTCCTGTTGCTAAAATGATTAATGAACATGTGCTAATTGCCGGGGCATCATTTTTCACCCGAAGTTTTTTCGCCTCCATCCTTGAAACGAGAAAAAGGGGAAGAAAAGTTTTCCAGAAAGTATCCGAGGAAAAAAGGAAAAACAAGGCAAAAGCAACAATTTCCCCAAACATTTACGTACCCACTAGAAGCTCGCCTCATCTCGGTAAAAGCAGGCGTTTTATATGCAAATCACTGGCCATACCACTTTTTACCATCAAGTAGACCAATATCAATGTTGTCTTTCCATAGACTCGAAAATGGCATCTCCTCCTCCTCCTCTTCCTCCTTTACTATACTTTATGCCTCAATACAAATACCCCCTCAGCTCAGCTCGATGTGTGCGTGTGCGGTATTCTACAGAGTAATTCTCCTTGATAAAAAGATTGGATCAGACCATTACTTTGGCCCCTTTTTTGCCGTAAAAAAGCTGCTACTCTCCAGCTCTCCAGCTGGATATACCAGTACCAGAATGTTGTTGACGTAGATATTGGACCTTTGGATGCTTTTTTTTCCACTCCAGACGATGCTATGCTGCCAGGACTAAGGACATTAAACCCTCTCGGTTCCACGAATAGGTCGGCATTGATGCCCTACACAATCGTGCAGCCCTTATTTGCTCGGGATCAACTTTAAGTTGAGTTTTCTTTCTTTCTTCTTCTTTCGCTTTCTCTGGGCTAGAGAGCAATCCGCCATTAAAATGATGTACGGTCCTCTGCGGAGTCCTACCCTGATCAATTGAGATGTGTCCCCTTTTTCCGCTTCCTTTGCCCAAAAACGGGCCGTTTTCATCTGCTTCGGAGTGGGAAACGTTTTCTGTTTTCTATGTGACTCCATTTCATAAATGCCGAGGACCAAAGGCAATGAATAACAGGCTCAGGAGCGAGTGTCACAGCCAGCAGCACCCGGCAACCGAACACACTAGTTTCATTTCTTTCTGCAATTCCACATTTTCCCCATCTTTTTTCCACTCATCGTCGTCGTCGGCTGAAAGCATTGTTGTCTTTCTTTCTCTAGCCGAATTGGATGGGTTTCATTTCAGATTTTTCTTGCATTTACAACGCAATTCCCCCATGTTGATTAAAGGCAGTGAGAACCCCCTCCTCCCTCACTCTTGTGCTGTTTTTGTGAAATTACTTTGGCATGAAATATTCAAGATGCCAACAGCTAGCTACAACCATTTACTCTAGTTTAACACCCAGTCTGATACTATTTTGTTCCCCCATCGTAGTTGCTCATACAGTAATTCTAATGTGAAAGTTTTCCCCCTCCCTTCACAGCTCGCTCTGAAAAACAAGAACGGGAATGAAATTTGATCAATAACAAATGCCTCATTGATCGACCCAGTCTTCTCCTCCGTGTATAAAAACACCAGACGAGAATGACTGGAGAGAATATTCAATGGCAATTTCCCGAACGAACGGCCAAAGAGACTGGGGAAAAAATGCTAATCTGAGAATAGCCTGCATGCGCATAACTTTAGATAGCCACCACCACCGCGACCACATTGTTTAAGAAAACATGTCTTATGATGCTGTTTCCATATTATTACATGGCACCATTGTTGTGTGTGGCACTGGTGGCATAAGCTCTCTGCTTTCACTTTTGCTTCGAGGGATTTTCCCTCCCCACAGAGGCGGCTTTTTAATACACACACATCCAATGTTAGCGTTGTGGCAATTTCGCCTCTGGTGTATGTAATTTTCGTTCCTCTTCGTGGGAAAAGCGAAAAAATCCCCCAGTTTTCCAGGATACCAGGACCGCCCACCTTTTGTCCTCGCTAGATTGGGAAACTCAGAGTCTCTGCTCTGTAATGAAGAGATACGAGAGGCTGCGAGGCTGCAACCTCCAGTGAGAAGACAAGACATAAAAAAGGGGAGAGAAACAAAACAAAATGGACACACCATTTTTGGCTGACCGAAACGTGTCAGAGAGGTGTGCCAGCTAGGGACGTCCAGCACTCCACCCAGATCTTGGATCTGTGGAATCTCGCTTGCTTGATGTCAAGCGACATCCTATTGTTTACACACGTTTCAACACATGTGCATGCATTAGATATTCTTATGGTAATGTTGTATGCCTTCCCCCAAGAAGAAGACAGTTGACATGCGATGCACGACGGTCTTTTGGCACCACCTCCATGTTTTTGACACCATCTCCTTTTTTCTCTAATGACACACAGATATCTAGTTAGACCTGTGGGAAAAAGCGTGCAGTGCAGTAGCAGCAATAACACCTTCTTGTAAGAGGATTTGTCCCAGAATTGAGATGTTCTCTCCATTAATCTATTTGCCATTACAATGGGAATGCAATCAAGTTTGGCGAGTGCGGCCGTAGAGAAAGATGAGAGCTGACAATAGATAAACCAAAACGGTGTCCACGATTTACAACAACAAGCAGCAGCATCTGCTAAGCCTCTTATAGCATCCTCTGTGTATCTATGTAGGTACCCTACAATGTGACAATAATTGTATTAAATAGGGATTAAAGCGCCCTCCAACGTGCACGTTGACGTAAATAGCAAATTGCTATGAGAAAATCTAAGGGTCGCGTGACCGGCGTCAAATTCTATTCATAATGAGAACGAGCTATGTGGACTAAATAGAAAAGGGCCCAATGTACTCTAGTATGTAGTAGCTCCTCGCATGATGCGTAACCAACGATAAGCTGGAATTATACCACGTCGTCGGTCGAGCTATTTTGTCATTCATAGAATTCTACGAGCACGTGGCGATAGATATATAACAACATCAACAAAACAAAAGACAGTTTTGAGTAAGTAGGGGAAAGTTAAAATTTTGCCCCATATGTTTCACCGTAGAGAGGTCGCACAGATGTCTAATGTCACTTGACGATGATGATGATTGGGAAGCTGATGCACCCACGGATGTCTCCCGACTTTTTCTCCTTCAAATTTGGCCATTAATTCGGCCAGAAGCAGCAGCAGCAGCACTCTCAAGTTTCTAGCTCTACGTTAAAAGGAATGCAGAGAATACTTCGTTCGTTCCCGGTTTTTGGTGTGACCAGGCTCGTTAAGGGGCGAAATTGTCCGTCTAGGGCGTTTTCCCGTAAAAAAAGTCGTCTCTCTCTTTCTCTATGAAAGAAGCAAGCAAGGCATTAAACGATGCTGATTAGGCCGAAATTTTTGTTCGTAGGAAAGCATCTGTTTTTTGATAAAAAGGAATGTGGATTATTTTGAACTTGAAGTAAGCAAAGCGAGCCAAGCTCTCATTGCTCGCATAAATTACAATTACGACTGACAAGGGGTAATTAGAGCGCATGTAATTCTTTTTAAGTATACTCACATACTACATGGCGAGCGGGAGGTGGAAAAATTGTCTCTATGCACAGGAGAATTAGTTGAAATGTACAAAGGACCCGACGACGTTGAAACGTCAGCGACATTATTGTACGTTTATCATCGTCATGAAATTAGCCCTTGAGAGACAAGGGGCAAAAAGTGTGATCTCTCCTCAATGATGACAACCTTTTCTTGTCAAAGACAACATGTTTCAATTTGTTTTTTTTACTTTGCAGGCAAGTGGCGGTGGCTACAACGGACTGTCAAACATCAAGATGGAGCAGGACGGCATGGCTCCTCTCGGCAATTTGAAGGTAAGCCCCATCTACAGACCCTTCCGTAATCAAGAATGGATAGATAGGTTAGATTGAATTGGGAGAAACATTTGTTGGCGGTTTTTGCCATCATCTAACCATCCGGGGGTACGGCTGGATAAGAAGTCCCAGAGGTCCATTATATATTTGTACCACATTACATTAGAGGCAGGGTAGGTTTCCGGTCAAAACACACCAAACGGGAACCTCTCTCGAATAGAGAGAGCATGGAGAAGAGGGGTTTTGTCGCGTCCCCGAACTTTTTCGAGGCTGCACATTCCACTTCTCTCGCACCACTCACTCACATGATGTGTGGTCATGGTAGAGCAATCCATTGAGACAATGAGATTACCACACCGCTTCCAGCCTCGCAGCCTCGCGAGCAGTAGCATCCTCGAGAGCTCAGAGAAGCGAGAGGGAAGGGAAGAGGAGAGGAGCGAGGCCATCAACCAATTTGACCAATCGGTCAAAACGCGGGCGACACACAATGCAAGTGGGAGAAAATGGATTCGGGTACTTCGACCACGAACGAATGCTTCTATATAGTGTGTGATGTACGAGAGAGGAGTGCAAGGGTTCCCATGAGATGGAGTCTGCACTCGGGTCAAAAGGGGGCTCTATAGTTAGTTGGGGGGTACCATCCCCCGATCCTCTTTAATATTTCTTCGGGTTGAGGGATGGGTGTATCAAAGATTTTTAGAAGCACGGAAAAAGAAAGAAAAGGGGATGTGGAGAGAGAGAGAAAAAAAGCCTTTTTGTGGTCAGCAGAGTGGTCTTCACTCAATTATACGACGATGTGGTACAATGGCGAGCTAGGAGCACCCTTTCTTCTTCTTCTTTAAGCTTAAGAGGATCGCTGAGAGAGCTAGGAGATGTGGTGTCCCGGCGAAATGGGTCCCCACTGTCCACTTTATTTTGCTGACCGAGCAAACCTCCTTTGCTCAAGGAACGCAAATGAAATTTTCTGCCAATGCAAGCCTTCATTTAGCTCTTTTTTTCCTTGGCAGAGATGGATGTACGCAAAGTAGTTAGAAGGGTTGTTTTGTTTTGTTTGGTGAGCCGGGGGTATTTGGGTTTAATTTTCTGAAAACAATACCTTCCAGGGAAGACACTTGTCAACCTTCTGTCCAACTGTCAGTCACAGAGGATGCCTAGCAATTTACCCTCATTGAGCTAATTGGCGGGGGCTCCTATGTTGTAGCTTTAGCGTTGTTGCAGTGTTTGTAGTCTATCTACCTGCTTCAAAATAATACAGAATTGGTGTGCGCAAGGGGTGGGGAAATAAGCGCTGGCATGCACTTTTGTTTTGGTGAGTAGTTTTCCAAAATATTCAAGCAGCCGTCAACCAGACGTGTCATTATATTTTCCAACAGCAGCAATATACAGTGTAACTGTTGCCTTCATGCTGTACATTTTAGAAATCACAATCACACGCAGATTTTTTCGTGAAAACCAATTTTGAAAGGAAGATCAAGCAAGCTTTTCTGGAGCACGAACGAAGACACGACGTCTGTTTTGCATGAATGCTCTTGAAAATTGGCAAATCCAAAGCAACTTTTTTGTCTTACTTTTAACTCGGTTTGGAATTTTGTCGTTACTTGAGTTGGCGGCCAGCACACCCTCGGGTTAAGAGGAAATGACTCAAAATAAGACCCTGCTCGCTATGATGATTCTCTGTTTCTTTTTTGCTGGCTAGCTAGTTTTTTTTTCTACATCGTGGATGCACCAAAAATTCCTTTGTGGCCTGCATTTTCGGGGGGCTTTACGAACCAAAGATGTTGTCTGAATGTGTCTGGTCAAGGTTACTTAAACTATCTCGATTTTAAGTAGGTTATTCAGTGAACGATGGTCAAATGTCAAAGTAACCACGTCTATCCATGAAAAGGCGTTGAGGAGCTGATGCGGTCTTGTCCGATGTACATATTCAGAACCGTTCCCTCTCCTCAAAAGAAGTCAAAGCTCTAGCGTCTACATATAGTGTGAGCTGAGCTCACATACAAACAGATCAGCATTCAGCATCTGTTATGCTAGCCAGGGGATTCTTAAGCTTCAACGACCGTTTCGTTTTGAAAATGTGGTCAGTTCTCTCTCTGCGCCATCTTGTGATGTGAATCGCAATGAGAACCCAGAGCCCCGTTCTGTGTGTGATGTCATCAAACGAGTTTTCTTGGTTAGGCGTTGTTTTTTTCTCGGAAAAATACATCTTTTTCTCCGGAAAATTTCGAGAGAAGAGCTAATGCATTTTAGGCGGTGAGATTTTGACATAAATAAATCTGCCGCGAAAAATTCGCACGACATACCTCCGCGAGTTTGTTAACAGTCTCATCTTATTTTGCTGCGTTTACGTAGTCCCAACTGCTAAAATTGATTAGAATCGAAATTCCTCAAGTCGCTACCCCTTTGCATAGTACAGAATACAGACAGTTGTTGTACACCTAGATAGCAAGGAGACAAGCGGACATTTTATTGCGTTTGATTTCGGAACGAAAATACTTTGTTTTCGCCGCTTCATGGCGCTCTGCTTTACGAAAAACAATTTCTAGTTAGCAGTCAGGGAAGTGCACAATTTTACATAGGAATAAAATATCTAGATACTAACAGGCAGAGGTATCCGTCCCTCCGTCCGTCCGTCAAGCCACTCGTAAGAAGTTTCTAGCTGTCAGGCGTTTCCGCAAAAATATGTCATATATGACGACTTCATTTTCCAATTTAGCCTCTTTAACGGGGGCTCCCCTATCATCTCTCCCAGTCCTCCATGCATATAGTGTGAGAAATAATGCAAACACAGGGTGTTTTTTTAAAGTGATTGAAGCAGATATGCATTCAGTTTTGGGACACCCCTCACTGGATGAGCTTGCTTTAAGCCTAATATTAGTAGTCGTATTAAAGGCATGCTTGGGGCATAAAGTGGCGTTTTACGTTCAAAAAGTGGCTGTTTACGAGACAACTTGTCATAAACTGAATTTCCTCCTCGAGCTACGTAGCTAGTGAGCTTCAAGCTCAGAGGGATTTTTGACAGCCACTGATATGCATTTTCCCAGATTGCTTTGCTTTGCTTTGCTTTGCCTCCTTTTACAATGACTTAGCTTTGTTGGATGTTTAGCGCCGTGAACCCATAACGTTCTCCTTTATGGGGACAGGCTGAAATTTCCCTCCTTTGAAGTCTCTGTTATGTCGTGTTTTGTCTTCAAAACTCATATGCCACTGGCTGAAATCAGTCAGTCGATTATTAAATATTTTCATAGTACAGAAATTCCTCTCCTTTGTTCTGTGCAGCCCTGCAAAAAATACAACATTATACTGCATACCTCACAAAAATGGACAATTCACAACAGAAATTGAGTCCCTCATGCCTCACTGAGCCTCTATTACATTTTCTACACGTATGGGGTCCTGGCTTTTTTTCACAAAATGCCCGGTAGGGGGCAGCACTGGTAGCAAAATGGCCAAGAGAGCTTGGTAGCAGTATGGGTATAAAGTTAACATAACTGCTGCTGCTGGTATACCGGCAACTAGACTTACAACAATAATGATTCCGTTTGCATCATTGCACTGTAGCAGAGCAGGAGAGCTCTTATCATCTGAATGGTACCCATTTAGATAGGCTCGAACTCTCCCAGCCAAATATCTTCTCTCACTAGCTTCACTCAAAAAGCAAGTTTGCCATACATAGCTCGTGCTGCATATACCCCCTCGTTCTCTCGTATGCATTCCTTTGGTTGCCTGCCTGCTTGTAATCTTGGTACAAAATGGCCCTTATACCGTCTCTTTTCCAGGAAAAATTCCCTGGCGTAGGATTCACCAATATCCCTTATAACCATCTTGCCTTAAGTTGTAGGAACAGTAAGAGAGACTCTCCTTACATATTAGGTAGTTCGCTGATTCTTTGTCAAGCCAGCAGCAGCTTCAAGGGGAAGAGGAGAAAAAACTGCTGTGGAATTTCTTTTTTCACAAAAATTGACCTGGCTTGGTTTTCTGACCAGTCGTCCTATTCATACCCTCTTAATTGGCAGACACTCAAGTGCCAAAAGTAGGGAATGGCCAAGGTTGGGAGCCCAACTCTGGAGCCGTTAAGGATCTCCATTGCTGCTGCTGTGTCCGTGGCAAATCTGATCTTCGCCAGCTTGGTTCGTTCCTTAGCTCGGTGGTAGTGTGGTGTCTGTCGTCCCTGGTGCTGGAGAGTACAAAGTTCGAACGAAACGAAACTGAGATGTGTTTTGCGATAAACAAAGGAATTTCACTCAAGACTCTCTTTTGTATTAGCAGAACTTTTCTTCTCTCTGTGATGGAAAGTAGGTAAACGCATATTTTACCCTGCAAAGCAAGTGTTAAAGAAAACGGCAGCAACAGCAATACTGTGCATTTTTTCCCATTTAGTCTCACGCATTCGACCTGTCTCCAAGGACTGATTAGTCCTTTGTTTTCAATGCTCAGCTCACAGGTCTCTGCTCTGCACCCCCTCGATCTGCTTTGAAAGAGAAGCAAAAGTATTTAGGCAGTTTTCCCTTGGAAATTCTGGGCATATTTTCTCAACAGGCAGAACGAAAAGCTTCAAAGAAGCCAGTCCTCAATATGATTTCTGTAGGGCAAAAGCAAAAGATGAGGCTATTTCCTTCGAAGGGATTTGAGACGGAAACGGTTTTCTGATCAGCCATAAAGGGAAAGATGTCCCCTAGTTTGTATTGTACAATACCATGACCGCCGGCCAGCAAATATGGCTTCTGAACAAGAATACGATCGGGGGGACTTGGTGCAGGAAATCCCTATGACAATTGCAGATATCTGGAGCAAATTCTCATTCGAATTCCGTCTAGACTTCTTCGCTTCATTGTCTCGTGGTCAGATGATTCTAAAAATCCCCATAGACTGGGGAATTTTTGCAATGGAAACCAGTGCTGGCTGTGAAGGGAGCCTCTATGTACGTAGCTAACTTTACTGCACATCTCCCTGTGTTTTTGTCTCGCATTGTAATCTTAAGCAAACGACATTTATTACCGATCATCGTGATTCAAAGCGCCATAAAACGCTTGCTCCTTCTCCCTCAGCTCGCTCCTCTCCAGAGCATGTATGAAAGTCATCTACATCAGTTGTATTATCACCTTAAATTTGAAACCCAGATGACTAGGGCAAAACCAGGCACGCCGGATTTAGTATGTACATTTGGGATTGACTTGAAGAGCTGTTGCAAGCTTGGAATGGCACTCAATATAATAGCTACAAAACCATTTTGTTTCGAGATTAGGTTGTTGTTTCTTTCTTTTTTTCTAAAGCAGAGCAGCACCT
>JAAUYL010013830.1_pt1 | contig 11447 bp, 7 predicted proteins | sample 7278011 | NCBI WGS metagenome assembly JAAUYL01 (sample SAMN14350225, study PRJNA611818) | marine sediment metagenome | isolation source: surface marine sediment (1.8m) | place: French Polynesia: Moorea | collected 2018-08 | reverse complement strand
TCGAGCATTTGGAATTTTCAAATCTTCGAGCTCGAGCTTTTTCGAGCCTCAAAACTTATTAAGTAAAATCGAGCCGGATCGAGCCTCGAGCCAAGGCTCGACCCATCACTAATTGGAGGTCAAAATTAAAAGAATCCTGTTTCTGAAAGATTTCCTCGACCAACCATCGCCATCTTGGCAAGTGATAAGAAAGCCTAGAGCGCCACCACCACCACGAGTAGAATCGCGGCTCGGGCATGGTTGACTCTAACTTGACAGACAGGTGGAAATTCGAGCAAGGACAACTCGTTTAAATTGTTGTTGCTCGCTTTCTCGGTGTCGGGGTCGAAGGCCTTCGAGCTGGTCGATCTCGAAGCCATCATATTCGACCATACCGGGGCTAAGTGTGATCCATTCCATCCAGATCGTATCGTGACTCGTCAGTGATCAAGAAAGAGTTAAAACGGCAGAAAGGAGAGAGTGTCAACTGTCATGTGATTTTGTCAAAAGACAAGAATCCTTTGCCGGCAAAACAACCATCATGTGACAAAGATCTAGTTCGTGAAGACCACCACTAACAGTGATGCCAATGCCATCATCGTGGAAGAGCTCGACGACGCGGCTGAAAAATTCATCACAGAAATGAGCAGGTCTGCAAAAAGAGAGCTTTTTCCTAGAATTGGTAGTGTGTGGAGGCTGATGCTGATGGGGTAGGAACGGTATGAAGGTTAGGTTAATCTGATTATCTACTCGGATTGCAGCTTAGGAAGGGGAGTTGGAGACGAGACGTACTTCGAAATTGGAAATCAAATCTTAATCATCTGTCTAATTTTAGTCAGTTTCTCTGAATGCAGACAAACATTTCGGGACATGAGTGCAAACAGACATGTTTCTTATCTTTTGAATTTTGAAACCTTTTTTTTATTAGATCATGTTTTCTCACCCCATGCCGAGCAAGTTGTGCGCTCGAGCTTAATCTAAAATAACCAAAAGTCCATTTGGAAAATCTGGCTTAGCTCGGCGATAATCAAATGAGTGGAAAAGGTGGAGAGGTGCATTTTGCAAATGTTCGTATGCAAAGTTAAAAGTAGCTGCTTCTAACTAACTAATAACACTAACAGTAACTAGGAGATATCCTGTGCACCTAATACCACATTTGCAGCTGGAAATTTCACAGTGTCTCTAAACAACATCATGGATGTCATGTGCTGATTTGATTGTTAGTGTCACAAGTGTCCTTTTTTTAAAATGCCTGATTCTAAAAGTTGATCCCTCAAATAAAAGATAAATACAAGACTTCATCTTCATTTTAGATACTTGGAATTGAGAATGAATCTTAAATCGTTGATTTGAGCTCAGGCAGAGTTTCGAATCTCAAATGCCGAGTTCAAGTTACACCACTCACTTAATTGGAAGACACACCGATTCCATATGCTTTTAAAAGCACATTCTCTAATATCACAGAATATTAAGTATCCCTGATCATTTTGACTACATAGATACTCCTTTGGAGCTGAATAACTTTCGTCTTTGGCTCATTGTTTTAGTTGAAAAAGGGCACTAATTGTATAATTTCTAGTACGAGTGGTGTGTGTACTTTAAAATGCCGGACAAATATTGACACAACAAATCATGTTCACCTGTTTGTTTAGATTAAACATGGAAGTTATATGCCTTTGCCTTTGCTCGCCATTTTCACACAGAATGTAGAAGTAGCCGAGAGGACCAAGATGTTTTAATTTGTAGCTACAACTACTAGAGAAGGACTTGGTTCTTTCGCTTTGATTGCGACCTATTGTTTGCGCTCGGCGGACGCTTTCATGGAATTGCTGTCAGAAAATCGTGTGTAGTATTTACTTACTTCCACTCTGCAACAACATGTCCTCCTCAAGCCTCTCGCAATTGTGCCACGATATACTTGGAAAGGCAGCAGTGTACTCTTTTTGTCCGCCGTTTTGGCAAAAGCAATCTCAATCAGAGCCCCCTTTTCACGGAAAAAAGTAGCTTAGATCAGAAGTGTAAATGGAAAAAAATGAGACATCATTCTCCAGAGATATCTATGTAAGTATGTAGATGCTTGTTAAATTGCATTGCAAGGAAAATTAGCGCTGATTGTGTTGCATATAAGTTGGACCTGGTACCACCCCTCATTTCTTTGTTATAATATCCTGAAACAAATGATATTACAAAATGGGCGAGAGTATCGCAGAGACCCCCTTCTGTTTTGCGATGACCTTTCATTATTAGCAAAGCTTCGTGGGGAGGCTTGACTTGCATTCTATGTACTTGCAATTGCAAAGTGAACTAAAGGCTGGATAATTTTTCGTAAATTAATTCATTTTTTCCATGTTTCGTGTAGGCACAAGAAAATATGGGAAGCCCAAGGCGTCTTTTTATAGCCTGTTCTGTGACTACGAATACTTTTACGAGCATGGAGGGAGGAGGGGAAAATGTAAAGTGAATTTTTGAAGCTAGGCATTTTTCATGTTTTTTTCCTTCTATATACTTAGGAACTTCTTACCTACGTCTCAATTTCAAAACCAGCCAACCGTGGGGCTCACTTTTATTAGATATTGGTAGGTACCTACTTTAGATAGTACTAGCACATATTTTTTGTTACACCGAGATCTTAAGCTTGCCTGAAATGACATAAACAACAACTTGCTTGATATTTTTTTCCCAAAATTTGAATGGAATTTCGTCGAAGAAACGGTAGGCTTTACTTTCTTTTCGCAATATAAATTCTCAAAATACCAATGGCCTCTGGCCTCGAGTCGTCCCTCTGGGGCCTGTCGTGATTTGATCGCATAAAAAAGCAGCCAGTTTTTTTCTTCTCGTACTTTGCTTTACTTTACTCTATGTGAGGGTAGATAGATAGACTACTAATTCTAATTTATTACACGCCTGAGCTTAAAGTAAAAGTGTAATTCCAGTCGGACCGGTCTGTCCACATGCATTTTTGAGGCTCGGATTTTTTCACATCCAAAAGAAACCTGTTTTCTCGATAGATTGTACTCGGTTTTCTGCAGCACATAACTTCATGAGAAAAGGTCGATAATATCTTGAAAAGAAATGACAAAATGAAAACGTGAATTCTCCATTTTTTGGTGCATACAAGATGTTGTTGTATGAAGAGGCGTCTCCTGTTTCGTGCTTCTCAGGACTTGTCAACGTCTTTTTGGCTTTGGAGCTCATGTCATACAGAGAGGGCTGTGTGTTTGCCGTCGCTTTTCTGTCAGGTTATTTGCAGTTACTTGCTTTCTTTCCCATTTCCTCTAAAAATAAACCACTTCAAAGAGCAGCAAAATAACCATTTATGCCCAAATTAGAGGCGAGGATACAGAATAATAGCTTCAATCGGATGCTATGCACTTCGCCATTGTGCTCAAGACTTGTTGATTGTGAGTACCCACTTTTTGGGCGCACGTCAAGTCACTCTAGAAAAAAGTTTTTAATTGAAATTCTGGCCGTCGGGGCAGTAGAACTTATGGTTTGCCTCAAAAACAACTCGTACTTACGTATAAAAGAAAAACATATTTTTAAATTGTGCCTTAAAAATTCCTCGTCATCCTAGGAAAAAAATCCAGCATATTATTTGAGAAACGCAAGTTAAAAAGAAACTTGGGAGGGAGAGTCTGAAGGCTGAGGAAAAAACTTTGCTCCTCTCCGACTTTCACGGTTTTTTTCCTGTGAATTTATTTCATATCCGTAGACACACGGATGATGTAAATAAAATTTTGGCAGTCATTTTATCAACGAAGCAAGTAACTAAGAGTCATCCTTTTTTCTATATCTTGGAAAGCTCTCCTCCAACGAAGAACTTTGTGAATTTTGACGCGAGAAAGCAAAGCCCTATAGATTATAGATTTTCAGATATATGCAGTAGCGTCGAAAGAACGCAAAGAAATATCTGGCAAATCCTTGAGTTGAGAAGAAGAAGAAGAATCTGAAAGCATGTTTCCAAGTTAGCTTTTTGTTTGTTCTCTGTTCTCTAGCTTCTCCTCTGGCTGGTGTTAGTTATTTACTTATTTATTTCTCTGCAGCCTGTGACAAAAGTCCGTCAAAGCAAAAGGAGAATAACTCAAAAGGCTACCATTTTTCGCCATGTCTTCACATTACCTTCATTTAACAGATGGACCTGACGCAATTCATGAAATTGACCTGCTTTCCAAACTGTATAGATATCTAGATATCTACCTAGCTATGGGGGTCCGATTTTATTTTTAGCCGCCAAATGGTCGCTGCTGCTGCTGCTGCTGCTTTTCTAGGCATTGTAAGTTGGTTTCGGTACTATTATACCTATAGCAAAAGTAGCAGTTAGAGCAGAGGTAGATATATACCTACTATCCATAGAAAATAGGAGAGGAAAGAGGAGGAGGAGGAGAGGAGGAGCGGCGTTGGCCTTGTAGCCTTCACTCTATAGTGAGAGTACACGCAAATGCCGTGGTCCGGCGACCTTCAACTGAGGAGCGGTGGCGAAAATCTCAGTTCACCGCCGTATTTCAGTTTCACATAGAGTTAGAGATAGTTCGCAAAGCCTACATAGATAGATACTTAGGTAGACTAAGCAAACTCCATTGTTGCTACTGCCAGACCACCAAGTTTGTCAAAATCTACATATCCTTCCTTGTATGTTAAAAATGTCGATGTGTGTTAACTTGCTCTGGCTGAAGATGATGATAAGAGATAACGCCGTCAATATATTTATATTGTAGCTGAGGTGATAAGGAAATTGCTTCGGGCGACAGGGGACATAATGGAGCAATGCAGAATGGTGTATGCTCAATGTCAATAAACACTATCTATATTATTCCTATCTGAACATTAAGTAATACTGGGTCACATTCACTTCTACGGACTGATCTTAGATGCTGTTGTAGGATTTTTTGCTGCTCCATATCGATTACTGCAGACTATCTCTCTCTGTAGCAGATAACTTTTTTGCACGCTTCCTCCTCGCTCCTCTGCCTGCTTTATAGCTTTTTTGAAGAAGTGTTTATGAAAAATTCACGATGCCTAGATACGTTTTTTACAGCAGCCTGTCTCTCTACATGATTTCCGACAATTCTAGTAAATATACACAGGACGTTGCGTTGCAGAGAAATGAATTTATAATCGCTGGTCGTTGAGAGAGAGTTTTGCATTTTCATGTCATAATGCGAACTATCTACTTATTTAGGATAGATATGGGATATGGATAGTATCTTATAAACAGTCGAGACTCGACTTTGCTTACATTGGAATATGTTGAGTAAAGCTTGTGAGGTAAACAGACCCGCAGGCTCGATGAAGCCTTGCTCTCCAATATTTGCCAACTTTTTTCAGACATCACGCTTCTGTCAAGCAAGCCCAAATTCCTGCTCAAGTGTAATAAATCCGCCCAAAAATGAGGATGTCCAAACATAAACGATTTTAGATTTGATATTATGAAGGCTTTCTCAAGCCAGAAGAAGCCAGAGGGGAAGGAAAATTAGCTTAAATGAGCTCGACTGCCAGTGACAGACTCTATCGATGCTGTCGTCCTCTTGAGTCCATGTACTTGGCTACGTTTTAAAATACATTTGTGTGTACACCTTCTAAGCAGCTTTTTTATGAAATCTGATTGAATCAAGACTTCGAGTCAACACTCTCTCTTTTTCTATTGCAGGAATGCTCTAGAGAACCCTAGCTGGATCTGAACCCGGGGGCTCCGGCTGCTGCGCGGCCACGACCATCAACAGCCTCGTCACCGAGGCTAACAACAACAACAACAGCAACAACAACCAGAACGACAGGAAAACAAGATGGCGTCGTCGTCGAGATTCGGGGTGGCGCTCAAGCAGCTCCGGGAACTTATGGAGTTCCGAGGTGCCGAGGGGGTCGCCAAGCTCAACGAACTCGGCGGCGTCAAGGGCCTCCTGCAAAAACTCAACACGTCAGAGGAGACGGGTACGAATTACGATTCTTTCTTTACGAAAAGTTTTCTTCCTTGGAAAAGCCAAAAGCGGTAGCCAGATGTTTGCCAACAGTTGCCGCCCTCTCCAGAGTCAAGGACGATCGAAGTTTCCTTAATATACCTACTAACCTGTCCAAGATAGGAGAGGAAAAAGTTCACCACCACATTTTTACGTACAACCGTTACCTTTAATTGGGCAAAGAGTATTTTTGTACGGAATGCAAGCAACTACTAAATAAGTAGAATGAATATATGGAAAATCTACATACATAGAGACTAGGGAGAGGCTGTTCGTGACACTAATTGAGCTCACAAATAAACATGTGAGGCACACAGCGATAGCAGGGCACAAAAGAATCTGAATAATAAGGTCTCCTCTTGGTTCTGACATTAGTTTGGTTTCATGCGCATATGTTTTACAGGATTACGAAGCGATCCGGCCAGCCTGGAACTTCGACGAGATGTCTTCGGATCGAACACAATACCGCCGAAGCCCCCGAAGACGTTCTTGCAGCTGGTCTGGGAGGCCCTGCAGGACATCACCCTGATCATCCTCGAAATCGCAGCCATCGTGTCCCTCGGCCTCAGCCTCTACAGGCCCCCGGAGGAGGAGGGGACATCTGGCTACCAGGAGGAGGAGGAGGAAGAGCATGGCTGGATCGAGGGGGTCGCCATCCTGGTTGCCGTTATAATCGTTGTCTTCGTCACGGCCTTCAACGACTGGTCCAAGGAGCGACAGTTTCGTGGGCTCCAGGTTTGCCAAATGCGGTTGCATTGGATTTGGATCCTAAATCACGGATTTTTCTACTTTTTCAGGATCGAATTGAAGGCGAGCAAACGTTCAATGTCATCCGCAATGGAACTGCACAACAAGTTCAAGTGGGAGAGCTAGTTGTCGGGGACATTATTCAGGTGAGAAAAACTGCTCGTGCTTCGTGATTTTTTTCGAGGCTGGCTGGCCTTCGGTTTGACTTTGACGGACGTCCAATCGACTCCTTCCCTCCCTCGCCAAAGTTTGGAGCAACTATTGCGTGTCATGAAAGCAAAGGGGGCTCTATTGAAGGAGGCAATATTTTCAGGTCAAGTACGGAGACTTACTGCCAGCCGACGGCATCATACTGCAAAGCAACGATCTCAAAATCGACGAGTCTTCCCTAACTGGCGAGTCCGACCAGGTCAAGAAGGGGGTCGACGTGGACCCCATGCTCCTCTCCGGCACCCACATCATGGAGGGGTCCGGCAAGTGCGTCGTCACCGCCGTCGGGATCAACTCCCAGGCCGGCATCATCTTCACGCTCCTCGGCGCCGTCGAGGACGAGGCCAGCAAGGAGGACAAGAAACGCAAGAAAGCAGGTGAGCCAACCTTTCATATCGAGTCATTTCCCATATTTTTTCGCTTCACCCCCGGTCCATCAACATTTTTAAATCCATACTTCTCGCTACTTCACCATTTGATTTAGATTCACTCATCTAAACTCTAAAAAAATGATCTCTACTTGCGAATATACGACACTACTCATTGCGTAAAGAGAGATTTTGCCACTTTAATGATGGCAATTAAAAATTATAAATCATAATTTCATATCTGCGTTTCTTATTAAGAGTTGACACAATTTGATTTTTAGTTCTGTGCCGCTCTCCGCTCTTGTATCATATTACCTGCTCCATACTCTTTGATAACTTCAACTGATCTCCAAGTTGTAATAAATCGCTTCATTATTTCTGTTTTAGTTGAGACAAATAATCTACATATTTTAGACTCGAGAACTTGTACAGTTTCCTCTAAACAAGTCTGCTTCACCCAATTTGAAAAATCATATCTTTATACCATCCAAGAGTGCTCAGTCGAAACTATCAGCCATTCTGGTTTATTTTCGAGATTCCGTATAATTTTTGCATGTCGCTCCGGCCCTTTCCATTCCAGAGAAAAAGAAGAACAAGGCTGCCGCTAAAGACAAGAAGGCAGAGAAGGGAGCCGAGGAAACTTTGGCCATGACTAACCAAGGTGGGTCATTTGCATTGTCCAGTCCTAAAATATCAAGTATTTAGCTAGCCAATTCTCTTCTTCACTTGCTCTATGCGATCGTGATCCAAGTATATCGAGCCTCCTTTCTATCTCTGGTCATTGGGAAAATCTGGATACGTTAAATATTTTTTTGTGTTTCGAGCTTACCTAGTAGATTATTTTTTAGATCCTGAAGAGGGGATGGGCAACTCCCATGCGGCCCACCCCGGCGGCGTCCCCAATGCGGCCGGCGTCGCCGCGACGGCCGCCGAGCCGAAAAGCCCGACGAACGAGGACGTGCCAATGCCGATGGGCGAGGGCGAGAAGTCAGTGCTGCAGGCCAAGCTGACCAACCTCGCCATCCAGATCGGCTACGCCGGCATGGCCGTCTCCATTCTCACCGTGATCATCCTGTGCATCCGATTCAGCATCAAAACGTTCATGACGGAGGGCCACGAGTGGGAGACAAAGTACATCAATTACTACGTCAAATTCGTCATTATTGGTAAGTGTACTGATTGGTAGAAAAGAAACATTTGGTCGAATGGAATTCTAATTGATTGACTCATACAGGCGTGACGGTGCTCGTCGTGGCCGTGCCCGAGGGACTGCCGCTCGCGGTTACCCTCAGCCTCGCCTACTCAGTGAAGAAGATGATGGCGGACAACAACCTCGTCCGCCATCTCGACGCCTGCGAGACCATGGGCAACGCGACTACGATCTGCTCCGACAAGACGGGGACGCTGACCACCAACAGGATGACGGTCGTGCAAGCCTACATCGCCGGTCGCCACTGGAAGCCAGACCGCTCGTCGCTCCCCAAGGCCCGTGACCTGCCGGCCAACGTCTGCAAGCTCACCATCGACGGCATCTCCATCAACAGCTCGTACTCGACGGACATCGAGCCGCCGAAGCCGGGCCAGGACCTGCCCACGCAGATCGGCAACAAGACCGAGTGCTCGCTGCTCGGCTTCGTCCTCGACCTCGGGGACGACTATCGCGCCGTGCGGAAGCGCAACCCCGACACCTCGTTCACCAAGGTGTACACGTTCAACTCGGCGCGCAAGTCCATGTCGACGGTGATCCCGTTGCCGGGGAGCGACGGCAAGGGCTGGCGGATCTACACGAAGGGCGCCTCCGAGATCATCATGGGCAAGTGCTCGTTCATCCTCGGCGAGGGCGGCCGCGTCGACAAGTTCACCAAGTCGGCTCGCGACCGGTGCGTCCACGACGTCATCGAGCCGATGGCGCGCGACGGCCTCCGCACGATCAGCGTCGCCTACCGCGACTTCGTGCTCTCCGGCAAGGCCGAGTGCAACCAGGTCAAGGTGGAGGCCGAGCCCAACTGGGACGAAGAGGAGAAGATCGTGGACAACATGACGTGCATCTGCGTGGTCGGCATCGAGGACCCCGTGAGGCCGGAGGTCCCCGACGCGATCAAGAAGTGCCAACGCGCGGGCATAACCGTACGCATGGTCACCGGCGACAACATCAACACTGCCCGCGCCATCGCCTCCAAGTGCGGCATCATCAAGCCCGGGGACAACTTCCTCGTCTTGGAGGGCAAGGAGTTTAACCGCCGTATCCGTGATTCCAACGACAATGTGAGACCCAAAATCGACCTTTAACTAAACAACTTGATTTGATTGTTTCGTTGTTGCAGGTGTCGCAGTCCAAGCTGGACGCGATTTGGCCTAACCTCCGGGTGCTGGCGCGGTCGCAGCCCGTCGACGAGTACACCCTGGTCAAGGGGATCATCAATAGTAAAATCAGTGCCAACCGAGAGGTCGTCGCCGTCACGGGCGACGGGACGAATGACGGGCCCGCCCTTAAGAAGGCCGACGTCGGCTTTGCAATGGTGAGTAACCCAGTTGAATCCGGATAATAAAAGTGATTAAGGTGATGATCATTTGGTCTTTATCCAGGGTATCGCCGGCACTGACGTGGCCAAAGAGGCCTCCGATATTATCCTGACCGATGACAACTTCTCCAGCATCGTGAAGGCTGTTATGTGGGGACGCAACGTGTACGACAGTATCGCCAAGTTCCTCCAGTTCCAATTGACGGTGAATGTTGTCGCTGTCATTGTCGCCTTTATCGGCGCATGTGCAATACAGGACTCGCCACTCAAGGTAATCAATAATCATTGATCATATGGAATCCTGGATCCAAGGTTGTAATTGTTATTTTTTAAAGGCTGTTCAAATGTTATGGGTCAACCTTATTATGGACACTCTTGCTTCCTTGGCCTTGGCCACAGAGATGCCAACCCCCGAATTGTTGTTACGTAAGCCTTACGGACGGACGAAGGCCCTGATCTCCAGGACGATGGCGAAGAACATCCTCGGACAGGCCGTCTACCAGTTAGTCATCACCTTCGGCATGATGTTCTTCGGTAAGATCCAGAGCTTCAATAATAAAAAATATCTCCTTAAAATCGATCTGTTTTATATTGCAGGCAACCTAATCTTTGACATTGACGACGGAAAGTATGCCGACCTGAAGGCGCCGCCGTCGGTTCACTTCACCATGATATTCAACTCATTTGTCATGATGACCCTGTTTAACGAGATCAACGCGCGTAAGATCCACGGCCAGAGGAACGTCTTCATCGGCCTGTTCTCCAACCCGATCTACTATGTCATTTGGATCGCCACCTTCATTGGACAAGTAAGACCGGAACGGAAATTAAGTCTCCTTGATCGTAATCCTGTATTGAATTGTTTGCAGGTAATAATCGTCCAGTTCGGCGGCATTGCCTTCTCGACGGCGCCCCTCAATCTCGAGCAGTGGATCTGGTGTGTCTTCTTTGGACTAGGGACCCTCGTCTGGCAACAAGTTATCACCACAATACCAAATAGCTGCATCCCCAAGTCTTTATCGTAAATCAAATCAAAACATTAAAAAAAGTAGTGAAATCAGACCGAATTCTAATTCTCGACGACGTCGACGTTTCAGGTACGGCAGAGATCCCCCGCCGCTCCAGCAGCCGACCTCGCCAGTTTCCATGGCGGCCAACGAGGTTGGAGGTCACCATCACCAATATCACCACCATGAGTCCTCGATAGCTGGATCGCGATCCGGCCAAATCTTGTGGATCCGAGGACTCACTCGACTCCAGACTCAGGTAGGAACAACGTTTATGTGCTGCAACCGAACACCCTATCTACTATACAACTACAACTACTACCGTCTCTATACTATCTTTTTACCTTCAATTCGATTCAATTCAACAGTTCCCGTTTTTTCTTGATTTGATTTTTACTCTTTTTTTGCAAACTGCGTGCTCGTCTTTAGTAGCGAGTGCACCAGTTGCCGACCAAATCTCAACGCCCAACAGTTAAAACATTTGTACTTAGGAAAAAAGAAAATCTGCCTAGATTATTAGGAAACAACACAGTTGATTCTTTTCTTGAAAAAGTAGCAGTTTTCAGTTCTTTTTCATCTTCACGCTTTGTTTGTGCCTTACTCTCCAAGTACCGAAAACGATATCAACCTACAGATTTTGCATTGTGAAAGTTCGAGTGA
>JAAUYL010032394.1_pt1 | contig 11455 bp, 2 predicted proteins | sample 7278011 | NCBI WGS metagenome assembly JAAUYL01 (sample SAMN14350225, study PRJNA611818) | marine sediment metagenome | isolation source: surface marine sediment (1.8m) | place: French Polynesia: Moorea | collected 2018-08 | reverse complement strand
ATGTTCGACGAATCGCTCAGCACGGCTCCCCAAGTGGCTTTGACGAGATCTATTTGCGAGCGGGTTAATGGGGTCGGCGGAATCTCCAGGGAGGGAAGGGCGATCTCGAGACCGCCGGGCACGCTTAAGCGGGACGACGAGAGACCGTTCGCCGTTAAAAATCCATTTGAGGCCATCGGAGGCTCGAGGCTGCCTAGGCCGGAAGAAGATGCTAGGCTGTGCGACCTTTGAGTGTCCATTGTGCTGACGCTCAACCTCTTGTCGAGGTTGCCGTTGTTAACGGGGTTGTTGATGGACGTGCTGTTGTTGCTGTTGCTGTTCATGCTGCAGTTGCTGGCTTTCTTGGCCATCCGGCAGCGGACGATCTTGGGGCTCAGCATGGCGACGAGGTTGTCGAGGCTTCCTCGCTTCCGGAGGTTGCGAGTGGTCTTTGACAGTGTGCTTCTTGTGTTGCCCATTGTAATGGTTTTTGTTATCACTTGAAAGTTTTTCACGAAAAAAATAATACGTCTGATCTGATTTAACGTCCGTCGAGGACTAAATTCGAGAGGCGCAAAGCAACAAGTTGTTGTTGGGAAATCGCGTGGGCTGAGTTCTCTCTCTATCTTTCGCTCCGGACTCGTGGCCTCGCGCTGCCGCCGCCGCTCTCTTTTACAATTCGTTTAAAAATGCAGTATAACAGGGTTTTTCCAGCGAAAAATGTCAATCTTATCTTACTTTGAAATCAAAAACAAAGCTGATGTATGATTTGACACCCCGTAGTACGGTTTGGGAAGTCCGGCTTGTGTTTTAGTAATGATTTAGGTAATTTACCAGACCGAGATGGTTTTATCCGTCTTAAGTAAGCTTAAAACTGTTACTTTTGTGAGACAGTTTTCTTAAAAAGAAATGGCAAAATATTATTAATTCAAAAAATATTTATTTTGCCTTAAGAAAATCACCATGAATGATCAAAGAGAATGACAGAATCATAGTGAGCTTAGTAGGCAAATTCCAGGTACACGATTTAAGGTTTCAGGAAATTTTTCCTTTGGGGAATTTTATTCACGCTACGTACTTTGGAAACATCTTGGATAGAATTACATTAACGTCACAGAGCCTAGTCATACAATACAAAATCCGACACTTCCCAAAGATTCTAGTTCTTTTTAAGAAGGACACTCCAGCGTAAACATATGATTTTCTTTAGTCCGGACTACTTTGTTGTTCTTGAGTTTTTCTTGCAAAAATCGTTGTAGTGGAGGAATCTTGTCATAAAATCACAGTTTCACTCAAAACAACCGTGAAGTTTGTGCTATATCAAATGTCACTTTTTTCTTGAAAAGTTCTGCACTCGGTGGCAGCTCAAATTATTTAATTGTTACGTACTGTAAATAACTCTGAGTAATTTTCCTTAAATAATCTTGATCAAATATTCGGGAATTCGGGTGAAGGTACGTTTTTCGATCTGTTATTTTTTAAGCACAAAACGGAGGATTCATTTGTGTTGTCTTGAAAACAAGTTTGTTTTGAAGTAGAGTATTTTTCAAGAAAACTATTGATGAAGTCTTAGGAACTGACCGAGAGTTCTTTTTCAAACTAATTGCTTTTTTCGCTGATCAGAAAAACAGTCGATCCGGCGTACAGATCACAGACACAGAGGTCTCCCAACGAACTTTTGAGTCTTTGGCATTTTCCTAGGGCTTCAAAATCAAAGTACGAAGGTATATAACTAGTACAAGACATATTCAATTGCCAATGATTAAAACAAAAAAATAAAACTCATTTTTTTCATTTCAATTATTTTTTTCAAGATTTTTGTTCAGCTTGGCTGTTGCGCAACAGCAAAGGTAAATACTAAATAATATGGATTAGAGAAGGTGGGTCAAGAAAGCAAGGCATCGGCATAGTTAAGGATACAAAATTGGCAAAGTAATGACAATTTAAGCCTGGTTTGTTGTTGCGTAAGAAATATCCATATGTGAGAAATATCCCCCCACCAAAAATCCCGAGCTAATTTTAGATGTTCCTTGAGGTCAGACAGAAGAAAAACATGCCAAGCCACGTGCGTAAAGAGGTCACATGTTCCCTTATAAAAAGTAAACAAACCGGCTGAGAAATGAGAAGAGTTTTAACCTAAATTTCCCCCGAAGACAAGTCTTTAACCTGTCAATACGTTAAAAGGCATCAAAAGTGACGAGCAAATTCTCCAGAAAGTTCTGGAGCTTTCTCCGAGGATCTCGGAGAAGGAAAAATTGCCTTTTTACTTGATCCTCACGTACCAACATCATTTTCGGTGTGCGTCACAGTTGCTTACCATTTTACAAGACGAAATGATGCCAAAACATTACTGGTGTGACTGTATTTTTGAGGAAAATTGCTGGATCAAAAGAAAGGTCACAGCTCTCTTTATCTTTTTCCCCAGAGGGATTTTAAGGCTGATGTTTCGTTGGAACGTACTAAACCTTTTGACAGAAAGCCGCTTTCTCAATGTCTATCAAGCTTAGATGGTTTTATCTCTTAACATTGAAAGGAACTTTAAAAATAATCTTTTTCACAGGAAAATTATTTTAAAACCCATTTCATAAGAATTATGTAGCTTAAGAGCCTTCATAATTTTCAAAATAAGTGTTGTTGCAGTTCAACTTTGGAAATGTGAGAAATATAAAAATCACCCCATGACAACAAAACTGATGTTTTTGATCAAAGTCCTAGGGGAGAATCGAAAGCCTAGAAAATCCGGCTTTGTTTTGTTATTTCCTGTTTTTGAAAAAAAAACTGTTTCAGTCTTGTATCAAAAAATTATATCACGCATCTACCCATTTCAAGAAACTCAAAAAAGGCGTCAAAAATAAGACGATTTTCCAGTTTTTTCACGTGCGAAAACATGAAAAAATAAAAGTAAAAAACTTAAAATAATTCGACGATTGATTCATCAAGGATACGTTATGAGATAGGAGTTATTTTTGAGGACTTTGGAAAAAACAATCCGGATTTCATTTTCTTGAAAGTATTGCGACTGATTCTTTTAATGCGTTTTATTTACTTAAAAAATTAACCTTACCTTAAACCTCCGTCGAAACTCAGTCGGTTTGTCCACCACCACCCATTTTAGCATTTTTACAAAATATTCGCTAAGTTCAAAAGGGAAAAATAGTTTTTCCAACTATTTTAAGTAGTAAACTCTCTGAACACTTGCTGCAAACTGAGTTAGAGCCTTAACGCTGTATTTTTACACCTTTTTAAGCTCTAAAAGTTTGCTACATAACATTATTATCACTGATATCATTCACGTGTTGCTTCTGTTTTGAAAGCACCTAAACAACTAAAATAGTAAAAATGTGTATGACACACAACTGTTAGGCAAAGGTTGTTAGGTTATGACTCATTCTATATAGCCTCTTTTAACTGATAAAAAATACGTTTTCTGTTAAAAAATGAAGAGACCTGCCTCTTGAATGACGCCAATTCGAGAGTCCCTAATGATAAAAGTGCTCAAATAAATAAAAAAAATTTGGCACATGACATCCGCATAATTATTGATTATTTTTGTAAATAATACATTATAAACGTGACCTGATTTAACGTGCGAGCGAAAAGAAAGCAACAGCCTTTTCGCAAAGAAAGAATGCAACTTTGTCATCATTCATTTACATTCGATGGGCATTATTTTCTAGGACTTCAAATTTTCTGAGGCAACAAATAAAGTACGCCACTTTTTTCTGAAAACTGCAAAATGAATCGTTAAATAATTCACACAAGCAACTGTTTATAATGGATACGGAAAAATTAAGTAGCCTCTTTTGTTGATGTTTATGTTTTTGTTGCCAACGCGGTAATTACACAATTTTGTTGGCAAAACAAGTCCAGAGACTGTGAGCAATTTGACCACAAGGACAGTGAAAAAACTCGCTTCGCTCCAGTTTTAACAGAAATTAAGAGATGGCAAAATAAAGGCCAAAAAGGCTAGTCCTGTTGCTATACAAATCAAGGTCTTTCTGAGATCAAAGAAAAACAAGTAACGGAACCAATTTGTGATACCTTTCTTTTGTTGACTTAACGTTAACATGTTTTTCACAAAAATAATGAAATGAAGATTTTTATGCCATTAAATAAGGTAAAATGACCTTCCTTTTATCAACAGTACTTGATCTGGTAAATATCATCAGAATTTACGGGGCAAAAACAAATACAGGGAAGAATCGAATGAATGAATGCAGCAACGGAAAATACGCAGTTGTCTCGGTTCTCAAGGCTAATTTTCGGCCTTTTTACGATGGAAAAAAGGATATTTTTAAAATTACCCCATTTTTTGCAATATGCAGAATAAGGAATCCCAAGTCTCTATGTAGTTTTTAATAAGGAAGTCTTAGCTTCAAGTCGAGCTTGAAATTCAAAAATCGAATTTTAAAATTTGCATTTGCTTCAGTTTGACACCTACTTTTAACTACTGCTGGCACGAGCACTCAAGACACAATGTAGCATAGGCTTCTCATAATTTTTTTCAGGGTATGTTACCACAAAAGTATTATATGAAAGGTCTTTGTTATTTTATCTGCTTTCAAGTGCCGGAATCAATTTCAAAAATTGCGTCTTGTTGCAAGCGAAAAAAATGGGTTTATATAACGTGACCTGAGAGTTATAACATTTTCAAAAAATGCTTAATAAACTGGTTTGTGGAGTCTTTTAAAAAGTGTTGCCCTTGAATAAATCGCAACGTAGTCTGGCAAAAATCGCTTGAAATATGGGGGTTATTTTGCATGCGATTTATCTTTACATTTTTATTTGGACCATCTGGGCTAGGGGCATGCCTGTAGCTGAGCTGTTGACACACGCAACAATTGTGCCATCAATTCACCTAACCTTGACCGCTATCCATGTAGTGTTTGCACTTACCTGGAAAACAAAGGGAGAAAATGAGGATTTTTAGCAAACACTAGCCAAGGCCAGAATCGACAGGATTGGTGACGATGCTCAGTCTTGTTTGATAATGCAATTTTTAAGCCCTGACCCCTTTATCTGATCCTTGAAGAGAGGGAGAGATAAAATGCAAAACAACAATAACTAATGGAGTGCTGCAGATTTCGTGTCCTTTAAAAAGCTTTTGTAAATTCCGGCAAAACTGCCTGAAAAAGTCCAGTTTTGTAACTATTTCATTTACTGATGCTCTTCAGCTAAATATAACTCATTCACACTGTCGTTGACCTTGGGCATCTCTTCACATACAGATTGTTTTTGTCATGTCAATGGCTAATTTTTCTTTATTTTCACGGATTTTTTTAAAAATATATATATTTAAAATGGACAAAAAATACACTATTGTCTGGTGGTCTTGTAAGGCAGAGATATTGGCAAGTTACTTAACACAGAGGTTGTTATAATCCTTACTTCCATACCTCCATTGTGAAGTCAGGTCATAAAATATGTGATATTTTAAAATCGTGCCGTAATATTGAACAGTTCGATGCTTATCGGCGTACTTTATATCAAACATTTTCTCAAGTAACGTTATTTTTTTCTTCTCTGCAAAATATCATCAAACATTTATCAGATTTTTATCGTTCCCTCTTAAAGGACAGGGAAAATATTAATGCAGGTAAAAATTGGGCATGAAAACCGTTGAAAAGTCTAAGAAGATTTTTTCAGCATGAAGAAACCTGAATAGACCTTTTGAAAAAAGATCTAAACCACCAAAATTTTGAAAATGTATTAAAAAAATATAAATATTTTCCAAAAAAATTGGGCCCACTTTTTAGGAAAAAAATAGCTTTCTTTGCTTGAGGTCTTTCCTTTCTTTTTTTTCAAAACCAAGCGGGTTTTCTATTCATTTTCACGGAATATGGGATTTTTTGAGGAATCATCTTCATAAAATGAATTAAAACGGTTCCTAAATTCCTAAATTGCTTAAGATCGACATTTTCCAGCGTCTAGTACTAAATATTTACGTAATTTGGCAAACACCTAAATACTTACATTTATTTTCTCTGGAGAAAGTCGGTTTTTTCAAGGGTTAACCAAAAATAATTACTGCAATTACAATTTCGCATCAATCTTAAAAAACTTTTTTCTATTTAGTTGACCGGAAATAATTGGTTTTGAATCAAAACTTTTGATTGACTCGAAATGTATTTTTTTTAAAAAATATTTTTAAAAGGGTTATGGCGGCATATTTTGGAAAATATCAAAGTTGAGGCAATGACAAAGCGCAAAAGCTTCGCGTTTTCGCATACATCATGCTGCTGCCCAATCTACTAAAAAATCTCACTTTCTATTTTCAAAACGCAAAATGCTTGCAAAAGTATAAATACTCAGATAACATACTGCTGCAAATGTTTAAAACTCGGTCAGTTTTCACCAAAAATCGTGACATATTTAACTGCAAAAACCCTAGCCCAAGTTTGTAAAGAGGGCCCGCCCAATTACTGACCCACATTTTTGTTTCATGAAAAAGAAAGAGAAACATGACATTTTTAATTTGTTCTACAATTAATTCCGTATTAGGTTAATTACAAGGCAAAAATGAGAGAAAATGACGTTGAAAAAACTTAATAACTTACGGGGATATTTAAAAGCATGACAATAAGAAAATTATGTTCTGTTCTGTTAATTGCTTAGAATTGAATGAATCAGAATTTCTTTTATATGTTAAGTCTTACGTAGTTGTGGGAGTAAAAATACGATGGTATAGAAGATCGGTTAGGCTGCCAAAAATTTCTTAATGTTTTCCTTTTTCAAAGCGCGCAAGTATGTATTAATTACGGCCATTTTTCTAAACATGAAAAAATTAAGAAGAGAACTTTCAGGAAAGTTAATTTTTTTGTTACAAACCCCCTCTCGGTAGGAGGCCTCTTTTGAGAAAGTTTTTGTCTCGCATTTCAAAAGGTCATTTTTTAACCCAAACCTTAAAAAAGAATATCTGAAATATCACAGTTTTTAATATAATTTTCCTGGATTTTAGAAACAGTTTTACCTTGAGGGTCCTTCAAAATCGGACATCCCCCTTCAAAAAATTCGTCAAGAAAATGGCCGCAAAAGTGAAAATTGATTTGACAGCGTTTCTTAAAAAGTTTGGACAACCACTTGAGATGATTTTTAGATCAACCTGCTGGCCATTCCCTACCAAAGCACCTCCACATCCATGGTGAAGATCAGGCGGCAAGAATAAGGCAAACAAATCTGTGCCACCTTGGATGAAATAATATCATTTTTATCTCACCAAAAAAACCTAGTTGCTTCAACGATAGATATTATATAAGACCCAAAACGAATTTAAATACAAACAACAAAAGCTGAACACGATGCCCGATCGCGCGTAAAATTCAAATTGTTGCCTTTACGGAAAATATTTATTATTCTTCTTTTTTCGGAGGATAGCAAAATAGAAGAATGTCATTTGACAAGGACGGGAGCGTTTTCAGGCATTCAAAAAATCCCCCAATAGATCACGAAATCGGTGGAAAAGTGGCGTTTCCGTGTATTGTTCTCGGCGATTTTGTTGGCGGGAAATCTCCAATTCTGGTATCAAGAATAAAAAAATATTTGCTGTTGACTGTTGTTGTTGTGAAATCAAACATGTGCGAAAATTTGCTTCCTGCTACAGCCCAATTTTGGCTATCAAACCAACGTCAAGTTTGTTTACATTTTATTTGGAGCAGCACGTGGGCTTGTTTATGTTTATTGGGCCTTGCATTGTTTCGCTCCATTTTTGAGGCTTGACCTAGGCTCAAATGTAGCGTTAAAAATCTGGTTGCCTTGAGCCACAAAATTTAGGGCTTCGTTCGGTCGAGATTTCAGATACTCTCGAGCGTTTGTTGGACGCTCAACTTGAAAAGGTTGTAAAATTGGAAATCAATGAAATATTTTCGCTTTTCAACTTTTTGAAGGCCAACCAAGTGCAGATTTTTTAATTGTCGATTTTCGAAGCGAAAAATGCAATTTTCCGTGTGCAAAAGAATCACGAAATTGTTTGCTTTGGTGCGAAAAAAGCCTTAAAATTAGCTATTCAGGTTTGACATTTTAAAATACAAGTTGTATCTGTGCATTTTAGGCAACAAGTAAACCAAGAAAAAATTAGCGTAATGCTTGCTTGCAAACATCAACAAAAATTACCCTTGAAGCTGAGAAGAGAAAATACCACTAGCGCCATCTATAAAATGAGCGGCATGCCTAATCGCACTTGTCGAGATATAACCCAAGCGTTTTAAAATGTAAAGAAAGTACCATTTGCAAGGAATATCAAACTCCGTCAGTTTGCTAAAAGCCACTTTAACGCTACCACCCTTCTTGAAGTCTCTGTGATTTTGTCTTGTCCTGGATAAGTGGCGAAAGATGCCCTTATAAACACATAGCACACCATCGAGATGCTTTTCATTTATAGATATTTTTACGAATTAAAAAATTCAGATAAAAAATTATGTTTCACCATTTTTCAAAAAGCATATTTTGAGTAAAATATATGTGAAAATGGCTTATGGCTTCGGGCAGTTAGTGACCTACCCCGTTTTGTAATGCGGGACATACTTGAACTGAACCCTTATCTAAACTGTAGCCCAGCTCGAGATTTACTAAATAAGAATTTAAGAAATCTTCAGAGTTAAGTGCAATCCGACTCGCTTCGTTCGCGAATTTAGGCCCCCAAAAATGGTAGGGTGAAGGACCCGCGCTTTGTTGTGAAACTCAGAGTGACTCAGCTGTAAATTGTAAATGTGATGACTTTTTATTGCACCAAGCCAAGACGCGGGCAATCGTCTTGCATCAGAATAATTTTCAAGATCATCATTCTGATCTTTTCTGCTCTAGTTCATTTTAAAAGTAAATTCTGCAACAATTTTGAATTTTGAATAACGTTGCCATCTTGCTTTCGGTTGGCTCTATTAAAATCCACTCGCTTAACAAGACTGTGATGTAGCATGTTATCAAAACAACAAAGAAAACACTGTGTCTTAGACCCCCATGCTGAGAAGATTTTGCCGTCGGGGAAATTCTTGAGGATCCGTTAAAAAGTGTGGAGCATCAATTTTGTAAGGTTATTTCAAAGCAAAACCACGCCTTTATTTTCGTTGACATTTTTACCATTTGAAAAAAGTTTCTCGTAAAAAGCTCGGGCAAAAATAGTCGCACTTTTTCTGCACTGATTTTTAATACATTTGGCAAGTTGTACCTACAGATTACAAATCGCGCTTAAAAATAGCATCTTCGGAAGAAAGTAACCGTTCGTGTCAGTTCGCAGAAGCATAATTTTATATATTTTCGTGCAGTGCAAATTCCAAATGCGAATGATTTCAGAATCTTTTCTTCGTACGTAGATGGCAGCATATCAGGATGTACCACCTATTTATATAATAAAATTGATTTTTATTTCTTACAAAAAACTTTTTTAGTTTTGAGGTTCTTCAGTAAAATCCTCTCAATGTAACCTCAAGAATGACATTTAAAAAATGACTTACTGCAAAGATGCGTACATAGAAAAACCATTTTTAAGCCTTTCGTACGGGCGTGTGTAATCTTCAAAGCAAAGAAAAGAAATGTAATTGCTTCCTCAAAACCCTTTTTTCACTTTGACATCGTATAATTTTCAAGCCCACTTTTAGCACCTTTGTGGTGTAAAACGGCATTTCAAATAGCTTTATTGGGGAAATTGTTTCGTTAATTCCAAAGTTTACGACTAAATTTCCCCCCCTCCCCCAAGCAGCTTAAAGGTGTCATTTTTTGTTGTTGGTAAACAATTCAATGCCAAGGTTTTTTCGGCCAATTATGCATGTGAAAAATTTGGAAAATTCATAAATCACATCAGCCGAGACCTTCAATTACATATTCCTTTTAATGAAAAAGATTCTTTTACTTTGAAAACCAATTTCAAATCGATAAATGGGAGTCTCCGGAGCAGGGTTAAAAAAGTGCATCCTCTACAAAACTTTTCACACCTTGATAAGCAAAAAACTCAAAACCGACCGTTGATGAGATTTTGAGCCCAGGTCATCTGACATTTCATTTTGAAAAACATTTGCAGATGATTGCCAAGATTGCAATAATATAATTTGTAGGTATTTTTTAATTATCCGTGAAAACGAATGGGGAATATTTTTAATGTCAGAAAGGATTTTATTTATTCAGACTTTTGCAAAAAAGGACACACACGTGCGGTGCGTATTTAAAAGAGTTTTAAAAATGTAATATTAGATTTTCAAGGTCTTAATATAGTAAATTCAGCATCAAAATTTAACATGCCTGTCACATGAAAAGGACAGGTTTTTACAAGTGCCTAAACTAACTATATATTTCATTTCATAAACCACATAAAAGGTAACGGATTTAAATAAAAATGTTTATTTGAAAACAGCCGTAGAATAGTGCAACTATTAAAGTGTGAAACTACATGCTCGTAAAGTTCCTTTGATCTCTCAGTATTGTTTTGAATTTTGATAAGTATATTGAGTATTAAAAATTTTGGAAAATATGAAATAATGCTTCATTACATTGTCTTGATTTCAGATTTCGTAATTTTTTTTGGGTGAGATTCAATTGAAATAAAATTGGGGGCTTACCACAACTCTTTTGCGAAATTCCTGGGGTTTTGCGAAGACCACCCACTTCAGCATGATGTTAACATTTTACTTCACTTCCGGTTGATCCAGTTAATCCACTATTCGCACACACAATTTTTGGTGCCAAAGTTTTATTATCCAAAATGAGGAGCACTAGGTATAAATTTTCTTATGGTGCAATTCTGTAGGCATTTAAAAACGTTTTGAGAAATGCCTCTTTTACTTTTTTGTCTCGGGGACAGGAAATTTTAATGGAAAAAGCCTAAAAACATAGAAAGGAAGATGTTTTCAAGGCTAGAAAATCTTCAAATCGTTCCGTTTTACAGGGCAATTTTGAGCCAGAATTCTGTGATATTTTTGAGTGACATCAAAATTATCGTGTGTACCACTGATTTTTTATGATGATGGTCTTAGCACCTAAATGTTCTTTTTAAAGGTTAAGCTTGACAAGGTCAATATTGAAAAATCCATAATATTGTTTTTATTCACTGGATTTATTTTCAAAAATGGGTTAGAGTAAAAAATTCTTTGAAATAAGTGGCTGTCAATTTTTTGAAAATTGGGACGATCAAATTATAGCGTTTGAACGCAATTTTTCACTGTTGCTTCTGTTGCATTGAAGGACCACCTGTTAGTTTTTCGCAAATCAAAAATTGGTAGAAGAAAAATCCAATATTTCCTTGATCAAAAATGACAAAGCCAAATATAACCATGTCGCAGCGTTTCATCCAATTTGGGATCTTTGCAATTGACAAAAGATTTGTACTGAGGCTCTCTTCTTATTCAGTTTGACCATATGTCGTCCATAAGCGAGATAAATATTTTCCGTAATACTTTTGTACATTACGTGTCTCTCTCAAACTTTTCCCTGGGTCTTTGGGATAGAAATCTGCCTGATTTTAGCCCTTTACCCATCCCAATTTGGCACAAGT
>JAAUYL010077923.1_pt1 | contig 11463 bp, 10 predicted proteins | sample 7278011 | NCBI WGS metagenome assembly JAAUYL01 (sample SAMN14350225, study PRJNA611818) | marine sediment metagenome | isolation source: surface marine sediment (1.8m) | place: French Polynesia: Moorea | collected 2018-08 | reverse complement strand
TATTAGCACAGTAAGGCCAACCAATTGCCAGGATTTGTAGGCATTTACCCGTTTTCTTTTGACACCATTGCTTTGACTGCAAATTCGCACCGCTTGAGACTTTTCTGAAGCTTGCTTCGGACGGTTACTTAATTTAATTGTTTTTCGACTTAACGGAATATTTTAATTTTATTTCATAAGAGACCTCAACGCGCGTATAAACACATATTATTTATCAGCGAAAAATCTTTCCTTGGCAAATTGGCATTGATGGTATATCTATGTATTTTAAAATTAATGATAACGATATTTCACCTGAATAATTAGCAGGCCCGTATGGAAGGCAGTCCCATATACCCCCACCAGCATTACACCATCAGGTAGCGGGACACAACAGCAGCAATGTCTTTTTTCTTGCATTTTGATTCAGAACAACTAGTTTTGTGATGGCATGACTAAAAAAATCTTGGAAAAACAAAATTGGTTCTGGGTTGAGTCACAGTTCTTTGTAAAAAGAAATCTTCTCCTTCACGTTGAATTTCGAAGTTTTGCCTCACAGTCAGTCGACTCTCTCCGACTTGACTGCTCAAAAGTTACTGCTCTGCCATGCCATGCAACACTTCTTGTTCTTGTGGAATACATGATCTCCATGCTCTTACTTACGCTTGACTTTAACCCGAGATGGAGATCATGTGATTATAATTTTAAAATCATCCCCCAAGATTTCACGAAAAAATACGCGCATAAAAGCATTTTTATTCATTTTCTATTTCCCCATTTTTTTTAAAAAAAAAAGATATTTTATATTCAAAGGTATTTTTTAAATTTATGAAGCACTGTTAATATTTTTTTTATTTTCCTCTACATGAAAAATTATTCTTTGCCAACCATCATTTCATTTTCACCTACTGCCATTGTACTTTTGAAATGGCGTGTGTGGCCCATTAAAATGCTACACACTCGACAGAGTTTTCCAAAGGAGAGGCTCAACTCAAATCTCAAAAGTTGCATGCTGGATTTCTTTTTTGACTTTTCAGTCGCCACTTTCAAATATATCTCTGGAATCTATTGTCACCCGATAGGATTACGTTAAAAATGAATGGACAGGGGGGGTGTAGGTTTCCACGAATTTTTCCATAGGCGAATTATGGGCGGGGTGCCCCGGTCCAAGACCGACCTTTCAGCAAAATGATTGAGAAATTCAAAACCCTCAAAGTAAAGGCAAGAAGGGATGGATGGAGTCTTATCAAAATTCGTGATCACGACGAAAACCAGATGTGAGCAGTCACTAGTTTTCATTAAAACTTTTGCATTTTGACGAGATTTTCTAAACTGCAAGTCATTCAAAGAAATAATTTATACTATAGAATCAGGTGAAGAGGTCCTACGCGCAAAAAATACACGATGATGCTTTTGTAGGCCACCGCAAGGTGGCGCTGTGGGCTCTCCGTCTTCTACACACAACATAGATAAATAGCGAATACAGGGTTTTAGAGAACGTATGTTTGGATTTGAGTAACAACAATTCTTTTGCGAGACCCTGTATTGGCAAAAGAAACTCTCACTCCTTCTACGTTGGCAATAATGCTGAGCGTTGCGCCCTCTCCTCTTGAGTTAATGCATGCGTAATGGCACTCTACAGGGTGTTTCACATCAACTGAAAAATTTACATCTCCCAGAAAGAATGCTGCTTGATTTTTTAAAATTCATTTGTTGGTTCTTTATATTATTTTTGCCCTCCTGTATTTAGCAACAGAGAAGACACAGCTCAGTATGCGAGTTCCATTCCCGTGAAGCAAAAAGATGTACACTTGAATTCTATGCTCAAGAGTAAGAATTGTACTTAGGTATAGTTTTTAGGTACACCTGATTTCACTTTTTATTTGCCATAGCTTGTAGTTCTCGTCTCGGAAATGAAACAATAAAGAATGGGAGAGAACATAAATGTAAATACGACGCAGGTGTAGGTAAACCATCTCAAATGGACGGGACGATTTTGTTCAAGATGCTCAGAGGAAAAAATGAAATTAATTAAACATTCAACTTTCTCCACAAGAAAATCCATTTTATTGGTTGTGATCATATGTTTCAAAACCAAATCAATAAATATTTAGTATTTTATTTCGCAATGTTTTTTAATTATTTTCATGATCTATGTTTTATTGAAGTTGGGCACCGGTGTGGAGGACGAGGTCGAGGTTGCGTGATTTTATTTCGGTCCGAATTGAGTCGACCTGCTCGCGGGTGACCCGACCCCATTGATCGAGACGGCCGAGGCTGCGCAACTCGCCACAGTTGGCCAAGATCACGTTGACGGCGACGATGCTTAGCCGGCTCCCGTGGCCGATTTTCAACTCCCGGAGGTTCTTGAAGTCGCTCCACTCAAACAGGCTTCTCGTGATCAGGGACTCGTCGTAGTCGGCAAAGTGCTGGTCGAAAATCAGCCGCTCCAGATTGGGCGCCATGCTGATCAACAGCTGGAAGACGGGCATGTGGGACGGGTTCTCCAAGTAGATGTCCAACGACTTCAGCTCTGCGAACAACAGGTCCGGCACCGCCGTCCCGGATCCCGAGGATGCCGAGGTCAGCCTCACCCGCTTCCTGTCCTCCCTGGAGCTGCTGTTGTTGTTGTTCTTGATGGCGTTGCACATGGCCTCGACGGTGTTGGTGTCCTCGGGCTGCATTTGAAACTGGCACCCGTGGACGCAGAACTTGTTCAGGCTCGGGCAGTGTGCTCCCACGATGATGACGGCATTTAAGTTGATCTCGCCGATGTCGATCAGTTCTAAGTTGACAATCTGAAACAAAGATTCAATTCAAATTCACTAAAATATAGGCCATGATTTACCTGATCTCCTCGGAGTTCAAGGAGCTGGAAGACGTGGTGCTCGTAGAAGTTGGCGCTCGTGATGCTGATCTGCGTCACCGAGTTGAGCGAGGCTAGCTCGGCCAGGTGGAGGTCCTCCTCGTCGGCCTTCGTCCGGAGGCCTTGAGAGTACTTGAATCTGATCTTCTTCAAGTTGGGACACCTCCTCACCAGATGCTTCAGCTCCAGCTTGACCAACTCCCCATTGGTATCGACTTCTTCCAGACTCAAATGTTCCGGAATATTCAAGTAATGACTGCAAATTGGATGATGTTTAATTGTGATTTTTGGAATTTCACGAGTTTTTCCCACCTCCGGTACAGGGAGTTGCTGTCGTACATCAGGTAGAGGACTTGACCAAAGCAATCGCATCGCCCGAGGCTCTTCAAGTTCGGGTTGGCTTTCAGCAGCTGAGCGTAGCCTACCGGGGTGACGTCCCTATCGTCGAACAGTTCGACGACCTCGAGGTTCTGGCACTTGGCCACCCACCAGGTCACGGTGTCGGTGATGTCGGACGCGAAGACGTGCAGCCTCTTGAGGCCGGAGCAGTGGTTGCCGATGGCCTGGAAGAACTTCTCGCTCACGTTGGACACCCTAAGTTCTTTCAAGTTGACCAAATACTGTAGAGGCCAGCCTTCATTCTGCGAGAAAAAGCAGAATATTTTCCCAGAATCATTTGATTTTACAATTAAGAAAAAGAACCTGATTATGATCCGCCATCAGGCTGTACTGGCGACAACTCCAATGACCGAGATTCAGACTCTCCAACTTGGGCATGTCAGCCAATTTTTCGCAGAGCCTCGAGATCACCGCCCAATGCAAATTCCACCTTGACCCCAATTCCTGAAAAAAAATCGTGAAATCTTTATTCAGATTATTTAACGGGCATAGCAAAAATAATTCAGATTTACGCGTAGAATTACAACTTTTGCACAACGCAATTTTACAAGTTTTCCCCTTACATTGGCGCTAATGTTGACATGCTTGATGACCGCTCCAGGATAGCAGAGGATGTCCAAGAACTCTAGGACGAGATCTTTTCTCAGCTTTGGCCTCGACGTCGAGGTCATGATCGTATATACTCCTTGAGGGCACGGAATCTCGCCGCTTGTTGATATGCTGAAAATCGCCTTGACCAGATCCGAGAGCGAAACCTAAAATATTTATAGCTACTCAAGGACATTTTTTAAAAAAATATAACTTTTAGCATTACCAAACATTCTTTGACGATCCTGTCGTGAAAGTAGTGAGCAGTGTCGACGAAGAAGCACGTTTGGATTTGAGTGATCGGCTCTGACAGGAGGTACATCTTGAGCGACCTCAGCTGGACGAAGGACAGCCCCTGCCCGGACTCGGCCTCGTGCAGCCTCTCCAGTATGTCCTCGACGACATTGTTAACGGTGGTCTTGAACAAGTGGCCGATCCTCCTCAGGGACCAGGATTGGAGGCTGGGAGGCTTCTTGCGCTGAGGCATTGTTGACGATCAAGGATGACTTGAGTCTTGAACATTGGCAAGACTTTTTGGCTGTCAAGCAAAAAACTGGCTTCAGCGACGCAAAAGTAAGACAAATGTGCATAAATGTGCTTGGAGAAAGCAAGCAGCAACTTTCTGAATGTTCCCGCGATGTGCAGGGCGTGACGACTTTCGAAAATCACCATTTTGACCTTCATTGACGCAATCATTTAAAACTGTTAACGGTGCCTTAATTCGTTCTTATTATAAACTTAAACTTTTTTTTTCTTTAACAGAACCATAACTTGAAAATATATGGCCGACTTCATCTGTACTTTTGTAAACAAACAACAGGCGCTGCATTGCAATGAAGAGGGCCCACCAAAATGATAACGACGAAACCCGAAATCAGTGTGAGTTTTTCGATTAGAATCGGCCAAACTTCATGTAAAATGCACGAAAAGGATGCCAAAAACTTAAGATAATATGAAAAATTGTGATTTTAACAATTACAAAACGGAGCTTTTTGCCTTAGTTATTGTTGACCGCCTCATTAGTAGTGCGATTTACTTTACTAAAATGTACACAAAACAGGTTCGAAAACAAGTCTAGCAATCGTCCCCATTTGCTTGGTTTTGTAAACAAACAAAACATTAAACTAAACAAAACAAAACTTGAACAATGTGAAAAATCCGATTCGATTTGGTGATGAACAAGGGGACTTAGAGCTTGATTGCACCATGTCGAAGCAGAAGTTCTTCCCGGTGTTTGTCGACAACATCGACTCCAAGGTCCAAGTCAGCGACCTCCGGAAAGTGTTTGCCGCTCACGGCAATGTGATCGAGGTGACCATCATCAGCAAGCACGGCTTCGTCAACTTCGCCAGCCCCGACGAGGCCGTCGTGGCCGTCAGGCGAGTGAACGGGATGTACTTCTTCGGCAACAGGCTTGCCGTCGAGTACAGCAAAGAGTTGTCAGACTTTCTCGACGAGCGCGAACGAGACATGAAGCGGCGATCGTCCTCGAGTAGTCAGCGGAGAACCAGCGACGATGGCGACCGATACTATCGGCAACAAGATCCCCGGTCGAGGTCGAGATCGAGCGAACACGAACGCCATCATCACGGACGTTATCAGCGTCATTCTGAGCATCCTCGACAGCGAACCGAGCGAGTTTATAGCGACGTTCGAGACGATCGGAGATACGAACGAGATAGACGGCTAAGTCGAGACAGAGACTATCACCACCACCACCACCATGAACGAGGAGTGGCGCAGCCGCACTTTCGTGATCATGAGCGTCAACAGGATCGGGACCGCGATCACCACCATCATCGGCCTTCCTCGTCGTCTAAGAAGAGAGCCGTTCGTGTTGACAACTCTGGCGATTTGAAATTGAAGCTTGAATCGCCCGAGGAAGCCAAACGTAAAAGGTCATCCACTTCGCCAATTTCTCCCGATCCTGATTTCGCTGAAAACAATGCAAACGCTGACGTTGACGACGACGACGACAAAACCAAAGATTTGCGTCATTTTTTGAAACGTAAGAGAACAGCGGAGCGTGACGGCGAAAACATCAAGATTCACTTCGACACCACCACATCAACCAGCAACATCACGCTTGAGAAGTCGCCAACCACTCCGGACGACAAGCAGGAGGACGAGGATGAGGAGCAGGAAGATGGCAAAGGCCAAGATGAGGCCGCCGACAAGGGCTACCAGGAGATGTACGTGGGCAACCTGTTCAACCCCGTCGAGGAGTCCGATGTCGTCAGCCTGCTCGAATCCTACGGTCCTGTCAACATGGTTCGAATGTTCACCAACCACGCCATTGCCCGGATCGAGTGCACCAAGGAGGAGGCCGAGAAGGCCATCGAGAACCTCGATCACAACCAATGGATGGACAACTGGATTAGGCTCAAGTTCAGCCAGAGGTCGGCCTTGGCCAAGGGCACGCCACCAAAGCGGAAACGGATGAGCTCCCATTCGCAGCATTGTGACAGGACTGAATCTACGAACAGCCCGCCAAAAATGGATGCTACTGAAACAGCAGAAACAACTTCGAAAGATACGCAAAAGACCAGCGAGAATAAGAAGATCCGGAGTCGAGACATCTGGGTCTGGTGTCCTCGCGTCGCCAACAAGAACAACTTCATGGTGGCCATGGACTCCCTGTTCAACCAGTTCGGCGGCGTCAAGAACAAGACGTGGAAGGAGAACGAGAGCCTCGGGGTCGAGTACGCCGTGATCAGGCTTCACAGCTCGGAGAAGCAGGCTGTCAAGGCCGTGTCGGACCTCAACGGTACGATGGTCAAAGCGCAAGAGATCAGGGTGAAGTTCCCTGACGGAAGCCACGAGGACAGCCTCCAATACCACCCTCAATATTCGATCCAACTGCGAGGCTATCCCAAGCAGCTCGTGCCCGACACCTTCATGAGGAACGAGGCCAACAACAAGTCCACCTCCGGGAAGTCGGAGGACAACGAAATCATCGGCGTCCTGCCCCCGACCTCCAGCCTGGGGGCGTTCGCCGCCCTCCCCGACAAGGCCGCGCTGACGTCGATCATCAAGAATGTGAAGGCGGGCTTTGAAGAATCGGATGCCGCGGCCTCGGCCTCGGCCTCAACTATGAAGGCTGCTCCGAAAAAGAGGCCCGTCACTGCGGGACCGGAGCACCCCAAACTCCCCTATGACGCGACGTACATCAGCAGCGTCGAGGCCATCATCACCTCGGTCTCGTCGAAGATCATCTTGGCCGAGTTCCTCACGCATCACGGACGGAGGCTGGCGAGGCTGACCCCCGGCCAGGCTTTCGTCGACGGCAAGATCAACCTCGGCTACTTGATCAAGAACAACGCGTTCCACACCTGGCCGACCTGCGTCAAGCGCTGCCTCCGCTCGGGAGAGATGATCAAGATGGACGTGCGGAGGTTGAGCGAGGACGAGATGTACGAGTTGCGCGACCTCACGTCCGAGGAGGTCACCTACGACATCCCCAGGCTGTGGCGGTACGCGAAGCCGAGGCCGACGGACGAGTTGTCGGTGAAGAAGGCCAAGTTGGTTTTGAAGGCCGTGGTCGTGAGCTTGTACCCAAAGTGGGCCGTGCTGAGGCCGATCAAGGTCGGCTACGAGGAGCAATGTGTGTTTCTACCGGTGGAGAACCTGTTTACTATACAGAATAAGCTCTTGAACTCGAAGCAGTCCCTGCTTCATCACATCGAGGTCGGCGACACCCTCGCCGTTTTGGTCGAGACGAAGCCCTACTTGGAGATGGCCGAGATCGCGAGGAGCGCGGAGTGCTTCAACGAGCGCACCGACAATCTGAAGCATGTCGCAACCCTGGCTTGGACAGTGGCCTCCGAGGTCGACCCCTATGCGATAATCTGGAGCCAGGAGACCAAAGACGAGAAGGAGCAGCAGCTCGAGGCCAACTACTTGGTCTCTTCCTCCGTGTTGAACTACGCGTTACCTCCCGAACACGTCGCCAAGTCGACCAACATCAAGGGCGTCATTGAAGAGCTCAGCCTCCCCGGGGGAGGCCTGATCACCATCACCGACGAGGCTGCGGCCTCGTGGCCGCAGGAGAAGAAGACCGTGTACTTCCACCGGTCGAGGCTGTCCGTCAACGGCGTGAGGATCAGCTCGAGCGCCATCCTGGGCGAGGAGATCGTCGTCGGCGACGAGGTGACGTGCGACCTCGTCGAGAACAGGATCAACGCGACCTCGGCCCTCATCGGTGGTGCGTACGCCGAGGTCGAGTGGGTGGCCTTGTCCGCCAAAGTGAACGCCCTGGAGCGCGGCCTTCGAATATCCCGAAACCTAAGATCAGAGGTATTAGTGATGGCCTGCCGTCACCAAAGTCATCAAGAACAACGTCTTTCAGAAACTTCTAGTCTGTGATAAATCCTGTCATATCGAAACAGCCTCGTCAGAGGGAGCCTTCCTCTGTGATTTCACTAACGAAATTTTTTCTCTTGCTTTCTAGGATGTCGATCCGATGGTCTTTGCTTCGAAAGTTTGCCAAGGAAGAGTTGTCTACTTCAACAGACCCGCGAGTGACACGGCCTCCGACAACTCCGCCGTGACCTCGGGCTTGGTCGTGATCGACTCAGGCCCCTACACTGGCCAACGAGTTGAATTCGAGGCCGACCAATGCTACCTGTTTGGCTACACGTTGCGCAACGCAGACCTCGGGCAAATCTTCAGAATCAGTGAGTTCTTCACATCAACGGGATTTGTGTCTTGTTTTGATTCCCCTTTTTCCAATATCCAGATGAGCCAGTATGCATTATGGTCAAGCCTTACAATTCCTACTGCATCGATAAGCTTTGGATTGGGCCCGATTTGAGAAACAACGCGGACGATCAGGAGGGGAAGATGCAGTTCCAAAAGTACCTCTATGATCATGGCCTCGAGAGGTCGGCTTTCGTTGACCTCCAGCAAGGACAGTTTCCACCGCGAGCTTTCTTGCCACTCGAAGGCCAGATTTACAAAGGTCAAGTGAAGAGGTTGAAGTTGGTTAGCGACGACGACCCCGTGACCTCCGTCGAGATCGAGTCCGATGTCGGCGACCTCTTGTGCCTGGAGGCCAGCCGCGAGGACATTTACGTTTTCGGGCATTGCATGGCCAAGGCCGACCTCCGCTACGTCCTCGACAACGGTAGAGCTTTCGACAAAACACCAAACAAGTAGTCAGATTAACGTTGTTGTTTCTTTGCAGAGGAGGTGCATTTTGAAATACACCCAGTGTTTGAAAGAGGAGAAGATAGAGAGACTATGAAAGCCAGCCTCGTCTGGCTAGGTGGTCCTGAGGCGAGGCCGAAATATGTCGGCCAGAGTACGAGTCCTGCCATAACCCCCCAAATGGATGCACAACTTTGGAGCTTTGTGAAATCAAAGCACATGGACGAGAGGAAATTTCGAGCTTTGGTGCGTAAAATCTTAAGCCACAACAATCTCTGCTTTTTTGACATAATATGATCATTTTAGGTTGAAGGGAGACTGCCGCCCAAGACGAAGGAGATTCCGAGGATCTTGTCGGCGGACTCGGGCTTCGGGGTGGCCTCCGCCTCCAGCTCCAGCATGGCCGAGGTCGAGGGGCCGACAGGCGACAGGGTCAAGGTCGATCAGGATGTCTTGAAGCAGGCGATGTTGTTGCAGCAGATGAAGTCCAAGTTCGGGCCTGACGCGATGAAGATGGCGATGGCGATGCTGAGCAACACGAGCCAGACTTCGAACGTCGAAGACGCTTACAACGCAGATTCCTCCACAACGGATTGAGTCATCGTTTCGCAGACAGGTTTTTTCGTATGTGCAGAATTGGTTTCTTCGAATTGTAAGCATCAACTTCATGATGAAGCAAGGAGATTGCGTATTAAAAATAAAAATGGTTAATTTCATGCAGGAATTCAAAGTTCAAGTCGTTTATTAACATAATCAATTTTAAAAACTACACAGTAGCTAAATGTGTCTAATCCAAAAATATTTCCTATAATTTGTCCGTTGTCGTCTGGTCTTGTTATCAAAATCGTTTGATAACATTTTCCTATGCGAACTTAATTTAGCCTTAGTCCTAATCCTGATCCTGATGCTCCTGCGCAAAAATCAAACGTGATTAGTAAATATAATTAATCATAACAGCAGTAAAAGCAAGACTGGCCGGAGAAACATAGAGCTAAGATAGGTAAGGATTTGAAAGAGAAAGAAGGCTGTCAAGTGTCAAGTTAATAGTGAGTCGGTACAGAGGAGATCGCGTCGGCATAGGTCCTGTCCTTGGCGCAGTTCTTGGGCTTGCTTCTGTACGTGTCGACGCAGTTGATCGGCATCTTGATCTCCTTGACGGTGGCGAAGAAGATGCCGTCCTCGGCCTCGACCTCGTTGTGGATGGTCACCTCCAGGATGGTGTGCAGGGGAATCTTGACGTACGGGATCTTGGACATGGGCTCCTTCATGAAGAAAGAATAGATGCAACGGAGAACAGCCTGGTGCGAGACGACGAGCAGGTTGTTCTTGGTGGTCATTTCTGGCAAGACCTGGCAGAGGCGCCTGAAAAATAAATTAATTTATGTAAACAAACGAAAAAACTCGTGAAATTCGGTCAAACTCACTTGCAAACGTCCACGTAAGACTCGCCTTTCGGATAACGATACCGAAGCTTATCCTGGTCCCTCATCACGAATTCGTCGTGAAACTGAGCCTCGATCTCCTCATAGGTCATGTCTTCATGGCTATATAAATCAATAAAAAATCGTGAATAAATCACGATCAGAGACAGAAAACTACTTACTCTCCGGCGTTGATTTCGTTCAGCTGTGGGACAACCCTTTTGGCGAGGTCAAAGTCGGCGACGGTCTGCTTGGTGCGTATGAGCTCGCTGTGCCAAATCTGGAGGTCGTCGGTGTTCTTGAAGAAGTTGGCCAGCTTGACCGCGTACTCCTCGCCGTTGGAGCTGAGGGAGGCGTTGCCGCCGATCCTGCCGTAGACGTTGTTCAGCGACTCGCCGTGTCTCGTCAGGTACAAGACGTTGGTGGACTCTTTGGACTTGCCGAGGATCTTCTTCATCTTGGCGGCGGCCTCCTTCCAGGCCTCGTAGAAAACGTGATCGGGCTCGAGGTTCTCATCCTGAAGCCCATTGTGAACCTTCTTATCCTGAACCGTCATTATTGTGATGTTAATTCTGGAACTAAAATATAGGTCTGTGCGTGAAAACAATGAAAACAGAACTGACACTAAATATACTTTGTTAGCAAACACTATAAAACGCCAATATTTTTATTGCCGATATGATGCTAAAATTATGGCGTCGCGACGGATTTTTTGTAATTTGTGGGTGTTTTTAAATCCCCCTCCCCTCTATATACCAGCTGTTATTGTACGAATAGAGACGTCATTTACCTGGTTGTCCTTGGTGTGGTGGTTGCGTATTGCTGTTGCCAAAATCGTATCTATGGCAGGAGATCTCCAGAATACAAAGACAAAGCTTGTCAACGAGGAGGAGGGGTCAAAGCTCGATCGAGTGTTTTAGGACAGCACTGCGTTGTTGGCTTGTTGTCGAGTCGGGCAATTTCACGAATTTTTTCCCAGTCGAAATAAACAATTTCTCTATTAAATGTCTTCCAGGAAGTCTCCCTTGGCTAAGGTGGCAACAAATGAGAAATCTCGAACGC
>JAAUYL010023499.1_pt1 | contig 11463 bp, 11 predicted proteins | sample 7278011 | NCBI WGS metagenome assembly JAAUYL01 (sample SAMN14350225, study PRJNA611818) | marine sediment metagenome | isolation source: surface marine sediment (1.8m) | place: French Polynesia: Moorea | collected 2018-08 | reverse complement strand
GTCCAATTTCCGGTTTACTAAATATGTAAAGACGGACAAGTTTGATCTTGATCTGGACGTGTCTTGACTTGTCCAAGAAGTAAACGGGGTGGGCGGGGTTGGTCCTGGCCTCGGATCGCTCTCTCTTGGCGATCGAGGTCAGCAAGAAGTCGTCGCACTTACTCGACAGCCCGATGGGAGGGGAAGCCGCCGAGCTTGCCGCCGTCCTCGAACGTGTGGTCGGGTGTGAGGTGCTGGCTAGGATGAGGGCTGTTCGGGTGGCTGTAACCCTTGAGCATCTGGCGCTTGGCATATGGAGGATCATATTTTGGCAGTGCAGACTTTCGCCTATAATCAAATTAAGTAAGCCCATTTCATTATACAAACACAACAAGCTCGAGGCCAGTGTACTCTGTCATGTTCTGTTATGGTTAAGTTTGCTTGCTTTGCTTGTTTTTTTTTGCTGCGATCTTTTTTGCCATGGTTGTGTGATGATGTGATGGGGTGTGTGTGTGCTTGATTTTTCAGTCATGTTGTAACATGTAAACATTTCTTGGGAAACCGGAAGTCCGGTCAAACCAAGACGGATACAGGACCCAGCATCAAACATTTTTCCTACCCTAAAAGGGCATTAGCTTCACTTCCGGTCCATTCGCATGTGAGTAACTCTTGTTTTAGCGACCGGACAAGGAAGCACTCTGGATGATGCTGCTAGTCCTGTTCCATCAAGGTCTTACTTTTCTTGTGTGTAGAATACATAGATTTACATCTTTTTTGGTGCGTGAATTTCTTACCTGTAGCATAGAGCCATAAGTGCAAATAGAATAAAGACTCCACCGACACCAGCAACCAGCACGATGACCATAATGACAGTGTCGCTGTCTGATTCTTTGACTGAAGTAGTTGTAGTCGTTCGTAGAGAGGTAGAGTTTGAGTGACATTGGGTACGCAGACGACATTGATGCCAATGGATTCATGGATTGGCAGCATGATCATCAGAGATAGAGGAGGTCGGGACACAACAGGAAAACATGGAAAAGAACATTGGAAGAAAGAGAGAGAGTGAGACAATTATATGAAACACAGATAAAACATGAAGCCCTGCGGTCGTTTATGATGAATACTTTGGTATTTCTCCGATTTTTCTGTAGGTATGCCTGCTCAATTTGCAAGAAAATATGTGCCTCAAAAGCAGGCAAGGACATTGACTAATGCTTACGTAGAGTACTTTTAGCAATAGCACAACATATGGAGGCTGTAAGTGGGATGTTTCTAGCCTGTCGACCTATCAAGATAGTAGCTACAGCAATGCTCAAAAAGTACTCTTTTAGGTTCTCAGCACCCTCTTCGAGTCGAGAAAATGGCTGTGCTTTAGCTGATGCTCATAGAAAAGAAGGAACACATTGCTATAACGCGTAACATTCAGGATGATGATGGTTGTATAAGAGAGCCTGAGAGAGGGGAGGTGGGACCTACAAAGGTATTTTTGACGGCTATCAAGTCCCTTGGGTGCATCGGGCAATTAGAAAGCAGCCCGAAAGCCGGGGGAAAGGTTAGCTTTGCACGGCCGTACATAGAGAGCTGCGCTTTCAAGGATCTTCTGACAGTTCCTGCTAAAACTGGAGCAGAAGCATCAGTGTACGTATAATAATAATACTATCTATACACAGTGCCTGCATAAATATTTTACAGACTGTGAAATTTCCTGTCAGAAACGGGAATGAAAATATCGTGGTGACACATTTTTTCAAGGATGCGCGTAAAAGAGACAGTTGTTGAACTTCGCTTTTGCCTGAAAAAGTTCTTGGAACAACACGCACAATAGCGTTCATTAACAGAATCGGTTTTTTGCCCAAGCTAGAGTCGATACCGTACCCCCAATTAATGGCTTAAAAATGCAGCAAATTGACCGCTTGATATCGGAAAGAAGGAACCGATAAAATGCTAAAAATAGTTTCTCCAACACTTTTTCAGGTGCTTGGCACAATAATGACATAATTACAGGCCTTTAGTATTTTGATCTGACACATCCAAAAAAAAGGAAACACATTTTGTGCAGAAGCTGTTTGATTGCAAGACCGCGCAATAATAGTCAGTGGTTGAGGTCAGGTCAGTTTTCTTATTGCATTTTGAGGTCGAAGTACAGATCAGTAATTGTGCGCCATATATAAATAGATCCATCCTACATCGAACGAGTACCGCCATCCACTTTACAAAAAAGCCAATTTCGGGAAAAAGTTGTGAAACCTGAAAGAGCACCTGTAGCAAATGGCTACTGAGGCAAAGGTGCCGAAAACAAAGGCCACTGTGAGCATCAAGACGGCCACGAGGACACCCGTGTTTTGCTCTTTGTCATCGTACATCGTCTCAGTCCTTTCTTGGCCTTGACCTTCATTAAGTAATTATAGTGGTATATACACCACATAATTATGCCCAAAATGTATGTGAAATCTTGTAATTAGAAGGGTGACAATGATTTACTCACGTATGTAAGTGTTGGAGGGAGTTAACACCGCGTTGATCGGGTTTGGCGTCGGCTTCATCCCGGGGGGCGGAGGCTTCTTAAAGGGTGGCGGCGGCGTCGGGACAATTTTGGAACAGTCGTGCCCGGCGAAGCCGATATCACATACGCAAGTATTTATGTTGGAGCAGATCTGAAAGCATATAGAGCTTGTTCAAGACAGGTGCCCCGTCCAGGCCTTCGGCTGTTACACTCACCCCGCGGCCCGAGCACTCCACGTTGTTGACGTCCACAGGACATCGGGTGTAGGTTTTGAGAGGCCGGAGGCTGATACAGGTCTGGTTCATGCAGATCATCTCCTCGCCGCACTTGGTGCCGTCCTGGACCATGCCGTAGTCCTCCGTGACCTCGGGGTCGAAGGTCCCGCTCATCACCTTGCACTGGACCTCCCTGCCGTCGACAGTTTGGGTGTGGGACGAGTAGGTGCTCTGAGGAATCCTCGGTTTCTGGGACCCCATTTGGCAATGAAGTGTACCGCACTGGATGTTCCTGAAGAAAATTCCGAGGTTAAACGGGAAATGGCGCGTTAAATCAACAACAACAACACGTGCGCACCCAAACACGTGACATGTAAAGCAAATTTCCGGTTCCGTGGACTTACTCTCGATCGCAGGGTTTGTAGCCACCGCCGTACTTGTTCTGGCCGCAGTTGCCAGACTGGGTGCCGCCCGTGTTGAACTTGAGGAAGCAGCTCTCGTCGCCCGATTCGGCCTTATGGCCCCAGACATCCTGACATTGGTTCTGTAAAAAAAGGGTTTAATAAAGGCCAAAAAAGGCTGAGAAATTTCTTTACCTTCATGTTGGGACACTCGCCGTTGAAGCAGTAGCCTCGGCCGTTGTTGCACTCGACGGTGTTCTTGACGAATAAATCGGTGGGGCACTCGCCATCGGTCCCCGTGCAAAGTTCGGTCAGGTCACATTCATTTTCAGCCGGACGGCAAGGAAAACCGGGGGCTCGGAGCTGAAAAATTTATATGACAATGCAATATATGTAGAGCATTTAGTATACGTAGGTAGATAGATAGCATGTAAATATGTTTATTTTTGTTCCCCCATGATGTCCCGTGGGGAAAAGGAGGCTGCTAGCCTGCTACATTGTATTCTTTTCTGCGGTGCTTCTACCCTATTTTGTATCTTATGTGATTGACTAGGTTAGCATCACCCGCAGGAAAAACATACGTGGGAGGACATTTGGGCTAAACAAATGAACGGGAATGTGCTTGCTTTCTGTACAAAAGTATAAGTAAGTATAATGGATGTCAAGATGCTCTACAACAACATCTATGTAAAAAGAGCACTGCCGCTATCTCCTCTCAGTATGGGGTTACCGCGAGCAGTGTGTCGTTAATCCAGGCCATATCCCGGTTAAGCACCATTCCCCCTTCTAATCCCCCGTCATCGCGCCACACGCAAAGTTGAGGAGGCTGCCGAGGCTGCGAGGCCGCGAGGCAAATCTTGGCCTCGACAAAGAAGATGCATGATTTCATAGCGAACGCGCATACTATCTACTAGAAGGCCAAGGTCAATTCATGTATTCCATTACATGGGTGCAGATTGATGACACCAAGATACGTTGACAGCAGAGGCTGTTCTATCTTACCTTACAGTTGCTGTCACAACAAGGGCCGAGGGCGCACTCGGCCTCGCGTTTCAGCCTGCAGGTGACGGGATCGCAGCAGGGATCCCGCAGTCGACACTCATCTGCGCTGCCACAATCGCAGGCTTCGCCTTCGTCGACGACGCCATTGCCGCAGGAGCCAAACTCCGGGATCTGGTTGGGTTTGTTCAAGAGGCAGAGAGCCCGCCCCTCGCCCATCCACTGGTTGAATTGCTGCATCGAGCAGGTGGAGAACTTGTAGGGCTGGATCCCCTCCTCCCCAATGATGGTGGACCGCATCAGGCAGCCGTGCCAGTCGGGGCAAGTACAGGCCGACGACATCATGCCTTCAATAGGAGAAAGTTTGGTGATTTATTTATGTTCTTGTAATGAAGTTACAGTACGATTTATGTGAGAAACTTACTGTCGGGACTGTCGTGCCTGAACCCGACGTTGTGGCCGATGGCGTGGGCGAGGTTGGCGGCCAAGATGTGAGGCTGGAAGACGTTCACGTCGACGCTGATCCCCACGGCCTTCCCCGCGCAGATCGTCCCCACCGTGGCTATGGTCGACCGGCCATTTTCAAAGCTCTTGCCCCTAATCAATCAAGTCATTAGGTCACTATTGGGTACATAACCCTATTGCTTATTATTTACGTCAGGAGCTGAGCGGTGTCCTTGTCAACTTGGTAGAGTTTCCGCCCGACATAGTCGCTGAAGTCCTTCATGGCTTGCTGGATGTTTCGCTGACGCCCGAAGCCGGCCGCCTGATCCTGGTCCTGCCACGTCTCGACGTAGACCAACGACAGCCTCGTGTTCAAGGAGTTCTTGAAGTACTGCAAATTGGAAAATCGAAATATAACGCTTCATAAAACCTGGCCAACAAGAAGAAGTAAAAGCGTTACAACTTTGAAAGCCACCTAAAGTTGAGAACGAGGCGAGGTTCAAGTACTATAGTCAAGTGCGCGAGAAAGGCAAGAGAACTCAGTCGAGCAGAGAAGGAGTGGACAAAAAATCTTCAAAAAAACCTTCCCCTCAAGACTCTGACACGAGGCTGTACCCAACGAAAAAAGTTACGTTATTACAAGTACGAGGTACGCCAACGACGGCTTTCAAGATGAGAAACTTTCCAGCTTCTTGGCTAGAGAGCTTGCTTTGGGGCCTTTTTTGAGTGCATGTTCTCCAACTTTTTGGTGGTTGGTTAGTTGTAATCTAACCCTTTTCCAAGAATCTAAACATATACTCACCAAGTCGGCAATGTTGGCCACCTGAATCGCGTCGTGGATGACGTCTTTTCTGCTCGAGTGGGGACGCTTGTCAAACATGCTCTTGTCGAGGACGAGCGCGACCTCGATGAACTTCTTCACCGATCTGACGTCGCGCTTAACCTTGACCTCGGCCTCGCCGGAGGCCGCGGCCTTCTTGGCGGCCGCCACGATGTCGTCGACCTTGTCGTGCAGGTGATCGTGATCGTGATCATGTTCGTCGTCGGCCTTAGATCCCGATCCCGGGGTGGGGGGCGATTCCAAGACCGTGGCCTCCGAGGTCGAGCCCGCGGAGCCGGAGTCCCTCTTGCCGCGGTCGTAGCCGCCCCTGGTGGCGTCGAGGTAGTTGTCGGTGACGGCGCAGCCTTGCGGAGTGTTGTCCTTATACTCGTAGAGCACGTGGGGGTGTTTGCTCTGTTGTGTCAACAAAGAATGAATAAGGGGTGAGTGAAGTAGTGGACCCAACATATGGTACAAGTACGTATTATTGCCTTATAAAATGGCCAACTACATCTATAGTTATAGGGCAATAATACAGATCCCTCCGTTAAGTGCTTTGCATAGCAAAAGAGGTAGGCCATAGGTCTGGCCTATGCATTAGTTTTAAATAAGATATTTACTAAATATGATGAAAAATAGATATGTTTACCGAGAGATCGCCGCCATAGAAGGGGTGAATGACGAAGGTCTCGTTGCCGAGGTGGACAATCCCGGAGACCCCGTTGCAAGTCTGGAGTGCAGCCATCGACCCGGGGATGAACTCGCTGCCCGAAAAATCCTTCACTGTTCCGTGATAATAACAGTGTTCAATGTCCTATAAAGAAGAAAAAGAAACAATTTTATGATACCAAAAGTTTTCCTATAAAAACAGTCGTTATCATCTATATGTATTTAGGTAGGCCTACAACTATTAATAAGCTATTTTGTGCCTTTATGCACCTGTCAATTATGGATATGATGTTTCTTTTTCAGCCGGGAGGCCCTCAGTTTTTACTTATAATGACACGCAATCACAAGTCAGTCTACTGAGTACTTATCAAGGAAATGATGACGCCAGAGGCACCCCTAAGCGTTGGATCAGGTCAAAAACAGTCTCTTTACACTCTCCTGCCTTAGTAATGGTAAAAATGAAAATGCAAACTATTTTGGAAATTTCAAACGCGAGCTCAATTTGAGGAAAAATTGCATTACCTGTTGTGACACGGAGACGGCGCCCTCCTTTAGAAATTCCTTTTGCCTCACGTTGGGAGCCAGGAGCCGCCTGAAAATAAGTAGGTAGTATAGTCTTATATTCAGAAGAGAAGATTCAAAGCAAAATCGAGGACAAGGTGAAAAGAGGATCGAGAGAGAGAGAAAAGAAAAGGGGGAGAAAATCGTCAAATATTTGCAGTTCGATCTCTTGCCGACCTCGAGCGGCCTCGGCTTAAGAGCGAGCGAGGCCGCGCCGTTTGGGAAGAGGCTGTAAAATTGCCCTCTTCACCTGAGCCCCAAAGTATTTATGAAGGTAAAAATCAATTAAATTCTCAGAATAAATTTGGTCGGTCTTATCCGAGTCCCCCATTTTATTCTATAGATGTTCACTTACGTGTTGAGCTCGAGGTCCAGGCGGAACTTGTGTTGGAACGCTTTGATCAGGAGTGAGGTGCGTCGATAATGCTTCTGGTTCTGAAAAAAGGATGCAAAAAATTGACCATGTAGCTTCTTTCTGAATTGAATGTTATGCAATAGCATCTCTATGGTACCCAAATCTAAAAGAACCTAGCCTATTTAATTGAATAGAAAGTTCTTCTTTGGCAATGACTTCTTTATAAAGGCATGAAACTAGTCCTGCTTCTTTATTTTTGCTTTTTACTTTCTTGGCCGAAGATACAAAAAGTCTGCCACACCACCATCACCCATCCTCTCCACTTCTTTTGTATTACAGCAGCACGAGTCATGTGAAAACTTCTTATTACATAGAATCACTCACTGATTTCAAATAGTGCTAACCAGCCTTCTTGTACTTGACACATTGTCAGAAGGAGGCTTTCTCAAGTAAGTTTGACCTAGTTAAAAATCAATCAAAGATCCGGAGTTAGCTTGTAGTTATTTTGGTGAGGTTTTTTGCAGGCATTTCTTTAATGGAATGGAAAAAAGCTTTCACTGAAGGAACATTTTTCAAAAGTTGGGTATCATTATTTCAAAATGAATGATTCCGTTCGCTCTCTTTTTTTAGGCATGCAGGTACCTTCAGAGAGGTTAACCTGTGTGGCTCTTTTTACAGGATTTTTTGCCTAAAATGATAAGGGCTTCACCGACATGAATTCAGGATCTAAGAAGATGCTCCCTTCTTGAATGGAGGCGGCGCGTTTTAGAAAAAAAAGTTTTTTGACTGATTTTCCGAGGTCTGGTCAGTAAATATGCATGAGTGGGCGCTCGTATCTTCAGGCCATCTTCATGTTATTTTTATTCGTGAAATGTAGAGAGGACCTCCTCTCCAAAAGGAGATCATATTTATGCAGCGTGCAGATCAATTTTCATTGGTTATGTTTATTGAAAATGGATATATCGCTCTTCCTCCTACTTCTGCTAGCTCTGGAATTGGTGGTGGTGGTGGTAGTATTGAAGAAAACTGTTCTAGGAAGAGCGGGCATCCGCATAGCGCATTGCCATTTTCAGAACAATTTGTATTCCGAGAATGCACCAGGAAATGTATTAGCAGACCATAGTAGAGTACTCGAGTAGCTTTCGAAATGTTGCATTAATTCACCAAACTGGAGAATATTCAGATAAGAACCTGCCAAAAGTTTCATTGGAATCTCATTCTTTGATCCCCTTTCCTTCTTTTTTTTTGTTTGAGATTCCTTCCAAGAAAAGGCGCTCAAGAATGACAAGTGGTTCGGAATCAGACATGCGTCACCGACTTTCAGGTGGTCTCTATACCATTTTTAACATCTTCCTTCCTTCTCACTCGTGAACAAAAGCTGCCTTCTGCCAGGTTCCATTCTATTGAAACTAGTTAAATAAAATTTGGTTTAGAACTCACCCGAGTTTGGCCATCCAGCCCTGACGGATCGTTCATTCCTCGACCAGGTCCTCCGTACTAGAAAAAGAAATAAGGCATATTTTACGTGAAAAAGTGAAAGCTCAGCAGATAACTATTCCCATATTTTCTTTTTATTTCCCATAAAAAAGTGAGCTTTTTGCCCTCCCACTTCCTGTTTTAAATTATCCCTTTCTATATAAACACTATCAAAGCAGCATAGTGCCTTTGTTTCCACATCCTCCTTGGCAAATCTTTTTCAGTAAATATTACTATGTGGTTCCTAGAACCTAGAGAGCAGGATTTTTAATGAACACTCGCCGAGCGTCCGTAGAAAAATGAGAAAATGGAGAGAGGAGAAAAAAGTGGCAGATTTTTCCAATGCCTTGCTTTTCTGCACAATGAAAGGGGTCCATACAAAACGAGATGCTTCCTCCAGATAGGAAAACGTTGCTGGAGAAGGAACTGCTCTTAAAATGGACGATGCATCAATTAAGTGTGTTGGTAACTCCCCTCTTTAAGTGTCTTCTTTTCGCAGAAAGTCTTGGACAGTCATCCAATAACGGAATTCTTTTGTGTTTAGAAGCAACACAACAATTCATAGCTTGTTTTGCTTCAAAGAGCCCATTTGAATTCAAATTTGACCAGCCAAGCATAGATTTGCATTGTCATTTGAAAGATGACCTTACCTTCCCGTAAGATCCAGAGACTTCTCTGGTCGAGACGCCATAGCGTTCCCTTTGTCGGATTTGTATGGGGTAGATGATCTGGTAGAACCGGTTGCCCAGGTTCCGGATGAAATCTTGGTTTTGCTTGTAGTCCCTGAGGAGTCTCTCAACCTCTCCTGCGATACAAAAAATCAATTTGGTCAACTTGGGAGAAAAGATAAGTCAGTTAAGTAGGTAACTATGGCAACAACACCCAACTTTCTGCATCCGCTAGTAAGGAGAACGCGTTGTCAAGACTCAAAAATGAAAAGAATAAAATATCTTACCTCTGGGAGTGTCATCCAGCATCCAGTCAAAGTCTTGCTCATTCACTTCAACACCATTTCGAAAGTAGTCGTTGCCTGGAACAAAATGCAAACTTTAGAATAGCAACCACAAAATGTTTCTAAGAAGATATCTGTCCTTGTATTAGTGATGCATAATAAGCCTTAATACTGCCACAGAACATAATCCATATTGTTGGAGGAAGGCAGGGATGCAGATTAGCATATAATGGTTTTGCGTAAAGCATTAGTTTTCGTCTCTTGGTGCATCTACATATATTTCTATTAGCTTACTAAAATCTACACAGAGCTCTGCCTCTCATCGATGTGGCTCAAATCAAAACGTCTGAAGTGGACAAAGTAAAGCAACATTGCAGCAAAAGCGGGGCATTGCATAATCAAGTCAAAGGTCTTCTGGTGCTGACATGAAAATAAGCATCTGAAACAGGCTCTGCAGAGAACGTCATGAACAGCAAATGCTGTGTGTACGAGTAAGAGTTTAGCTTTTCAATGACGTAGCCACATTTTCTAAGTTTAATTGAAATTCCTTGGCTTTGTGCATGTTTTTTTCCTAAAAAAAGGGGAAGAAGGAAAACTTTTTCGACATAATCTACGGCATGACACGAGCGAACGAGGTCCATAATAGGCTCTGAGGTAGTTTTTTGGACCATTTTGTTAGCCTCGCACTCACTCACTCCCCTTTCCTTCCTTCAGGCTTCAGGGTTTTTTTTCTCGTTTTCTGATTAGTGCCAATGATAAGGTTTTGCAAGTCAGCTAAAATAAACCAACCTATTTACTGCTTCTACTGGTACTCTTAACTCTATACATTCAAAGAAAAGGTTGACACGAATGAAAATGAAGATAAGCCTGTAGCTTACCTCCTTGGCCACTTTGACTGCTCCAGTCCGCGACGGCTAAGCCGACCAAGAGGCTAGCTGCGACCAGGATCTTTTGGACCATCATGGTGACAAGCTCTTGATGCAGATGATTTCAAACGGATGGAGGAGGTTGTTAGGAACAAGATTGGCACTTTTCAGTTGCATAGGTGGTGTTCTTGTATGATGGGATCAGACTTTTCTTGAGCTCTTCAGCAAACATTGGTCAGGAGGATAGGGTAAAAGCACCAGCAGACTATGTATTATTACTTAATACTTGTATTGTTCAGTTATGTCTTTGCGTTTCTGAAAAACCACATAATTTGACCAACGTTTTGAGGTTTCAACACATTTTCACGTAAGTTAGGGATAAGAAAAAGTCTGCTTGCTCCCCGTCGTTGGCCTCCATTTCTTTGCAAACCTTTGCAGCACCATCCGAGGTCGCGAGGTCGGACCTGTAAATGCGGCGGCCTCGTCCACACTCTTCTTGTCAACACATCCAGTCGCAGACCCAAACCAGATCTTTATTATCTACGTCTTAAAGCACTCCATTAAGTCTTTTTCACAACACGACCAGCTATGCCAGTAATATTGCTGTGTGGCATACAATGGTGAACACACTGACTGGTGAAGAAACACTTAAGCAAGCACCACCTTCCTTCAACTTTGCTTCTGCAGCAAGACCAACAAACAGCAGCAGCTCTACTAGCAGCCTCTGGGTTCTCGAGAAAGAAGAGGAACTACTACAACATAGACCAACTTGTTCTTCTGGTGTTCTGTATACATAATGCAGTGGGAGAGCCAAGAGCCTCTCCTCCTCCTCCTCCTTCCTCCCGTTTCTGCGCGCGTCCTCGACGGCCTCGAAGGCGGCCTCGCTGCTATAGCTTCGTCCTTCCTAAATACAACGGCGGGTCCGCATGAAAAAGAACGCCAAAACCAAGCGTAATGTACAAGTACATAAGGCCTTGTTAGTGTGTCTACATAGCCTATATTGTGTGTAGTCTCTAAGCGCTGTCCCCTATAGCGGACTCGTCCCCTTATTCTTGCTTCAGCCTCGCGGCCTCGAAGTCTTGCAACGCAAAGAAGACGAGCGAAAGCTCCCCAAACGCCAAGATCAGCAGGGGTGTAGCAGGCAATAGGCAATAGCATAGTTTGGAAGACTTACTTAGAAATAAGGTATACTAGCAGTGAAAGCGAAAGCAGGCAACCTAGGC
>JAAUYL010003981.1_pt1 | contig 11463 bp, 13 predicted proteins | sample 7278011 | NCBI WGS metagenome assembly JAAUYL01 (sample SAMN14350225, study PRJNA611818) | marine sediment metagenome | isolation source: surface marine sediment (1.8m) | place: French Polynesia: Moorea | collected 2018-08 | reverse complement strand
GGAGCTTTGGGACGTGACTGATTCGGCCGCCTTGGCCCTGACTCGCCGCATCTCGCCGCCGGCAATGATGTCCTAAAACAAAATGTAGATTTAAGCTCAAGTTAAAGCCCGACTTTAAGCTTGCGCATTTCAAAAGCCTAACCCCTTTTCAACGGCAGCTTTCATTCATGGACAATCGCTTACCTTCCTGTACTTGATGGCGGCTCCAAAGGAGGTCTGACTCTCCCAAATCCAGATTGGCTGAGCATTGGATCGAATCTGGTAAAGGTAATCCTTCAACAAGATGTCGCGATGGCTCCATAGCATCTGAGAGTAGCGGCGACGCTTCTCTTCGAAGCCAGTCTCACTGCCTAGTTTCTCGTTCAGGTAGAAGAGGATCCCCGCGGTCTTCTGGATCTCCGTACCTGCAATGAAAGCAGTCCGGTGTAGCGTCAAGCTTTTACTCGAGCTTAAGACCACGCTAATGTCTATGTTACCTTGCTCGACGCGCAAAAAGACTTTGGCTTCGGTGCCCACCGGATCTTGAGGGGTCTTCAAAATGAAGGTGGCATCTCGCTCCTTCATCGGCACCACATCTCTGTCAATCTCGGTTTCCGTCATCTCGCCAAATGTTGGGCAATCCGGGTATCCCTCTCCAGGAAGGTAATCAAACTTGTCGTCGCGGTAACTGAAGACGATCACGCCGTCGACGTACAAATTGCCCGACGAGGCTCGCTTGACGAAGTCGGCCTCCAAGACCTTCGAGGCCTCGATTTTTTCCTTCTCGGCCATCCTTGGTGGTCGATTGCACTTGAGTGGCAATCAAAGCTCGAGATTCAGCTGGATTGAAAGCCTACTCCGTGGATTCGCTTCGTTAGCAGTCGACTTGACAATTTCAATCGAAGCCTGAGATTAATTTTTGTCCGGCCAACTTTCGCAATTTTTTTTTCGATTCGTCACTAATTTCTCCGACGGAATTTTTTCGTTAATTTTTGTGCGCCAAAATTTTTTCAAAACAAAAACAAATCGAAAAAAGTCAAATCACTTCTTCAGTGCAACCAAAGCAACCAAAGCATGTCGCTGCCTATCAAATAAGCCTTACACTTGATGCATGTCCAATGTAAACAAGTACAGGCAGAAAAGGCAGAATTGGCCTGCGTTGGCAGTAGCCAATCTGTTACGTCAAATGAAATCCAAATGGACAGGCAACGACACTTGCAGCGATTCAAAACTTTTCGACTTTGAAACTCAGGCTTCGATCAGTGCTTCAACTGGACATTCTGCACCTTCTCACATACACCAATACGCGAAGTGAGCAGACCCTTGACATACCTGGAAGACACAACGGAATCGAAGTTTATTAATGCTTTGGCTTGGCACACATACAGAATTAATTCATAGTTTTCATTGCAATGTTTCTCATACTGACCGCCTTTGGGTTGTAACGAGCATACAGAATAATCATATTCACCTGGAGTGGATATTGTAAACATATAGATTCGAATAGAAATTGAACACAAACAAACATAAGTAACAACAACAACAAGCACAGTGACATTTAATTAAGGTAATAATTATTCGCCGTTGTAAGTGATATCGGTTGAGCTGCGAGTCAGGCTTCAACTTAGGCTTCAAAACAATAACACGCTGGATAGTTCGTAAAAGTTGGCACGCCATTCACTCAGAATTCCTGGAGGTCCTTCGTCCAGACGAACAGCTTCAAATCAGCCGCGACTACAGCACGAGCGATGACCCTTTTCTTGGCCAACTGTTGCTCAACTGTGCTCTCGGCCACAGCTCTCATCACGCCGCAATCTCTCCAGTTGAACAAGCCATGCTTGTCGTTGAATGGGATGCAGTGCACCTTCTTGACACGATAGTGCTCGCCATCGTCATCCTCGCCAACGTAAGAGTAAATGCGACGAGTGTTGTCCACCAACAGGTGATCCATGTCGTCGTCTTGGCGCTTAGGCTTGAACTTAAACACTGTTTGGCAGGCGTGACCTCGCTTGGCCGCAATCAGCGTGTTCACGTGCACTTGCTTGCCGATGGAGGCACCTTGTTCTGCGAACGACCGTCTGACAACGCCATAGAAAGACTCAGCCTTTTCTGCAGACAACTCTGACAAGGGCCTCTTGTTTCGCCAATCGGGCAGATGGTAAAGTGCATGTAGATTGGGAATGCATTTGTCCACGCCAAGCATATCCTCAACTTGCCTGTACAAGATGGATATCTGATCGCGAAGGCCAACTCCTCGGCGACTTCCGTGCCTGTACCAAACATCGCCTTGGGCTGCCATTCTCAAGATCCATGTGTAACGATACCACAAAGCTGCAGCATCGCGATGTCCCCTCTCGTGATAGTAATCACCGACGTCGATGCCCATGAGTGCCACAAACTGTTTCCACTCGTTGCATCGCCACTTTGGTGGGTCCATCGTGCGACGATCGCGCTTGAAGTCTGAGGGGAAGCGCAACTCACAGTATGCCTCGCTGATGCTCGTCGTCAACTCATTCACCTGCTGCTTCAGGAAGAACTTCTTGGCCACATTCTCCCAGAAAAATCGCGATAGGCCGGCAAACAGATGCATCGGTTCGATCGCGACGCAGTCCACAATGGAGAAGTTAGGAATGTTGAGAAGTGGACTGAATCTTTTCGTGCCACCAACTGGGCAGCCGAGTTCGAGTGTTTTGGCCGCTAACTCGTGGAAACTTTGATCATCCCTGAGCGGCTCTCCCATTGTTGAACTTGGCCACACTACTCCAGGAGCGCCTTGCCGTTTCACGCCCTTGGCAAAACAATGTAGGCAACCGTGTGCTCCGTTGAAGTGATTGTGGCCACATAGCCGCAACCTCTCCGGGAGATCGCAAATGACCAGCTCGACTTTCATGTGAGGGTACCGCCTTAAGTCCGCGAGTAAGCCCTGCAACAAGTCGTCAGGCGTGATCGGATAGTCCTTGGAGTAGAGGACTGTGTTGTAGCTGAGGATGAGGTTGCAGCAGTTGTGGCGGACCACTTCACAGATCATCTTCATCGAGCCTGTTGTTGAGGGGCTGACGCCGTCTACGTAGAAGGACAGTGGAATTTCGTGTTTCTCAGTGACAGCCTCGGTCAGGCTATCACCGCGGTCAGTGCCTTGGTGTAGCAGAGCGTGGTAAGCCATGAGCTCGTTCAGATCGGCACGAGTCTCACAGATCAACGGAGCATATTTTCTCGAGGGATAACGCTTCCTGCGAAAGGCCTTGCCTTTGACATGAGTGATGGCCTTTGTACGCCTGTGCTGCAGCGTGTAGTGGAGCGTGCAACCGGGGAGATCATCGATGACTTGCTGCCTCAGCGAGTAGAAGCCCTTGGGTCGCTCGCCAGTGAAGACCTCATAGATCTGTTGGCACAATCGCCAAACTTTGTCCAGAAAAACAATAGGTACGTGATGGTGAGTGCCAATGACAAGAAGCCGCTCGAATATAAGTTGTGGGTCCTCGGCAATGATGTCCTCGTTAGGAAAGTGAAGAAGCTCCTCGAGGTTGCTTGGTAATGTCTCGGGTGGCCCATTGTCCACCCATAGGAATGGCCTCCATTCGTCACGTAGCTCGCGTTCATACTGAAAAGAAAGCCAACGTTAAGCCCCAGCTAAAGCACGAGTTATAGCTCAAGACAGTATTACCGTCATCTCACGCTCCTCCCTCGATGAGTCGAGATCAATCGTGTCATTTTGCCGTCTAGCAGGGCGTTGCTCGTGCCCAGTGATTGGATTCGATTTGGCCCGCTCGAGGTCATCATTGCCGAAGTTGACGAAGAAGTTCCTGACGTCGTCCTCATCTGAGTAGTCTGTTTCGTCACAGTCTGTGGTTGTCTCAGAATCGGAATCCCAGCTCCTTCTCACTCGTGGCCACTTGGCACTTGCGTGCAGCTCGTTCTCGGAATCACTCGAGAGCTCATCGTCTTGGGCTTCCTCTCGAGCTACAGCCTCAGCTACATTCGGGATTCGCTCGTCAATTCGCCGGAGAATCTGGCCGATGCTGTTGTCAGAGTCATCCGAGCCATCATCATTGTCCATGGCAATTTGCAACGATTTTAAGGCTTGGCGTTGCACCTTCTTGACCTTGCTCTCCTTGAAACACCACGGTTTCCCGCCAACGGCAGCCTCATTGCGCTGAGCATGTGGAATCGCTGCATGACGAGAACAGCCGGCCCTCGGTTCAAAAGGCAAGCCAGAGTTGGCCTCCGTACGATCATCTGCGACTATCAACTGTGTCTCAATGTTGGACTCGTCCTGCTCATTGGTGTCAGTTGCCGCTTTGGATTGAGCTTCATCTTGAGCTGCGGTCCGTTGACGAGCGGACAAGAAGACAGCACTGGCCTCATTCAAGTCGTCGTCGCTCGAAAAGTCTGGCGAGTCATTGCCATCCACGTTGAGAATGCGAATGCACTTCAGGCACACACAAGAAGGTCCATGGAGAGGCTCTTGCGCGTCAGCAATCATGTTGTCCAGCGTTGTTAGGTGATGCTCGAGTTTTCGCGATGTTGATGCCCCAGAATCATCCGATCTGCCACTGTCAAAGACAGTTGTTGCTGAAGGAGTCAAGCCTGAGTCGGAGTTGTGCACGACGGGCTCCTCGCTGATCACAGAAGTGTCGACAGATTGTTGTTTCTCCGATCCGGAGGCCATGGACATACTCGATTCCTGAAAAGCATAGTTAAAGCCCATGTTTAAGCTCAACTCAACACAACACTTAAAGACTCAATGCATCGTCTATCAGCATTAGATGTGCACACTACTTACGAGTACTCGACGTTTGGCCTCATTCATTATTGGCAAGTCGGGTCCGTGGCTGGCGGAATAGCTGTTTTGCATTTGGCGCCCATCTGTTTCGAAAACGTCGTCGCTGTCCAGAGAGATGTCAGTGTGATCTATTGTGTTGATCCGGCTCCCAACATCGCTTTCCGACGGGGGTGGAGAAAACTGATCCGGGGATGACGAGAGTTCGTAGTCGCTGGAATGGTACTCTCTGAAACGGGTGATGTAGTCCACAGTTTCATCTGTGATCTGAAGTCAAAACAAAAGCCTTAGTTAAAGCCTGACAAAAAGCATCTCGTCATGGATTTTACCCGCTGAAGCCTCACTACTGGATTGAAGGCGGGCATTGTGGTGACATATTCAACAAGGCCGATGGCTTTCTGATTGCGAACCACACGACCAGTGTTTCCGACACAATCAGACTTGTCAGTCGCAGATGCTGACCTTGTTTGGGTAGCCTGATCTTGGCACTGAAGAAAATCCTTGGTCGAAGTGGCTCGAGATTGCTTTGAGGGTTGGTGGATTTTCTCTTCACTCTCTCGCTGGCTGTCCAGAGGATGCTGCCGTTTCTGAAAAAGATGACAATGAGAGACGTGGACAAGACGTTCAAGTCTCAAGTGAAGTGCTTACTCTAGCGTTGCTCACTTTGTTCATTGCCCGGACATCATGGGATCGCTGTTCCCACTCGTTGAGGGGTTTGCTCGGCGACATGTTTCGACATCTGCCCTGTCAGTGGACATGCCTGGAATAGAATCGAGAAGCATGAGAAAAAGCCAAAGCATAGCCTGAGAACGGCAAATAAAATGTGTGTGAAGACATCAATCAAACAGCGTAACTTACTGGCTCTGTCCGATTTATTTTTCCACGGCCTGTTGAGCGCCTCCCATTTTCGCCGGGTAGCACTTCTTGTCACTGCCCGATTCGGGTCAGGGTTCTCGATGACGACGTCGCCACGGAAATAGTCGCGTAGGTTAATCACGGCTGAAAGTCGAGCTTAAAGTTAGGCTTCAATTTGAATGCAGTTTTGAAGAGACGTCCACCTTTCTTCACACGCTGCATGATGATTAACTTGACCGCGACAGTGGCCCTGAAAGACCGAGCGACGTCGACTTGAGGCTGTTCGTCTACTCTTTCACAATTTTGAATTGACTGAACACATGGAAATCACTTTTTGGCAGAAAATCCAAGTTACACTCTTGCCAGCCCGAAGGCCATGCTGTACTGAGTTTGTTATTGTTTTCATAATCAGCGTTACCAGACGGCAGCCGGAGTTGAGTTAGCAATTTGTGGCACTTTTTATAGTAATTTGTCAACAAACACAGGCGATTGTATGATGCAGCTGATTCTCAGTAGCTACGTATGCAACTCTGGTTGTGTGGGCTGAGAAATTCACCGAATGTCGAGTTGCATCAAACTGAGTGTCGAAGCTGAGACTTCCATTTCCTGGATTTTTGAACACTTGTAAGTGAAAGCGTGAATAAGCCGTCGACAAATTGAAATTTGGATTTACGCATAAAAGTGAACGAGCTAAAGCCTGAGTTAAAGCCCAACGAAAAGCGTGACATGGCGGCTCCGACGAAGATGCGTGTGGTGTTGCCGATCGGCCCCGAACAGCAAGCGAATCGCGAACTCGAGCTGGCAAAGTTGCTGGCCAGTGGCAAGAACGTCATTAGCGGCATCTTCTTCACCTCGAGGGACATGAGATTTTCCTTCATTGGAATTGAGGGCGACACCGAAATCCCGCTACGAGATCAAGTCCCTGAGCTACGAAGCCAAGATTGTGACCTTGGCTTGAAGCGAAACAAGACGCACACAATCAGCTTCGTGAAAGCCAATCCACCCACGTATGCTCGGCTTTTTGTGCGGGTTCTGGCAGGTAAGGCTTTTACTCAGACTTATGCTTAGGCTGGAGCGTATTTCGCGCCAGATTTGCAGCCCTGGCTGATGTTGAGACTGACGGCGTTATCTTTTGTTAGGCTGCCAAGAGATTCAGATCCTCGCCGCCTGTCAATACCTAAACGGGAGAATGGACAGCAACGTCAAAACATTCCCGGGCCATATGGAACGATATGAGAAGTTGGTCCCACTCTGCCGGGACATCTTGCATCCCGAGTTCCGCTACTTCACGAGGCACAATCGACTCAAGCCGTACATGTGGCATCCGGTCGTCTTGTCTTTGCCCGGATCAATCCCGACGCTTGGGGTAAGCTGAACATGTAAAGCAATATAACTCGAGCTTTATCTTAGGCTTTATCTCAGGATTTGGTTCACAACGGCCCGCATGCAATGGCCGTCGATGACGAGAGCCCGAAAAAGTTTGGTCAGTGGCCGGAAGTCACTCTCATTCGGAGATCTGACGCCGAAACGATTCATCATGTGCCACAGTTGGAGCCGTCTGCCAAGCCAGATGATTTAGGACCCCAGGTTGACAATCGTGCTGCCGACAACAACGTCAGCAACTTGCCCCAGATGGATGGCAGTGTGACCATGAATGTTTCACCGGAGGCTGTCCGGGCCGTAGCAGATGGCAAGGAGAGCCAGATAAACCCGCCGGGGCCAGTCCTTGTCGTTCCGGCTGCAGATGGCGCTGAGACTGGAGCTGCAGCTGAGGCTGCGACTGAAAAGCACGATGCAGCCGTCGATGAACTTCCGCCATACAGCGAGAGCGATAGCGATGATGTGGAGGGTGACACTGACGCCATTGAAGAGGTGCCCAGCCAGGATTCAGAGTCCGAGCGTGAGGAGGACGAGATCAATGTCGACGATTATGACCTTGGGAATGTCACTAGCCATGACCGCAGCAAAGTGTCGAATCCACTGTCCAAAAGCAAGTCGCACGTTTCGGACCACGACAAAGCTGCTGACAGTGACCTCTCGGAGGATGAGGATGTCGATGATGTCGAGGAGATTCTCAGCGGGAATCTAGATGTGCCTGGAGTGAAGGTGAGAGAACCTACAATTTAGCTCAAGATTAAGCCCGACTTAAAGCCTGTGTACATGTTGCAGGAAGCCAAGGTGATTGACGATCGTCCTGTGACACTTAGGCGTTTGCATCAGGCCCTTCCGAAGAACAAGGAAGCCATCCCGAATGGTCTTAAGCAAAAGTTGGCCTTCTCGATGTTGGTTCTGAACATTCGCAAGCTGGTGAGTGAGTTGTCGATAATTGTATCGTAAGCCATTGAGCATGATGATATGTTAATGAAACTGTTTTCAACGATTGTAGGAGATTGAGTACAACAACGAGCGTAACGTCGACGAAGATCGATGAGGGCAAGCTGTTGAACCAACGTCAAGTGAAACGCGAGCTGAAGCATCTCCTGGAGCTCATGTGTAAGCGCGATAAATGGGATTCCAACCAGCGAGTCAAGGAGGCCAAGGCTATTGTCAGCATGAAAAAGAAGAAGACGACAAAGTTGGGGCGGAAGAAGGAGGCTGAGAAATTTGAGCATGTCCAACGCAAAAGGCTGGAGCAGAAGGCCAACATGGATAGGTCATCATCTATCGAGTTCGAAGTTGAGCATGGCCCACGTCTACCTGGATTAGACGGCTTTGGAATGTATCGACGCCAGAAGGATCAAATAGCCGAGTACAACCGGAAGAAGAAGGAGCAGGAACGCAAGCGGCGCGAGCTGTCACGGTGTGGGTCCACGTCGTCGAGTACTGGCAGCGTGAAGCCTCTACACAAGGTCCTTGGAAAGCAGTCTCAGGCTTTGCCTGGAGCTTCACTTCGAGCTTTAGCTCAAGAAGACGTGTTTCGAGAGATCAACACGACGCGTGATTCCGGCGCCAATGTTTCACGCTCTGAGAAATCGAACCGAAATGCCCCGGCGGCCATCGACAACACTGCGGCCTCAAATGAGCCAGACTACGAAGGCCAAAATGGCATTGTTGGCGTGCCACGTGGCTATGTCAAGGCCAATACTCTGAAGCTGATGCAGGAGGTCTACAAGCAGCAGACGACGCTTATGAACAACACGAAGGACAAATTCAATACGATGAGCCACCAGTTCAAGGTAAGTCGCCCGGAATGGATTTGATACATTGTCATTGGTGTGTGGGACTTTGACTTGAGCTTAATGTTAGGCTTTAGTGAAGTTTCTGTATTGTCAATAAGCAATATCTTTGCCTTTTAGAATCTTGGGCAGCAACAGCGCAAGAGCAGCAAGATTTTGAGCAAGAACTGCTCGTCGATCAAGAAGCTGCAGGAGGCCTTCTTTGACTATGATGTACAAAGCTATCAGGAGCTTTGCGATGTCGAGGCCGAGTTCATAGCAATGCTTCCGGTCGATGAGCTGGGTCCTCGAACAGATTTCATCTTCAGTGACCCCTCCTGCGCCAAGACAATTGCCAAGCATGTCTACACCAGCCTCAACAACGAGGGTTACTCCTCGCCGACATTGACTCAAGTTGTCAACGAGACAGCTCGTGCGTGCTTCAGCGTGCACCTAAGAGCCCACCTCCACATCGTCAAGCGTCAATGGAAAGAGTGAGTTTTGGTTCACAGAGTCTGTCATTTATTGGTGTCAATAAGTCTTCCAATTTCATTGCAGCACTGTCGGATGGCACAAGGTCAAATGTCCCGTGTCGTACCAGAACTTGATGGAGAAGTTTGTTTTGCCACGTCTTTGCCAGAACAACCAGAGCCTGAGGGACAATGGCAAGAAGGCTTGGAAAACAGTGTTGTACAAGCACTTCAAAAACACTAGCGAGACTTACTTTGCCTGTCACTGCAAGGGGGCCACGTCTCAGCGAGAATTCGTCATTCAGAGACGACTCAAGAGGATCGAGCTGCAAAGGAAGCATCATGTAAGCGACATTGATATTAAGCTCGAGTTAAAGCCTAAAGAAAAGCCCAATTTGCGACTTTAACTGGCATTTGACGGAGCTCTGTCTTCTTTAGGATGCAGATTACGAAGGCCGTGAGCTCATCATCCCCACCGTGGAGCAGGAGATCAACCAGTACGGCAAGCACAGCCAATACTTCGAGGATGGCCAGGATCTGAATCAGAGCCAGGGAGAGAAAAGCCAGCGGCCACTGAAAAGCATGCCTGATGAGGATAAGATATTCGAGCCGCTGCCCAGCCTGGAGGTGCTGGCGGCCATGGCGAACCGCCTCAAGGAAGCAATTGGTGCGTGCGTCAGTGGCCAGAAAAAGACGAAGGTACATATCAATTAAGCCCGTGTTGAAGCGCGAGTCGCAGCCTGACTTTATTTCTGTTTTCATCACAGACCGGTATCTCCTCTGGCAAGGTGGTCAAGGAGCCGACTAAGCGCAAGGCAGCCAAGGAGAATGGCACCTCCTCAACGTCGTCGTCGGCGTCCAGCTCAAGTTCGTCGTCATCGTCTAGCAGTTCAGAGTCCGAGGTGGAGCAGCCCAAGAAACAGAAGGAGTGCAATTTGGCGCCCCTAAAGGTTTTGATCGGGAAGAAGCGCAAGCGGCCGCCGAGCAGCAGTGAGTCCTCAAGCGACGTTGATCTTATCGATGAGAGCGTGTTTAGGAAACCCTTACGTGCTGCGAGTCACGCTTCAACTTGGGCTGGACCCTCGACGTCCACTCAGATGCCACCTCCCACGGGGAAACCCAAAGCATTCGCTGAGCTGATGGGTCAGGCTAAAAAGTCGAAGAAAAAAAGTCACGAAATTCCACTCGAAGCTAATCGCCAATGATATAGGCTTTCCTTTATTTACCTTTTGTTATGTATTTGCGAATTTGTTAGCTTTTGCCATTGTCATTGATTTGCAGAGCCAATTTTAAACTAAATCTTTTTCCAATTAATTTTTCGCTGAATAGATATTTACAAGCGACATTAATGAAATATGAAACAGCATGTATTTTCAACAATAGATTTGCGAATGTAAAAGCAGCAGTTGATGCCAAACTTGAAAATGCTCAAATATCAAAAGCAGTCGTAATGTATATGCCATTTAAATGCGAAATGCCAAGCGGAAAATATACGCATTCAACACGAAATTTATCTGTCATTCCTTCTCTGCGAAAAAAGCACTCTTACGAGCGCGATAGTTAGGACGAAGCCTGAGATTAAGTCCGATGAAAAGCTCATCATTGGAAATAGCTTTTGAGAAGAATGACAAGAGGAATTGACATAATGTTAAAGCCTCAGTAATGGCTTCGTATTGGCTGAACATTGGCTGTAAAGTAGGAAAAAAAGCTTGTAATCCAGTTGGGCTGAAAGCACGGCTTTTCGCCAACATTTTGATGGCACTTGATATAGGCTATCAACCCTCACGGGTAGCCCAACAATCAGCACACTCACGAAACCTTTCCAGCCGATAAAAAAGCCCGAGCAAAAGCAACGTGTGCCATGTCCAGAATAGACATGTCCGATGTTGACATTGAACTTGTCGATGTCGACATTGCACATGGTCAGGCTATAAAAGTTAGTCTGTATCCCTAGCTTAAGCTCGAGTCAAAGCTCAACATTCAAAGTCGCGCTTTTTTATGGCTACAAACATGGCATCAATTCTGGTGGGGATTGACCATGTCATTTCAGAAGGAAACATGACAATGACATCAAGGACATCCAGGCTTCTCATGACATCAAACTCAAGATTGTCCAAGAGTCCAATGACAGTCCCGATGTGAAAGCAGGCAAAGCTGACGTCATTTTGGAATCCAAGAGGAAGGATCTGGATCTGGCGGAGACCAGATTTGATGAGGCGATAAT
>JAAUYL010041907.1_pt1 | contig 11466 bp, 17 predicted proteins | sample 7278011 | NCBI WGS metagenome assembly JAAUYL01 (sample SAMN14350225, study PRJNA611818) | marine sediment metagenome | isolation source: surface marine sediment (1.8m) | place: French Polynesia: Moorea | collected 2018-08 | reverse complement strand
CAAAAGGATGATGAGATCAAATTAAATACTATCAAAAGGATTGAATTATCTGTTGATGAATTGTGAATACAGAGTATTTTGTGTAGTAAATATAATTATAGGTAAATGGATGAATATGCAAATAATCTAAAGAGGGACTTTCAAATAGATTTCAGTTTGTAAATAGCATATTTGTAACTGAGATGATGCTACATAAATATGTAGATAAGATATGGTCGATGGATAGAACTGGTACGTAGAATAAAAGGTCTCATATGAGACCCAAAGAAAGGCATTAGTAGCAACCCTCAACTTGTACTCAATTGTATGTAAAAATGTTCAGGATGAAAATACATGTTGTTATTTTTTTGAAGGACCTTAATGGTTAAAATCTGGATAATAAAATATAGTAGGTCTGCAATATTTACCTGCTTATGAGACTCCTCAAGATGCTTCATCAAGACAGCAACCACAACATTGACAAGAACGAATTGCGCCATCAGCACAAACACGACGAAGAAGAGTGGGGCGAAATAGGGGGAAACACAGCAATTTCTCAGGCACTCGTCGCCATCTTCACACTCCTCTCTCAGGGTGTCCTTCATGATGCCATTCCAATTGTCACCCGTGGCTATCCGAAACAATGTCAAAAATGCCATTCCAAAGGACCGGAAATGAGCATGCTCTCCCAGACCCTGGCAAGGGTGGTGCTCATCGCATTCTGTAAAAATATTGTCATCATTAAAAGACATTTAAAAATAACATTTTTTTAACTTACCCAGTCGACCAAACATTTCGACACCCAAGGCAGCAAAGATAAAGAACAGCAGGAAGAACAGAAGTCCCAGGTTCCCCACTTGTGGCAGGGCTTGCATCACAGTGTCCAAGAGGGCACGTATTCCTTTGGCCATCTTCAGCAATTTCAAAACTGAAACAAAGACATTTTTAATGAAGTGTGTTTCGACGTGATCTTTTCTATGCAAGAAACCGCCAAAAGCGGCGTTTTCTACGCTTATAGCGGTGGATAAACTCAAGGCCGGTCTGGTAGCTTCCAAATAACAAAAAAAACGAATAGGAATTTGTAGCATCAGTTGACAGTTGTGATTTGGAAGCGAAAGTGAAACAAAGTAAAAGAAAGAGCAAAACCACAAACCTCTGGCTATCCGGAGGACTCGCATCACCCTCATGATGGTCGGGTTAATCGGCATCATGTCGGACTTCAGTTCTTCTAAAACGATACCCACAATTGACAGGAAGACAATCCCGACGTCCAACTGATTCCATCTGATCGGAAAATTAAGAGAGAGCACGTCAAAAGTCGTCGAACATTAAGGTAAGAATCAAATTCTCACCTATCATTCAAGTATCTCCCGCAACCTAAAGCGGAAATCTTCATTCCCGCCTCCATGATGAAAACAGCAGTGAAGAAGTAATTGAAAACTTTCAGTGCGTATGCCAGACCCTAGAGCAGAAGAAACTCGATTTATTCAAAGCTTATCTAAACTCAAGGAGGATTTTCTCACCCTCGGCATCATGTAGAACTCCATTGCCATGGTGATGACATTGAGTCCAATGACTGCTGAGATGGCGAGGTCAAAGTATTTGGAAGTCACCATATCATGGATTGTCTTCCTGGTCTTGGAATAGTCAATGTAGTATGGGGTTTCCATCATCTCTGAAAATTGGCAGAACAAAAATAGCATTAGATTCGAGAGCAAGGAGGAGTCTTTTGGGCGTCTCATTCAAAAATCTTGTTTTTGCTAATGATGCTATATCCAATTTCTATCGGTTCCAATTTTGGGAGCTACATCTCATTTAAGATCTAGTAGCTACAGTTGATTGTCAGGTAGAAGTTGGTTGTTGGCTTGCTTTTATTGTACAGGCTTATCATCTGAGCTGAAGGATGATATTATTGCTTTTTGAATGGCTTAGTTGGTGGAATTCACTACAATTGTCCAAGGTGTCCAGTTGCTTCAAAGATTTGTTTTCGTGACAACTTTGATCTTGGTAAGCTAACTATTTTAGGACAGCTAGATAAATTGGAAGTTGTCACAAAAAACTTGGGAGACACCCTGGTTTTTCTTGTCAGTAATAAGTAGTTTAATTCCCTTGAATATTGGTAAAAAGCAGTTTGCCAAGGTTAAAGCGCGTTAGCAGTTGATCATGTCATGTCATTTTAATTAGGCTTTCACCTTTAATTGAAACTTTACATCTTTAATGTATGCAAAAACATTTCATGTTTATGACACAGGCAATGTTACAGTTTGGTGGATTATCAAGGATTAGTAAAAAATCTCCAGGGTTGGTTGACTTGATTTATTAAGGTTTTGCTTGCATATCAGTTTACATGCAGGTCAAGGAATTATTATTTAGAGAAGTATATTGAGCTTTATATGAAGGACAAAACGGGACAATGAGAAACGGACAGTTTGTGGTAAGACAAAGGTTTCTCGATTATGACAATTTTAAGTTAATCTCTCTTTTTCAATTTAGTCATCGGAAGATTCAAACTGCATTTGATTCTACTTTGCTAAGTAAACTATGTTAAAATAATCATATGATATTTGATTATTGGCGATGGCAGTACCGATTTCTCTTAAAGTATCAGTAAGTGGATATCTGATCTATACCAGTAAGTGTCTACTTTTAGGTATCCTAATTTGTTGCACTTACTTATTCCTTTGAAAAGCACTTTAACCAATCATAATTCGAATAGTGAATCTGTTCGAGAATATATGGCAGTTGTAGATACTATACACATTTTTTTCAAAAGTGAAGACAGATAGAAGAAGAAGGCATTATTTCAGTGAACATGTTCAATAGGTCCTAGAGAAATTATTTTTGTGTTGGAAGCTTGCAAGTTGTAGTAGTAGTAATTGTTCATCACTTCAAGGGCACATTATAGATATGATGATCAAATGATAACAACATGTCGTAACAAAGTATAGTTGGAATTGAAGTAATCGTAGTAGTAATTAAAGATAAATTATGTAATCGTAGTAGATAGTGATGATATGAAGCTTGATATATGCACATATCCATTTTTGTTTTCACAAAAAATAGAGCTGTTGACTTAACATACCTTCTGGAATACTCCCACTGAATTGTGGACCATACTCTGGTGGGATTAATTCAGCAAGATCGAATTTAAGTTTTTTTCCAATTCTTAGATGGACTTTGAGAAAAATCATTTTTAATCAAAGCGTACCCATACTTTTTTCAAATATATCTCAACTCTACTGAAATTAAACAAGTATTTGTTACAAACAGTAACAAGACAGAGCATTAAATCAAACTGTTTTGGAAACATGGTTACAAACGTTTTTACACAAACTTGGAGGAAAATCATGGTTATTAGCAAACTAAGACTTACGGAAAGAAAATATTTTGAAATTTATTTTTAGTAAAGTAAAAGTGGAAAGGAAGTCTACAAACATCTAGCAGTAATTTTACTCAGTATATAATAGAATGTGTGCTTTTGCAATGCCTTGTAATAAATTATATGCACCATATAACGAACGAGCGAACGGATTTCTGATATATCAATTTACACAACGACGACGTTGACGATGCTTGGTTTTTCTCAACCACCAAAGCTCAGGGTATTGATTGGCAAATTGGCAATTGCTAAGGAAATAATCTTGATCACACTGAGCTCTGTTGGTAGGATACTTTATATGAAGAAGACATGGAATCCAATACAATAAGTTTTTATCGTACAATAATGGACAAGTTTGCCGTCCTTGCAAAACCACTTACTTCTCCTCCTCTCCTCCAGCTTTTTGGCTCGTTTCGCCGCTCTCCGTGCCCTCTCCTCCTTTTCCTGTTCGGCTCTGCATCTATGGAAGTTTTCGACCACGACACCGACAAACATGTTAAGCACGAAGAATCCGACGAGGAGCAGGAACGAAATGAAGTAGATCAGACGCCACTCGTTGAAGTTTTCCCGAGGCTGAAAAGACAGTCGTAATCGAGAAAGTTGCCTTAATTGAACTTTTAATTGCTGCTGCCATTTACTTGTTGGTCAAGGCCGACCGCGTCGAGACCCTGATACATGATGTTCACCCAACCATCTTTAGACGAGAGAACGAAGAGCGACATCAGCGCCTGGCCCAAATTGTCAAAGTTGTATTTGTGGTTGACCCAACGGTTGCCATTTGCACTCAACTCCAGACACTGAGTCTTATTGGTCACATGCTCGGCATCCGGACCCTCGCAGTAATAGAAGATTCCCTTGAACAGCTGAAAAACACAATTGATTCTAGTGGTTTGTTCTAGGTCTGCTTGCATACCTGGACACCAAGAATGCCGAAAATGATGAAGAATGTACAGCAGATGAGGACAATGTTCCCGATGGGTTTGAGAGAGGAGAGCAGGGTCTGGACGACTAGCTTGAGTCCTGGAGCGCGGTTGATCACTCGCAATGGTCTCAATGCTCGTACAAGTCGAAACACCCTGAGAATGTCAAAGATCTTGGAGGTTTGGCCAAAGATAATGGAGATCGTGGTGTCAATGAGAGAGATGATCACCAGGGTCCCATCCATGATGTTCCAACCCGATTTGAAGTAAGCGTGTTCTCCGTAGATGAGTCCGGTTGAGATGGCCTATTAAAGGTAATTAGATCCGGATCCTCTTTGTACTGCATTTCCCCCAAATTAATTACCTTCATGAACATCTCAATAGAAAAGACCACGGTAAAGATGTTGTTGCATATGTCGAGAATCTTGCGCTCCGTCGACCACGGCGGAATGTTAGGTCTTTCCATTGCCAGCGTGATACAATTGCTCGCGATAAAGACGAGAATAATGAAGTCAAACCATGCCTGCTCTGTCAAGGCCTGGCACTTCAATCGGAATCTAAATGAGAGATCGTGAGTAAACATTTATTTCTAAGCTTATGGATCTTATTCTTACGGGTGATCAGACTTGAATAGCCAAAGGGAGTAGTCGCTTCTGTCGTCTACGAACTTTTGCCAGCGCTCCTGCAACGTCATGTGCGAGTTCCTTCCCGCGGCCTCGTCGGCCTTCATGCCCTCCATCATGTGGATGGAGTTGGCGCGGCCGTTGGACCCGTTCTTGACGGTGGTGGTCGTGGTGGTCTTGTCGTCGTTGATGTCCGTCTTGGTGTCGCCATTGGCGTTGGCAACTCCGGATCCCTTCGAGCCCCTCCTTTTCCGCAACGACGGACATTTGTGCCCGGGCTTATGACGGCAAGAGCCTCTCGACCTCGTCGACACCCTTGACGGTTGGCGGACAAAACCGCTGGGCGAGTTGCACCTGGAAACCTGAAGGAACTCCGAGAAAATGGGGTTGGTCTCGACCTCCTCCTTCTTGACTTGTCGTGCCATGATGATCTTGTTATCGCCGCAATGGGGACAGGCTAGCACGAGTTGCCTAGGTTCACCAATTTCAACCAGGGCACTCCTTAGATTTTCAACGGCAGTCCTGAAATACCAACTTGTCATATTTGAAGCTCAAGTAATATTGCTATCTGCTTACCTGCTAAGGCTCAACCTTGGAGAGTAGGGAGTGTGTCGTGTTCCATCGTAAGCTCTGTGGCCGCTCTTGTCTGTGAAAGATCCATCATTTAGTTGGTTGAAACTCATGTATGTCATAAGACATTCGTCATTGTTGAGGATTAACTTTTTACCTGACGCTATGGACCCTAGAGGCCTTGGCGGTGGCGGTGGAGAAGATGGCAGAGAGTTGTCTATCATGTGATTCCCGCCCCCGCTGGCGTCCTTGGAGTAGACCGAGTTCCTGTCAGAGCTCCTCTTCTCATCCTAGAAAATGGTAAATAATTGATTGACTTTTAAAAGTTCTCTTCTTTGGTTGGTTGGTAGCTTGACTTTAATTCCCGTAGGGCACAAGTATAAGAAGAGAAATATACGGGAAATGTATCAAATGTATGGTATGATATATACGTGACAGAAAAACTTGGAAAGATATGAGAATTCGCTTGTAAAAAGCTGTTTTGTTTCAAAGGATATAAATATGATGACATCATTTTTTTGGTTGCCATCAAAACACTGTCTTATACATAGAGTAGAGATCCAAGAAGGCTGGAAATCAACTGTTGCAAAACGATGCCTCCACTGAAGAGAGATTCTTTTGTTGTTGTTGTTGTTGTTGTTGTTAATGTTTTTGTCAATGATCAAAACAAAATGATATAATGGTACAAAAGAACAAATGTGCTCAATATGCTGTTTCTTCCAAAAGTCATTTTTGAAGTTGCAAAAAAAGGGGGTAGAGATGATAATTATAAACATGATGTTGAGAAAGTTGTGGTTGTGACAGTAGTGGAAAAGCAAGAAGACTGGTAAAGTAAAAAGTAAATATAGGGCATAGAATATTAGATCAGAGATACTTTTTCTCATTACTTCAATGATTTTTGGGGGAGAGAACATGAGAGAACTCTATGATATGATACACAATGTAAATAGATTCACACTGACGGGAGGAGCTGAGGGGGTTTCTGATTTCTGGTGTTGCAGAAGTAATAACATTAAGCTGAGAAAAAATTGGTACTCTCCAGTAGTTTAATGACATCTGGATCATGGTTGTAAATGGCTACTAAGTAGATATCATGCTTTTCTTTTCTTTTTTGTCCTTCCTTATGGAGGAAATGAGCAAGAAAGTTATTTCATTAACACTCAAATGATTTCTTTGGAAAAATATTGTGGGCACACAGATAATATCCAATCTACGTAACATCCAATAATGTCAATTTGGGGGGATGTAGATAGAAAAATGTACGTATAATTAAAGTTACTGGATTTATTTAGAAGGGGGAGAGTTGATCCAAAAGTTGATTTTAAGTCACTCAACACTGACCAAAACTACTGATTGAAGTAAATACACTATCTGAATTGCCTAAACTTAATTTGCGCACTTTTGAAAGCAATTTAAAGGGTATACATGTTGTATCTATGTAATTGTGTGATGTAAATAGCTGGGGACCCATCTTGGCAGAGAAAGAGAAAACATCTCTGCCGTAGCAAAAAAGAGACACCAACAAACACAAGTAGTAAATACTTAGTAAGTAAGTAGATCCACTCATTCCATTTAGCAAATAACCATCTCATTGTAATCTCTACTAAGTAAATAAGCTACCACAAAGATTAATACACAATGCAATCAATTGATAGTTTGGCATACTCGAGTGCACGATGAAGTTGAGACGGTGTGACTGTAAAATGCCTGAAAATGCAGTGTTAAATATGAAATAAAATATCAGCCAGGACAGAACGAAAGAGTCGTCGTGTCTAAACAAAAAGGTTTATTTTGGGAGCTTTCACTTGCACTTTTAGGTTTAATGAAAACTAAATAGTTTACTTTAATATACTCGCTTATCACTCAAAGTTAATGCTACATATGGCTAAATCTATGCAAGTTTTGTATTGGCGTCAATTCACCAGGATTTTTATCATCTTTTCAACTGTCTACACTCAGCACTTCAAATTGAAGATGACAAAGGACAACTTCTGACTCTGTGTAGATGTTTATGTTACTGCAAATCTTTTAGGTTTAAATACGGTTTAATCACTAGAATCAAAGATTCAATGGGCAAACCTCAATATCAGTTTTCAAGCACTTGTCTTCCTCCTCAATAGCCGCCTATGCAGATGCAAAATGGATTTCAGTAAATATGTTTGATAAGCATTTAGACAAAGGACATGATAACATTTGATCATTTTATTATTAACATGTGGCACATGCACCAGAAAAAATATCTATAGTGCTTGGAAATATTAAAATACCTACATATGCTCTCTAAGGATTCAGTCCCTTATGTTCAACAAGCTACGTAAGTAAGTAGATACATGATTGTCAAGTCTCTCCGGACAAAGAAAGGAAATTAAGAATGGAAGAAAAAAGATGCTCAGCAGTGATGGTGTGATTGTGCAGAAGTAAAAGATATTGATGAAAATGGAACAATGTGTCTCCTCACTCCTGAAGAGAAGTTGGTATAGCATTAGAAGCGGTGTCGTTTATGTAATTATAGTGAGTCCTGTCTAGCATGCCAATAGAAGGCTTTTGAAAGACTTTAAGGCAGTCTTGATCCAAGTCTTTTTTCATTCTTGATGTAGCCATGTTGTCTTTAAAACACAGTCATTATTTGATCTCAACTCAACAACAATATTGGCAATTCTGTTCACAGCAAGATAAATAGTAGTGGCGAGCGCAGTTTCATCGTCGACCTGCGCTTTCTTTGTTTTTGTACACTTTTTTCAAACTCTCACTCAAAAACTTCGATCCAACAACTCAAAGAAAACATATGATTTCATACAACTTGGAGAACATCTTTGTAAAGATTGATCAGATTGTTTCAGGAAGGCTAGTAGAAAATATGCATAATAAGTAAGTAAGTAAGATAACAAAATCGTGTGGTATAAAAAAGTAATTTGCAGCAGCTCAGCAGCATGACAGCGCAGCAGCAGCAGCAGCCTTTTCAAATGCTGGTTGGCAAAAGTTGGATTGATTGAAAAACATAGGTTTTGTTTTAGCTCACTGTTGTTTTCTTTTTGCAGTCCCCTCTCACCATGCAGAGAGAGACTGCTTGATCAGAAGGATAGAGAAGTAGTTAATTCTCTCTCTTACCACTTTCAGTGTTTCAGCCTAAGACAGCATCAAATCAACCAAATCATATACATAGATGAGAATTAGATATACCAACTTATTTTTAGATAGAATATGTGGCAACTAATGCAACGAAGAAATATGATATCATAAAGGGGGGCGATTTTTTGCAGTAAAACTTTCGCCAAAAAAGACTTCGTAATGCTCGTGGAAACTGGAAAATTACTTGCTACAAAGGCGTCTACAAAAAGATCTTGAGATCTAAAAGAAAGTGCATTCTGAAATCTAAGTAGTAGTAGAGCTATGTTTAGCGGATAACTACATAGAATCGTCTGAACTCTCAAAGAAGTAAGAAAGTCTCGATGCGATTGGTTGCATTGCTCAATAATGATTAGAGCTAGAGCACCTGCGTAATTTGCAGCGCTTTGACATAGTCTATAAAATGGATGTCTTTGTCTCCAAGATCGATCTTTGCTTATCGTCAAGCTTGCTACATAGAAGTCGAGCTTTGATGCAGCCAATCGATCACGAGTCAATTAGATATCAGTAGTAAAGAGGTTGCAATTGTTTCATCAGGACAATTTGTCGACTTTCAAGTAATGAATATGTAGTTAAATAATTGACGTTGGTTGTACTGTTTTAGTTCAATTAAGTACTTAGATAAATAGAATCGATATTATGAAAATGACTAGTTCTTGAGAAACTAATGATGATATTGGCGAGAGAATAATAAAAGCTTAAAGTATGTCAGTCTTGACAAAGTCTGATCTTACCTGGTTGGAGAAGCCCTCTACCAGGATGGCCACCAGCAAGTTGAACAGGACGTAGTTTCCGAATGTCATCAAGGCCACGAAATATAAGGCCGCCCAATGGCTGGTTCTTTGCATTCCCAAGAACAGCACAATGTTCCAGTCCTCTTGTGTTAGGATCTGCAATCATTGACATTGATATCCAACCTTTCCTTCATAGTGTACTGTAATCCACTTACCTGAAACACCGTCACTGTGGCCCAGAGGAGCGAGTCAAAGTTTTTGCGATCACAGAACTTGCCTTCCTTGGTCTCTTCACAGAATTTGCATCCAAAGAGGTTCATGCCGAGGATGCTGTGTACATGGATAGAGGGAGAGAAAGGCATCAAAAACAACCGTATGCAAAATGTATGAGACCCACTCTCTGTCAAAGCTCTACACTCCAGAGTCAGCAGGTTTTGCTTTGAGTTGAGCCCTGCAGCCTCGACAAAGTCGCAAGAATAACATATGCGACAGCTCACAGTACATGAGTTACTTATTTAGTTGGCTAGATTTTTGGTTTTTTTTTGGTACCTGAATATAAAGATGAACAACATGAGCAGGGCGAAGAACACCGCCACGTTGTCCATGGTGCGGAGCATGACTACGAGTTGTCGCCGAAGGTTTGGAAGAAATCGGACCAGCTTCAAAATCCTCAAGAGCCTGAAGGTCCTCAGGACGGAGAGGCCGCTGCCCTCCATTCCGATACCGTAGAAAACGCCATGGTAGATTTCAAAGGAGCTGAAGTATGTAGTACAGAAAAGAATAAGTGAAAGAGGGAATAACTCCAATAAATAGAAAATCTACCAAATCCCCCTATGTCGAACGTTATATAGACTTTGGACAGTAGTGGCTTTGAAATATCTACACACAAGGGGATATTACCTCTTGGAAAAGAATTGAAAAGCAAGGCAAGCGTATCACAATTTATAGGAGGGGGCTTGCCATTGAAAATGGAACATTCAATTTGGTTTTACTTATTTATTTAGGTTATACCTGAGTATGACAATGACACCATCGAAAACGTTGAAGCCGTCGCTGATGTAGCGGAAGAACCCGTATGCTCCCAGCTTGAGGAGCATCTCGAAGGCAAAAATGATGCTAAAGACCAGATTGCTGACCTCAACGGTCTTGGTGAGGAGCTGGGGCTGGCTATGGAATTCGATCCCCATGCTGAACGTGTTCGTCAAGATGCAGAACAGGATGAACCTCTGGAACCAGTTGTGGTCGACGAACATCTCCAGGCAGTTCTGGGCCTTGGACATGGCCTTGACGAAGCCCCCGCCACAGAAGGAGAGGGGGTGCGACTTCCGCCTCGGCGTAAGGGCTCGCTCGTAGCCCTCCGCATCCAGGTGATAGATGGCCTTTTTCTTGTTCTTGTCAATGGCCTCAGCGAGGTTGTAGGTCGAGCAGTACTTCAACTGTTTGGGATCGAACGCAAGCTGAGCCGTCAGGGTGGCGGAGAGCGCGGTGGACAACGCTAGCAGTTCCTGTAAATTGAAAGTAAGCCACTTGAAAAATAAATGCACGAGTAGAACCAGGGATCCAGGTCGTATCTAAAGCAAGTATTTATTGTGCTCAAGACCAAAAGTTTTTCTCTTCCTCCCTTCGTCTGCTTACTAAGTACATTCTCCTTCACAACAGCACCCACTATTCCATTACGTAAACGTAAACAGGCCTCTCCTTTTCCGCTAGATACCGAGTAAGTATTTCCTTCTGGTCTCAGCTCTATCTAGATAATTCAGGAGAACGGGAAGTTTAGTAGATCTCAACCTGCTGCTGCTTCCAGCAAGTGGCATGTCTTCTACTACTTCGTTACTGAAACTTAGCCAGCAGTTCTCTCTTTCCCCTCCTTTAATTCTGCATGGCATAGCTCTTCTCTGTACACAGAAAAAGTTTTTTTGTTGTGCCCAACGGAAGTTTAGTAGGCCCAGCCAGCATTTGCATTCTGTATTTACCTGGCATGATAGAGATGGATGGTTGCAGGGGGAGGTCCCGTTCGGGGTGGTTCGACGGAAGTTGCCGTCCTCGTCCTCGAAGTCGTCGTCGTCGGAGTATCGCCTCTCGCGACCCAACAGGTCGAGGTCGGTCTGCGTCATCTTTTCGCTCAACGAGACGTT
>JAAUYL010087022.1_pt1 | contig 11469 bp, 9 predicted proteins | sample 7278011 | NCBI WGS metagenome assembly JAAUYL01 (sample SAMN14350225, study PRJNA611818) | marine sediment metagenome | isolation source: surface marine sediment (1.8m) | place: French Polynesia: Moorea | collected 2018-08 | reverse complement strand
TGGATTTGGAATTTACATGCTGATGCTCATGATTTTGATAGTCAAACTAGTTCTTTAGAAGAAGTTTCTCGTAAAATTTTTAGTGCACACTTTGGACAATTAGCAATTATTTTCTTATGGATTAGTGGTATGCACTTCCATGGAGCCTATTTTTCTAATTACTCAGCGTGGTTAAATGATCCAGTTAACATCAAACAAAGCTCACAAGTTGTTTGGCCAATTGTTGGTCAAGAAATCTTAAATGGTGATGTTGGTGGTAATTTCCAAGGTATTCAAACAACATCAGGTTGGTTCCAAATGTGGCGTGCAGAAGGAATTACTAGTGAAGTTGAATTGTATTGGATTGCAATTGGTGGTCTAGCAATGTCAGCAATTATGTTATTTGCTGGTTGGTTCCATTATCATAAAGCAGCACCTAAATTAGAATGGTTCCAAAATGCGGAATCAATGATGAACCACCATTTAGCAGGTTTATTAGGTTTAGGTTGTTTATCATGGTCAGGTCATCAAATTCATATTGCATTACCGATCAACAAATTATTAGATGCTGGGGTAGCACCTCAAGAGATTCCATTACCTCATGAATTTTTAATTAATCGTGAATTGATGAGTCAATTATATCCTAGTTTCTCTAAAGGATTAGCGCCATTTTTTGGTGGCCAATGGGGTGAGTATTCTGATTTCTTAACATTTAAAGGTGGTTTAAACCCTGTTACTGGTGGTTTATGGTTAAGTGATATTGCACATCATCATTTAGCTTTAGCGGTTTTATTTATCATTGCTGGTCACATGTACCGTACTAACTGGGGTATTGGTCACAGTATGAAAGAAATTTTAGAAGCACATAAAGGTCCATTTACTGGTGAAGGTCATAAAGGTTTATATGAAATTTTAACAACATCATGGCATGCTCAATTAGCAATTAATTTAGCAATGATGGGATCGTTAAGTATTATTGTTGCACATCATATGTATGCAATGCCACCTTATCCTTATATTGCGACGGATTACGCAACACAACTTTCCTTATTCACACATCACGTATGGATTGGCGGATTCTGTGTAGTAGGTGGTGCAGCTCATGGTGCGATCTTTATGGTTCGTGATTATACACCAGCTAATAATTATAACAATTTATTAGATCGTGTGTTACGTCATCGTGATGCGATTATTTCACACTTAAATTGGGTTTGTATTTTCTTAGGTACTCATGCTTTTGGATTCTATATTCATAATGATACAATGCGAGCATTAGGCCGTCCACAAGATATGTTCTCAGATAAAGCAATTCAATTACAACCAATCTTTGCGCAATGGATCCAAAATATTCATTTATTAGCGCCCGGTACAACTGCTCCAAATGCGTTAGCGACAACAAGTTATGCTTTTGGTGGTGAGGTTGTAGAAGTTGGTGGTAAAATTGCAATGATGCCTATTAAATTAGGTACTGCAGATTTTATGGTTCATCATATTCACGCGTTTACAATTCACGTAACAGTTTTAATCTTATTAAAAGGTGTTTTATACGCGCGTAGTTCAAAATTAATTCCAGATAAAGCGAACTTAGGTTTCCGTTTCCCTTGTGATGGTCCTGGTCGTGGTGGTACATGTCAAAGTTCAAGTTGGGATCACGTATTCTTAGGTTTATTCTGGATGTATAACTCAATTTCAGTAGTTATTTTCCACTTTAGTTGGAAAATGCAATCGGATGTTTGGGGTACAATTGCACCTGATGGTAGCATTTCACATATTACAGGCGGTAACTTTGCGAAAAGTGCTATTACAATTAACGGATGGTTACGTGATTTCTTATGGTCCCAAGCTTCACAAGTAATTCAATCATATGGATCAGCTTCATCAGCATATGGTTTAATTTTCTTAGGAGCTCATTTCATTTGGGCATTTAGCTTAATGTTCTTATTCAGTGGTCGTGGATACTGGCAAGAGTTAATTGAGTCAATCGTTTGGGCACATAATAAATTAAACTTTGCTCCAGCAATTCAACCACGTGCATTAAGTATTACTCAAGGTCGTGCTGTTGGTTTAGCGCACTATTTACTTGGTGGTATTGGAACGACTTGGTCATTCTTCCTAGCGCGTGCAATATCAATCAGTTAAAAAATAGAGCATAATTTTTACAGCTCATCTTAAGAATAATTACTATTTTTATTCATAACTAAAATTTATATAAATAAGGTATTTTAATAATTATGGCAACTAAATTCCCAAAATTTAGCCAAGCCCTAGCACAAGATCCAGCTACTAGACGAATCTGGTATGGTATTGCGACTGCTCATGATTTAGAAGCGCATGACGGTATGACAGAAGAAAATTTATATCAAAAAATTTTTGCTTCACATTTTGGTCATTTAGCAATTATCTTCTTATGGACGTCTGGTAATCTTTTCCATGTTGCTTGGCAAGGAAACTTTGAAAAATGGGTAGGCAATCCATTAAAAGTAAAACCAATTGCACATTCTATCTGGGATCCACATTTTGGAGACTCAGCATTAAAAGCATTTAGTAAAGGTAATACATATCCAGTGAATATCGCTTATTCAGGTGTGTATCATTGGTGGTATACCATTGGATTCCGTACTAACCAAGAATTATATGCAGGTTCTATTGGTTTATTATTATTCTCATGTGTTTTATTATTTGCGGGTTGGTTGCATTTACAACCAAAATTCCGTCCGAGTTTATCTTGGTTCAAAAATAATGAGTCACGTTTAAATCACCATTTATCTGGTTTATTAGGTGTTAGTTCATTAGCTTGGACTGGTCACTTAGTTCACGTAGCACTTCCAGCTTCACGTGGTGTTCACGTTGGTTGGGATAATTTCTTAACAACTCCACCGCATCCTGCTGGTTTAACACCATTCTTTAACGGTAACTGGACTGTATATGCAGAAAATCCAGATAGTGCGGAACATATTTATGGAACAAGTGAGGGTGCAGGAACAGCAATTTTAACTTTCTTAGGTGGTTTCCATCCTCAAACTCAATCTTTATGGTTAAGTGATATTGCACATCATCAATTAGCTATTGCAGTTGTATTTATTGTAGCAGGTCACATGTACCGAACAAACTTTGGTATTGGCCATAATATGAAAGAAATCTTAGATGCTCATCGTCCTCCAGGAGGCCGATTAGGAGCAGGTCACGTTGGGTTATTTGAAACTATTACTAATTCATTACATATGCAATTAGGTTTAGCTTTAGCTTGTTTAGGTGTTGCAACATCGTTAACAGCTCAACATATTTATGCATTAACTCCATATGCGTTCTTATCAAAAGATTTCACAACTGAAGCAGCATTGTATACACATCATCAATATATTGCTGGTTTCTTAATGGTTGGTGCGTTTGCACACGGTGCGATCTTCTTCGTTCGTGATTATGATCCAGAATTAAACAAAAATAATGTTTTAGCACGAATGTTAGAGCATAAAGAAGCAATTATCTCACATTTAAGCTGGGCATCGTTATTCTTAGGTTTCCATACATTAGGATTATATATTCATAATGATACTGTAGTTGCCTTTGGTCAGCCGGAAAAACAAATTTTATTTGAGCCAGTATTTGCGGAATATATTCAAGCAGCATCTGGAAAAGCTGTTTATCAATTTAATGTTCTATTATCATCATCTACTAGTCCAGCGACTGTAGCAGGTAATCAAGTTTGGTTACCAGGTTGGTTAGACGCAATTAACAATGATAAGAATGATTTATTCTTAACTATTGGTCCTGGTGATTTCTTAGTTCATCATGCGATTGCTTTAGGTCTACATGTAACAGCATTAATTCTTGTAAAAGGTGCTTTAGATGCACGTGGATCTAAATTAATGCCGGATAAAAAAGATTTCGGATATAGTTTCCCTTGTGATGGTCCTGGTCGAGGTGGTACATGTGATATTTCAGCATGGGATGCCTTCTATTTAGCTATGTTCTGGATGTTAAATACAATTGGTTGGGTAACCTTCTATTGGCATTGGAAACATATGACAATTTGGGGTGGAAACCCTGGCCAATTTAATGAATCATCAAACTACATCATGGGTTGGTTACGAGATTACTTATGGTTAAATTCATCACCACTAATTAATGGTTATAACCCATTTGGTATGAATAACTTATCTGTTTGGGCATGGACATTCTTATTTGCGCATTTAATTTGGGCAACAGGTTTCATGTTCTTGATTTCATGGCGTGGTTATTGGCAAGAATTAATTGAAACATTAGTTTGGGCTCATGAACGCACACCACTTGCTAACTTAATTCGTTGGCGTGATAAACCAGTAGCTTTATCAATTGTTCAAGCTCGTTTAGTAGGTTTAGTTCACTTTGCGGTTGGTTATATTTTAACATATGCATCGTTTGTCATTGCTTCAACTTCAGGGAAGTTTGCTTAAGGCTTTTCTTTAATAATCTATAAACACTTTAAAAGTGTTTATAGATTATAGAAATCAAGCTACAAGCTAGTTACTCTGATTAAAAAAATTTCTATGAAACGATTTTAAATTTATGTATTGAATTACTCAATATATTGTGTATATTGTTAATCTTAATGAAAAATAAGATTATCAATGAACTGTACTCTAAAAAATTGAATATTCTAAGAATATTGTATTTCTAAATAACAATATCACAAAAGACTAATATTATATATTATAATTTCTAAAAGTTTATCAAAAATTAATAGATTTGGGAATCTATATTCTATAATTGTTTTTGCTTAAATAATTTTATCAAACTGTACGTTTAAAGAAATACAAGTATTCGGGGGATCCGTTTCATATTTGTATCTTTAAGAATTGTAGGTTTCAAAACTTTAAAGTAATCAATTTCGAAATCGCATAAAGAGAATTTAATGGGAATCATCTTGAAAATTGTATCTTGAATAAAATTGGGTTTCCATGAAGTTCGTGTAGATATTGCGAATTCCTTAAAACAAAATTGAAGAGTATTAATTTTGAGGCAACAATCGTAGGTAATTTAAAAATGAAAAATATAATGGTTTTAAAAGATACGACCAGTGAATAATTAGTCATATCTTTTAAAAACCTCAAATCTCCTTAATCAGATTGTAAAAGAATATTAAATGTAATCAAACGAATTTGATTATCTAAAAATCTATATTAATTCCTCTCATGATATTCTAATTGAAGGAATGTAAAATTTTTTCCACTTATTTTTTTAACGGAGGAATCGTATACTGCGTTACAAGTTGACGGAATTCTTCACCCGTAATTGTTTCTGCATCTAATAATTTTTCAACAATTAAATCAATAATAACACGATTATCTAAAACAATTTTTGTTGCAACTTGTTCACAATGATTAATAATTTTACAAACTTCAGAATCAATGCGATCACTAATTGCATCGTCATTTCCACCTAAGAAAATTTGTTCATTATTATTATCTTCTAAGGCAATGGGGCCAATACTTGACATTCCATAACGAGTTACCATTTGACGTGCAATATTTGTAACTTGTTGCAAATCATTGCTGGCACCAGTTGTTATTTCAGGATCCCCAAAAACAATTTTTTCTGCTACTCGACCACCTAAAGTTGTAATGATACGAGCTAATAATTGTGAACGTGATACTAGAGTTTGATCTTCTTCAGGTGCAAACCATGTTAAACCTTTGGCTCCACCTCGTGGAATTAAAGTTACTTTTTCTACTTCATCATGATTCTCTAACAATGAGCCTACAATTGCATGACCAACTTCATGATAAGCAATTAACTTTTTATTTTTTGTATCTTCCATTGCGGAACCAGCAATTCCACCAATAATTCGGTCCGCTGCTTCGTTTACTTCATTTTTACTAATTGTTTTCTTTTTATAACGTGTAGCTAAAATCGCAGATTCGTTTAATAAGTTTGCTAAATCTGCACCCGAAAATCCTGGAGTTCGGTTAGCTAATTGAACCAATGAAACATCTTCAGCTAATGGCTTATTTCTTGCATGAACTTTTAAAATCCCAAGACGACCTAATCGATCGGGTAACCCAACAGTAATTTGACGATCGAAACGACCTGGACGTAATAAGGCTGCATCTAAGATATCAACTCGATTTGTTGCACCAACTACAATCACACCTTTGTTTTCTTTAAATCCATCCATTTCAGTTAATAACTGATTTAGAGTTTGTTCTCGTTCATCATTTCCACCACCAATTCCAGCTCCACGTTCTCGACCAACCGCATCGATTTCATCAATAAAAACAATACAAGGTGTATTTTCAGATGCTTTTTTAAATAAATCTCTAATTCGTGCGGCACCAATACCAATAAACATTTCCACAAATTCGGAACCAGCAACACTATAAAATGGAACACTTGCTTCATTTGCAATTGCTTTAGCTAATAACGTTTTACCAGTACCGGGAGGTCCTACTAATAAAACTCCTTTTGGTATTTTGGCACCAACTAAAGTATAACGTTCTGGTTCTTTTAAAAAGGAAACAATTTCTTCAAACTCAGCTTTTGCTTCATCAATCCCAGCAATATCGTCAAATGAAATTCCTGTGTCAGGACGTTCATCAAAACGAGCTGGTGATTTTCCTAAATTCATTGGCGATGAACCAGAATTTTGTGAGAAGTTATCTGAATTCTGGAAAAAGAAAATTAAACCAGCAATAAAGATTAATGGTAAAATTAAATTACTAGCAATGGTTACTAATAAGCTTTTTCGTGGAATTGGATGCGCATCAAAATCAATATTATATTCTTTTAATTTTTGAATAAGCTGTGACGCACCGACTGGAATTTCAACACGAATAGATTGTGGTCGATTTCCTAATTCAGGACTTGCTGCTAATACCATAGCATTTCTACTATTGTCATATAAATCAACCTGTTTAACCCACCCTAATTCTAAATATTCTAAGAATCGACCATATGTCATTCTAGAACTACTTGAGTTTGTAGTAACTTCTGTTTTTGGAGAAAGATTAGTATCCATTCCACCTGTAATATTAAATGTACGAAGACCAATAAATATACAAGCCGAAAGAAATAAACCTATAAGAATTTTTTGTATTGTATTTCGATCCATTTTTTTTCAATTATATTAGTATGTAAATTTATTCTTAATTATAAGATAACATATCTTATTCTTTTAACCCAACACAATTAAAAATTTTATTGTTAAAATAAATAGGTTTCTATTAGAATTTATAGTAGTAACTAAATATATTTATAGAAAATTTATGATAAATCGTGGTTCCGTTGTTCGAATTCTTAGAAAAGAATCGTATTGGTTTAATCAAACTGGAACGGTTGCAACAGTAGATCAAAGTGGAATTCGGTATCCTGTTGTAGTTCGTTTTGAAAATGTTAATTACAGTGGTACAAATACAAATAATTTTGCTTTAGACGAATTAGTAGAGGTAGAAAAATAGACCTTTCAAAAATTTGTAGTAATTATTTAACAATTGCTACAAATTTATCTTTATATTATTATTTTATAATTTAAATTCTTACATAAATTATCATTTAAAGATGACAGATTATCCTCAAATTGGAAAAATGGCACCAAATTTCTTAACCGTTGGTGTTTATAAAAATAGATTAGGAAAAATTCGCTTGTCCGATTATCATGGAAAGAAATATGTAATTCTTGTTTTTTATCCTGCAAATTTTACGTCTGTTGCACCTACCGAATTACTTGAATTAAGTGATCGAATTTCAGAATTTCGTCAATTATCAACTCAAATTTTAGCGATCTCAGTGGATAGCCCATTTTCCCATCTTCACTCTTTATTGTTAAAACGTAATCAAGGTGGATTAGCGGAACTAAATTATCCTTTAGTTTCTGATTTAAATCAAACAATTACCAAAAAATACAAATTATTAACAAATGATGGCTTATCGTTACCAGGTTTATTTATTATTGACAAGCAAGGAATTATTCAATATTATACGGTAAATAACTTATTATGTGGGAGAAGTATAAATGAATTACTCCGTATTTTAAAATCTCTTCAATATATAAAAGCTAATCCTGGACAAGTTTGTCCTGTGGATTGGAATTATGGTGATACAATTTTATATTCACACCCATTAAAATCTAAAGTTTATTTTAAAACAGTATACTCTAATAAATAAGACTACAAGCTTATGCCAAAATTAAAAACTCGTAAAGCCGCGGCAAAACGGTATAAAATTACTGGAAATAATAATTTTTTACGTCGACATACTTTTAAAGGTCATTTATTAATGAAAAAATCTAATAAACAAAAACGTAAATTATCACAAGTTCTTTGTGTCAAAAAAAGTGATACAAATGCGATCAAATTAATGTTACCTTATTAATAATAATCAAATAAATTCAAATGGTTAGAGTCAAACGTGGAAATGTAGCCCGAAAACGTCGTAAAAAAATTTTATCATTGGCAAGTGGATATCGAGGTGCTCATTCAGTTTTATTTCGCGTAGCAAATCAGCAAGTAATGAAAGCCTTACGCTATTCCTATATTGGAAGAAAACAAAAAAAACGTATTTTTAGAAGAATTTGGATTAGCCGAATTAATGCAGCTTCTCGACTAAATGGAATTCCCTATAGTCAATTAATTAATAAATTTAAGACATCGAATATTGATTTAAATCGAAAAATGCTATCTCAAATTGCAATTTTAGATGCATCAACTTTTAAATCATTGATGAATGTTGCAAATTAAAACTACCTCTAATTTAAATTTCATCCAATAATTCGGTGGATTTAAATTAGAATTTTAACATCAATTTTTATCGAATGAATTCATATAAGGATCTAGAGAAGTTAATTGAAAATTTACCGTTCTTTCTTCAAAACCAGTTAACGAAACACAGTTCTAAAGATCAACTAATTGAAATTATTTTGGATTTGGGCCGGCGTCCAGAAGCGCGTTTTATCCATGGTCCTGAATATTTATCACAGAAATTAATTTCTTGGCAGGATCTTGACTATATTACAAAACGAATTAGTAAATTTAGTAATGAAAATCGAGCAGGTATTGAAAGAACCTTACACCGAATTAGTTGTATAAGGAATCGACAATTTTTAATTAATGGTTTAACTTGTCGAGTTGGTCGAGCGGTTTTTGGAACTATCTCTGTTATTCGAGATTTATTAGAATCTGAAAAATCGATTTTAATTTTAGGTCGACCTGGTGTAGGAAAAACAACAATTATTCGAGAAATTAGTCGAGTTTTAGCTGATGAGATGGAAAAACGAGTTATTATCATTGATACCGCAAATGAAATTGCAGGCGATAGTGATATTCCTCATTCTGGAATAGGTCGTGCACGAAGAATGCAAGTTCCAAAAACCGAATTACAACATCAAGTTATGATTGAAGCAGTTGAAAATCATATGCCTCAAGTGATTATAATTGATGAAATTGGAACGGAATTAGAAGTTCTAGCCGCTCGCACAATTGCTGAAAAAGGTGTTCAACTTGTTGGAACTACTCATGGCAATTGTTTAGAAAATTTAATTAAAAACCCATCATTATCTGATTTAATAGGTGGTATTCAATATGTAACATTAAGTGATGAAGAAGCCAAACGACGTGGTACTCAAAAGAGTATTTTAGAACGAAAAGCTTATCCAGCTTTTGAAATTGTAATTGAAATAAATCAACCAAATTCTTGGACAGTTCATGAAGATGTTATTTCGTCAGTTGATCTTGCTCTTCGAAATAATTTTGATAGTTCGCAAATTCGGCAGTTTACTTTGGCTGAAAAAGTTCAGATAAAATATCAAAAATCTGCAAATTTTGCAAATAGTTTTGGAATTAATCGATTCAACTCAAAGGATGAATTGCAACTTGATGAAAGATTATGGTCAAAAGTAAATGATTTTAATATTCCACTTTCATCAGAAATAACCTCTAAACGTTTAACTATTTATTCTTATTCAATTTCCAATAATTTTATTCGAGAAGCCTTTACTAGGATTGGAGTCAAATTTACATTAACTAATAATATTAAAAAAGCAAGTCTAATTATTGGTTTAAAAAAACATTTACGGCAGAATTTTCAATTAAAAGAATTAGCTTTACAAAAAACTATTCCTATCTATGCAATAAATGAATTAAGTATTTATCAAGTTTTAAAAATTGCAAAAAATTTTTTAAGATTTCGAGATCCCTTAGCTTATGATTCAAAAATTTTTAAAAAAAGTTAAATTACTAGTGGTCGTTTAACGTCGTTCTGTAAGATTAACTTAAGTTAATTATACGTTGTTATGTAATAGCGGATTTTATGATTGATTACCCTTTAATGTACAGTGATACTTTAGAAAAAGTCACGGTTTTATCAGTCAAACTCTCTTTACTAAAATTTTAGAATATTTTTCTAATGAAGAAACTCAAGAGAATGTTTACAAGGGCTATAAATTTGGTCTGTTAATCATTGGTATTGGTAGTTTTCTTGGATCGTCGACACCTGCTTTTGCTGAAGGAGAGATTCTTTTATTATAAAAGATCCGAAACGAATCGAAAATTTGCATCTCAATCCAAAATCTTATGAATTTTGCGGTTTGGTAACCATGATCTTCCGTAAATTTGAAGTTTTGTAAAATAAAGATTGCACCGAGTAAGAGGTTAAAGATTACGTTCACAATACTTTTCGGGAAATCCAACCTTATTTATAATCTCGAATTCTTTTAAATTCTGAGCAAAGAAACCAGAATTTAAAACATTATAAGTGCTAAATATTACACACCGATAAATTTTTTTAGACACTGAGAGCATATTTTTTTATTTAATTTAGTGTGATTAATCTAATCACACAATTTTTCAGTTTATATTGTATAGTACAAACTTCTTATATTTGTTCAGATTTTTTTATTACTGTGGTTTGGGATGAGGGCATCCTTATAAAATGAAAGAATTTAATGATACACATGATATAATAACTCTTAGTTATAGTATATTGACATTGCTTTCTTAATATGATAAATAAATTAATACTCTTTTTATTTATTTAGTAAATCAAGTTGATATGGTCTTAAAGAAAATAATTCTTTTTGTTCCGAATAAATTGATCGCACTTAATCGTAATGTTGATAAACTTATTAATTTACCAGAGACTACTGACAAAGCGTTTACATATGTGACCAAAACCACCGGAGCCATAACTGGTTCCGCAGGATTAGCAAAAGGAAGTGTCGATTTTGCGGAAGCTATAGCATGTTCGGATGGTATTTGCGCAGTTGTTTCGGCAGTAGGCGTAGTTTCAGATGGCTTACAAATTGCTACGTCATTTATTCCAGGTCCAAATGTTACGGCTATAGTTACAATGCCAATTTCGGTTGGGTGTAAGGTATTTGTTTGGTGTTGTAAAAGATCTAGATTACCTTGGGGAGGATGCTGAAACTTTATTAAAAGAAGCCATCAGTGAATCTAAAGAATTATTTGCAACAAATAGTTAAACCGAAGAAATATAATTCTGTATTCTTATTACTATTTAAGT
>JAAUYL010054954.1_pt1 | contig 11469 bp, 14 predicted proteins | sample 7278011 | NCBI WGS metagenome assembly JAAUYL01 (sample SAMN14350225, study PRJNA611818) | marine sediment metagenome | isolation source: surface marine sediment (1.8m) | place: French Polynesia: Moorea | collected 2018-08 | reverse complement strand
GGAGCAGTTCCCAGCGAGCCATTGACCTGCGCACATGCCTTGTGACCTGCATCATATTCCAGCCATCATCATGCTGATTACGTGTTCCTTTCAGGAGCCTCAATATTGATCCAGATCAGGAAAATTAATGTTCTCCTTTGTTATTTGTAGGTCCATGTGTCTGTCGCATCTTTTACCTCCGGACAATGTCAGGGCAAGCACCAGATCAAGGTCTGGATCTCCAATCAAAGAGAAGGAACAAACAAAGGATAAGGTCCAAGATGGTCCATCAGCTTCAGCGTCAACATGCCCTGAACCGGAAGTCAATCCGGAACAACAGTTATTGCCAGAGGTTGATCCACTTCCGGGATCGAGTAGCAGTAATAGCAGTGCTCCAGCGAGTTCCAACACAAGCTCAGACACCGAGGAAGTCAAGGACCAGAGGATCTGTCCGATTTGCACTCAATGGTCAGACAAGCCTCACATGATCCATTATGGCGGGCTCTGCTGCTTCTCCTGCAAGGCTTTCTTCCGACGCACACATCACGAAAGCCGGAAGCGACCAATCTACTGCAAAAAGGACGGCCAATGTCCAATCACAACAAGGCGCAAAAAGTGTCGCAAGTGTCGCTATGACAAGTGTATCGCCAATGGCATGCGTCCGGATGGAGTCCTGAATGAGGAGCAGAGGAAGGTCAGATTCAGGAATGCTCTCAGAAAGAAGGAGCTCGCTTCCAATAGCAGGGACTACTTGCCGAGCAGTGACAGTGATTCCGATCAAGGACCTGATGGAGAAAGAACAATATCACCCACATTTCCTGTTCCAAGACCTCATGGTGTCAAAGCTAAACGTCAGCAAAGTCAACAAAGTAGCAGAAGTGAAGAGGGGGAAGAATCCATTATCGAGAGCTTGTCAGGACTTAGGGATACTGCCAGCCTGTCGCCATCCCGGAGCTGTGCTAGCAGTAGCGGATATGCCAGCACTTCGAGCAGTACCTTGCCATCATCAACGTCAACGTCCACGTCAACTCCAGTCCTGATCAAGTTCAACGAGAATGAGGATACCTGGCTTCAGGGACGGTTCGAGCTCTTCAACAAATGCTATGCGAGCGTCAACCTGGGCGAAGAGACCATCAAGGACTTTGTCACCTACAGCTTGGACGTGCCGTTGTCCAAAAAGTTCATCCCCAACGCGATGGAAGTCATGGTGGAGAGGTTCCGGAGAGTGTTCATAAACCAACCGGAAGTTGCCGGATTAAGTCAACAACAGAAAGGAGAGCTTTCCAACACCAACGTGATGGAATGTGTGGCACTAGCAGTTTCTAAATTGGAAACCTGCGTGACTGGCCAGGATCAACTCAAATACATGTGCGGATTGCTTGACGAGCTCCAGTGGACCAGGGATTTCGAGGACTTCTTCTCCAAGGGAAAGCAGTCCGTTAGGAAGCTGGTTCTGGCAGAGTCAAACAAGAATACTCCGGTACTTGATACAGAGCTCATGAAAGAGTTCAATCGGCTGACGCAGAGCATCGGATCCTACATCCAGGATGACGACAAGTACAAGCTGATGATCCTGGCGGTCATGTTCCGGGGATTGAGCACTAGCAGCATTCCGGAAGTGGCCAGCTTGAGCAATCAGTACATGGCCATCCTGAAACGGAAGACAATTTTACAAACCCATAAGAGCACTTCTTCCGACAAGGCGGACTCTGATTTCGAGGACATCTTCTTCTCTGCTCTGTCAGAAGATCTTTTGCCCGTGTCAGACAATGACAACACTCTCGATCAACTCATCACCATGTTTTGCGAAATCCGTGACTTGAGCAACATTTTGAAGAAGATCCAGAACTAGAAGACCACTGCGGATGTCCAAAATCGACCTTAACTTCGTAGAAAGTAATCAAGTAGTGGCATTAACGATAGTTATATTCTTACAGAGATAATTGTGAAAAAATGTAGACCTAAGGAAATTATCCACATATCTAAGTTGTTGCCAAAATTGTTAACAAGCATGATTTTCAATTCTTAATTATCAAAAAATGTGACTTTTTTCTAAAGAAAGCTGGAAGATTTGAATAAATATCAATGCAAGAACTAGATATTTTTAATCCCTTAGCTACCTCAAAACCATATGCCATAAAATGGACATATTTTACCTTCAGAAAATTTTTAACTATGTACGAGTCATCTGGAAAAAAGACAACGGACAACTTTCTAATGTTAAAAAATTGCATAAATGGAATTTTTGTTAAATTGACGAAAAAATTTCAGAAGTCAAAGAATTGTATCAAGAACTATTGTTTTTTTGTAGCTGTGAAAAATGAGAAATAAAAGATATAGGGCAAATTGCATTTATTTCTAAAAACAAGCTCTCTCACAACAAATGTATTCGGATTCTTTCATCTTCATCATAATTCATAAGTAACATTGGTTCACCAACTGATCAATCCGCAGTTGTTTTTTTTCTTTTTTCGTAAACTAGATCACAGCAGCATATAAAATGAATACACTTGTAAATAATAGCCATTGTTGCACTAAATGTTTTCACAGAAAATATTAAACGATAAAAAAATTAGAAGAAGAACTAATACCAAAGAAATCTTATTTAGGAATCTTGGGATAAAAATTGGAAATATTCAGTGGCAATTTTAAGATATTACTTTTCAGCTAAATCTTAAGTTTTCTGGAAATGTTGAGAAATTATTTAATTACTCTAGGTGTAATAACGATTACAGTTTCAACAACACGCACACTCTTCGATTTGCTTATGGTAAGGTTGGCTAGTTTTAGCAGATTTCACTCATTTTTTCGTTGGTTAGAAAATAAAATCTTCATTTTAGAGGGATCTCTGAGCAGTCTTGTCCAAAAAGTTCACTTGTGGCCGAAGGCTGGGCACAGCTTTTCCATGCACAAAATATTTTGATTTGATCGGTCGACGATTTTCTTTCTGTGTAGGTTGCTGTCTTAATCTTAATCACACGGTTTTGTTCTTGGAGCACTGTTCTAAAGGTCTAGTAAATTGTGACGTTACATTGAAGGGGTTTTAAAACTCGTCGTGCAGCAAAGTGTATCTGTTTTTCGAAGGCCCCAAATGTTGGAATTGCGATTCAGGCGGAGTTTGCTGTCGCCTGACTTCTTCCCTTTTGACTCTGTTTTTAGCTTGATCATCGCCACCAGTGTTGACCTGAAAAATGATTACAATGTAAATAAAAATTAAAAGTCAATTGACATCATTGACAACCTTGTATACCTCATTGTTGGCAGGATCATTGCTGTCAGCCTCTGGAGCATCACTGGTCGTAGAGTCCGGACCGTAGTGGAACTCTCTGTGGAGTTTTCCCGAGTAGAGATCTTGAAGGAATTGTTTGAGCTTGCCTGGTGTCTGAAGAAGAAAGAAGCAAAGAAAGCAAATGATTAAGGTCTTTGCAATTAGATAATCTGGCATAACATTACCTCCATGTCTTCGTACTTGGGAAACAAGTACATGTGCCTGAATGAATCGATGGCAATCAAAGGCAAGTCTTCCTTGGACTTTCCAAGATGGTGGAGTGGATGGGCAAACTTGATTCCGTCGGCGATGAGAAAATTGACGTTTTCTAAAATGATCAATGCACAAAAATTAGATGTTTTCGTGGAAATTAAAAGCAAGGCAATAGTCTTACGTTTGTCCTCCAAGAGTTGATTTTGGACGACATCTGTGAACTTCTTGATCGATTCGTTGTCATCTGGATGGTGGAAGAGGATCAGGAATGGCAAGCCCTCCTCCGTCAGTTCCTCGGCATTTTCAAACGTGATCTCACGAACCAGAGGAGTGCACTTGTCCGATGCCCAGATGCTCAGCTCGTCATAACTAAAGAGAAATGACATTGGACCTTGTTCATTTCCGGTTTCACAATCTCTGTTACCTTGCCAGACTCCCCATGTAAGTCTCGTCGTCTTCAGTTGTCCTGGCTTTGTTTGGTCTGAAAGCAATGATGGATCTGCCTGGAGGATGCATCGGTTTGGACACGTCTCCAAAGGCGGCATGGAAGACGCAGTCATCTTTCAAAATGGTGGCCACTCGGCGGTACATTTCGTAATCTTTGGACTCTTTGGATTCGAAATAACCGAGGAGGTATCGCTTCTTCTCATCCAGATTGGTCAGCTCGCTCAAGTCCGTCACCTCCTTGATGGGATCGATAGTTTGATCCTGGACGAACTTGACAAAGCTCTCTGCACTCCTCTGGCCCCTGTATTCCCGTTTGGCTAGCTGTCCGTTTCTCACATACTTCAAGGTGGGATACTTTGTGATGTGGAATCGAGTCCCGAGATTGCCTGGAATAAAAGAATGGGCAGGATCTTGAATATGAACATTAACATGATTGTCATCGCTGACTTTGTTAGTTGCAACCCGACAAGGACCTTGATATGTAAGTAAATGTGATAGACTTCAATTCTGTCAAAAATCTGTGCACTTGTTTTCACGCTTGACAAGATCTGTTTCCCAATCTTTACAGCTTTGCACAAGGAACGAAAGATCTGCCGCCACATTTTCTCGCTCTCTCTCTGTTTTACCTGAGTTTCATGTCAGCATATTTTTTACTCATCGAGATTACCTGCTGAACCTTGGCAAATCACTTCTAAACGGAACAAAAACAAAAACAGAAGTAGAAGAAGCAAAAAAGGCATATGGAAAGCAGGAAGTAAATATTGCTCAAATGAATGATCAACTTACTGTGCTTGTCGCAGTCGACTTTTCCGAAGACAACTTTGCCTTTTTCAGGCAACTCTTTCTCTGCTTTTTCCGCCGCCTCGTCCCAAATTGGAGCCAACATGTTGCTGAATCGGCACCAGTCCGCGTAGAAATTGATGAATACGAATTCATTGTCGGCTGTAAAATTCCCATAAATCACTCGAGTTCCACCAAATTAACTATGTAGCCTTACCTAACACTTGGTCAATATTAGAATTGTCAAGCTGGACAGCCCCACTGTTGATAGGATTGTAAAACACATGGCAGGCCTGAAAAAACGGAATATGTCAAATGTCAAAAGCCACAAAATTGGCACAGATTTAGAGGACTCGCTTACCATGAAAACCAAAGCAAACGTGGCCTTCATTCTGGATGAATTTTGAGTTCTTGGATTTGGTTTTGACGAGAAACACTGAAATCCACAAGATTTTCCTCCTGCGAATCTGTGACAAACCGATAACAAAAGCAGCTCTTTTCAGGCTGACTGAAGTCACTAGCCACCTGCAGCTCTCTTTCTGCGTCTGAACTACTCTGCGGAGCGATCTTCAACGTGGAGTTACGAACGTACAATTTGCTCTTAATTAAGGCCACTTTTTGATCATTTGTTCGGTCTTTCCGTTTCGGAGAAGAGCGAGGAGAAAAATCAATCTCTTACACGTAACATAACGAACGAGGAGAGCTGCAGCTGTTTTCACTCGCTCAGCGTTTCGCCTTATTTTGGGCATTTTATGTTAAAACTTTACACTAAAAACAAGTTAACAGTCCCTTCAATTTAAGATCTTCATCTAATCAACCACACTTTTTTCATCGTCTTTACCTTTTGTTACCAGGTTTGAAAAAATGGATAAGGTATAGCCTGGCAGGTGCCTGGATAATAGTCAATGATCTGGGTTTGACTTGAGCACTGTCCATTTTTTCTCCATCATGTTTACAAAGCAGTGGAGAGCCCTCGAAACCTCTTAATGACAATGCAATCCAAAGTATATCCAAATCACATATCCATGATTATCATTAAGGGTATTCTGGGAGACAAAAGCAACTTGGAAATTGAAAAATGTTGAAAACTTCAAACATGACTACAGCAAGGGTAATCCTGGTCACGGAATACAAGGCCACAGGATAATAATGGCAATAATGGATACTGGAGTTTTGGCAGATTGTTGTATTACCTTTAACTTACGTTATTATTTAAATAGTTTTTATTGACAGTACAAAACAATTCCTTTATGATGAAATAGTTGGCAGCTAAGCAAGGGGAAGAGGAGGAGTAGGTAGGTGAGGTGTTGGGAAAGGTGTAACTTACGCTACCAGTCATCATTGTCTGAAGAGTCATCATCCTTGTTGCCACCATTCCTCAATGACGACATCATGACATCCTTGACTTTGGGAGTTGGGTCTGTCTTGATCTCTGTGGGGACAGCCCCAAACTGTCCGATCAAGTACTCGAACTCATCTCTGGTCATGTTCATGCCCCTGAAATACTGGGGTCCAGCCAATTGTCCCTTCATATCTCCTTCATGGTATATGAAGATTGTTGGCAGGTTTTTGTCAGGGTAGTTTGGGATGCAGGTCGTTGAGATGGATCGAAGGAATTTGACTGTTGGAAACTTAGCGGCCAACTCACTGACATAGCGATTGATTAGGGCACACAGCGGGATCCCCTGTTTGTACAGATGCAGGACAACCCAGATTCCATCACCAGCCTTGTTCACTTCGTCCACATAGTCGACAGCTGAGATCTCCCGTACGTCACCATAATTTGATTTCATTTGGCGCTGTTTGATCTCTGCCATTCGTGCTTTTCTGTACTGCTCCAAAATCCGCTCCTCCTCTTCATCCTCAAGCTCGTCAAGCTCGTCTAATGTCATGTCCTCCATTTCTTTCTCTAAAATTGTGAATCCATTAGAAAAAGCCTTTACTTCAAGATTACTAGGACTTAGTACTTACTGCCAGATTTTTGCTTGATTGTCTTCTCCAGCATGCTGACAATCTCGTCCTCGCTGATCTCCTTTTCCTTGGGCTTCTCAGGGATGATCCCCTTGGCCCTGAGGACGTCATTCCACTCTGTATCTTCATTTGGGTCCTGCATCTTTTTGTTTTGATTGGAGTTCCCTTGACACCAACTGCAAGCAGATATTTTACCTTATCTGTTTCTAAAGGTGTGAGGTTGTCAAAATTCTGTGAAGAATGTCTAGAGTCGAGTAAAAAGTGCAATGCGGTTCTATTTTTGGCAAGAGTTCAGGAGCAAGCGCAACACTTTGCAAGCAAGGCCATTGCAAAGAGCGGCGTGCCGCTCATGCCGTCTTACTTTCACAATGTCAATGAGTCACTCTATCGGTTTTTTTTTGGCTGGTCAGTGACACTGATTCAATGATCTTTTGCTCACCTTTTTCCTGATTGATTCCTATGCAAATCCTTGGTTGGGGGTTGGCCCAAGGGAAAGAAACGCAAGTCTGTAAAAATTGATGAAGGCCTTCGGCTTTTCACAAATTCAAAAAATAACACAACACTTCACTTCACGTTCATGAAGAGAGCAGCAGCTGTTTTCGGCTTATCACACGCGCCACGAAAAAAACGAACTTTTTTGAGGCGTTTTAATTCAAAATGTTGAGCATAAAAAGCTAGTAAACAACATTCAATTTTTGCTGATTCAAAATCATCATCAAATCAACATTTATCTCATTTTTAGCAATTTGGTAAGAAAAATAGCTGTCAAGAATTGAGCCCGGCTGTCATGCTTAGGTTAGGTTTGTGATTGACTTGAGCCCAGGCCGTTTGTCCACCATCGTTGTTTACAAAATAAACCACATTTTCGCCGTTTTACCGGATTTTCTGCTCGCAAAGTTCAAACTTCACAAAGAAAAGAATCAAAAATGGCGAAGCGAGGTGCAGCGACTGAGTTGAACCACGACAACTGGGACAACGAAGAGGAGCCCGAGGAGGCGGGAACTTTTACTCAGGCCGACAACGAAACTTTGAAAGGACGTGTGATCAAAAAGGCCAAGCGCAGGAATCCTGGAGGAGGAGTAAGTGTGATCAAGATTTGAAACTTCTGGCGATTTTAGAATGTCAAATCATCTTTTAAAGGAGGGCGGTCCTAGTATTTTCGCGGGATTCGGTGGTTTCAAAGCTCCAGCTGCCGGAGCTGCCACGACGGGCGGTTCGTTCGACTTCTTGAAGACGGGATCTGGTTCAGCCTCCTCCAACGGAAGTGGAGCTACGGCTAGCTTCAGTTTCACCTCTCCTACTGGAACCGGAAGTGCTGCTCCCGCTCCCGCATCCGGAACCGGTTTTACGTTCGGGTCAGTCGCATCCGATTCGAGCAAGACGAGCAATGCCGACAAACCCGACGCCGCAGTGTTTGCCACCAAATCTGACGCTTCTAAGAGTGCCATGTTCAGCTTCGGCAGCGATAGCAAAGATGGGGAGGCCAAAAAGACGGAAACCACTGGTTCAGGTATGCCCTGAAGATTGAAATTTCGACGGTATTGATTTGTTAATGTGTATTTTGCCGCTTAGGTTTGTTTTCCTTTGGTAAAAAGGCAGTCGAAGAGTCAGGGAAGGTAAAGGAAAAAGAGACACCAGAGTCTACGTCCAATCCGATAGCGTCAACGCCGGCAGTACCGTCAATCCCGATCTCCAATCCTATCGTGATGCCGAAAACAGACAAGTGGACTTGCTCGTAAGCTCAATTATAACGCTGAAAGAAAGGAGGGCAAAGTCTCTGTCATTATTAGGGTGTGTATGGTTCCTAACAAGGCCGATGCAGATTCTTGTGCATGCTGTTCTGAACCGAAACCGGGATCCAAACCAAAGGCTGCCGCAACTCCGGCAGCTCCAGCAGCTCCATCGGCTGGATCTGTCACGTCATCCGGTTTCAAAATGGGCGACTTTTCTGCTGCTCCCGCGCCAACTTCCGGTAAGAAAACCAGTACAGTTTTTCACTTGAATCCCAACTAATATTTTGCCCGATCCAGGTTTTAACTTTGGAACAAAAGCTACAGACGACAAGCCAAAGTCTGAAATGAAAGTGTCCAAGCCGAAGTCCGGAGTTTACTTGGCACACCTCAAAGCTCTCAACACTCAAGTCGTCAAATGGATAAAAGATCATGTTGACAAGAATCCGTACGTTATTTTGAGTCCAGTGTTCACCGATTACGAGAAGCACATCAAAGAGCTCGAGGAAAAGCATGGTGGTGACAGCAAAAACGGCAGTGTTGAACAGAAAGGCTTCACATTCGGTGGCAGCCCAAAATCTGAGTCTGCAAAAGACAAGCCTTTGTTAGGTGAGAAGATAGAATGTTTTAATTGCAAGACTTTCTTTAACCGATTTTATGAATTTACATAGGTGCTGTCTTTGGAAACTCTGCCGCGTCCTCGACTGAACCGGTTAAATTCGGAAACAGCTCCAATTTTACTTTCAGATCTACTGATTCGACAACGACCAAAAAATCCACAGAGGAAGATGCTGGCAAGAAAACAGGATTCACATTTGGATCGACGTCTGCCGATTCCAAGGCTTCAACTCCTGCTTCGACTGGATTTTCCTTCGGAAGTTCGTCAGCTGACAAAAAGGGCGCCGATAAGCCCGCCGCCACTACCGGTTTCAGTTTTGGCGGCTCTGCGGCGTCAACGGCGGCGAACTTTTCGTTTGGCTCCAAGGCAGCTGGAACAACCGGAAGTGAATCGACCGCCAAAACCGGGTTTTCCTTCGGATCTACAGCAACCACGGTACCGGGGGGCAGCGGAACCGGTTTCAGCTTCGGATCGTCGAGTGGCACCGCCACTTCCGGTTTCTCATTTGGTGCTCCTCCAGCTGGGTAATTACACAACCGGAAATAACTCCATAAACCCGCTCGCTTAACATTTTGCTTTCATTTCAGTTCCGCCACTTCAAGTGATGCCAAGACAAGCGAAAACAAGGATGAGGATGAAGAGGAGGAGCCACCAAAGGTCGAGGTCAAAACTGTTGAGGAAGATGGCGCCTTCCATTCCGTTAGGTAAATATTCACAGGAAACCGAAATTGAGTAACATTCAACGGCATTGTTGATTTTCCAGGTGCAAGTTGTTTTACAAGAAGGAGAAGGAATTCAAGGAAAAAGGCCTGGGAATGCTCCACTTGAAGAAGGCTGACGACAAGACCCAGATGCTTGTCCGTGCTGAGACCAATCTTGGCAACATTCTACTGAACATCCTGGTCAATGACAAGATGAACCTCATGAAGCGGAAGAACAATCTGCAGTTCGTCTGTGTGCCAAATCCTCCCATACCAGGTAAATACTTTTGAAATTCAAAGCTAGCCAAGTTTTCACGGAATTTTATGTTTTCAGGACAAGAAGGCCCTGTTTCCATGCTGATCAAAGTCAAAGATGCCCTTATGGCGGACCAACTGGAGGAAAAGCTCAAAGAAGCAATTCAAGCCTAAATTTCTTATTATCCAATCACAACATTAATCATCAATCACCCTACATTCACAAGGATATTTTAAAGCCCAATAGTAAAAGAACATGAATTCATTCGGAAACTAAATAAAACATTGTTTTAATTCTTTCCACGTATATTTCACGAGTTTTTTTCTATACTGGGAAGAAATGGAAAAATCTTTTTTTATTGTTCTTGTTGCGTTTTTAATATTTAGCAGTAGAATCGTGTTGTTCAAATCGTTTTTGTCATTTTCAACAAACATACTTTGGATCTTGGGTGTTTTTCGGAGAAAAGCAATGTTTCTTTTAGAATAGTAAATAGTACATTATAATGGTGTTGATGGTGTGCGCGGTGAACAATCCTGTTACAATTTGTCCAAGTAGTTTGCGAGGTCGGGCAGCGCCTCCTTGAGACCCTTCCTCTTTTTCGTGTCTGCGCAAATCTGGAAAGGCTTGCTCGACGCGTCCATGGGGTCACCTGTAAAATGTAAACAAAGCCACGTGTCAATAATCTCAGAACAATTATCAATGTCCAGATAACAGAGTTGCTAACAAGTCAGTTCGCCCTAGTTAACAGGCTTCATCGGAAAACTCCAGAATATCTAACCATAAATTGAAGGAATATCATCATACTGTCACGCTAGAATTTATGTTCAAAATCAAAATGTTTCACTTACCCTGCATAACTTGCCAGTGGTCGAAGACGCACTGAGGGAAGGCTTGGCCTCCGGTGTTGGATCTCAAGTCAGCGGTGAATCCTGGAAAACAGAAAGAAACAAGGTCATTGGCAATCCAATCCAATCAATTTCTTTCAAGGAAGCTGATTAAAAGATCAGACAATCCAGCGCCATCATTGCCCTCAAGGAGGACTCCGGTGGAAACCGCGAATGGTTGGAAGAACCGGTGTTTCATCACAAGAAGGAAACAAAACAAAGCATTGTTTTGGTTAGGAAATCTTACCGAAGGATTCGTTGACGGGCAGGTAAGCCTTGACGTGGAACATGGGGGTTCCAGCGACCTGGGACTCCTCAAAGACGTGGCCTCTCCTCCTGTTCAGGACGCCATAAATACCACCGACGGCGTTCTCGGGGCACTGAAAACGCAAACAAAAACCGGTTTATCTCACGTTTGTTTACATTTTAAACTGGTTAGTCTTGGCAATCTCAATCAGACGGCAGACGTTGGCCGCACGGTTTAAAATGGGTTCGACTCAGATGAGGGAGCCTGCTTTTGTTCATCATTTTTAGATCTTAGTTGTAGGGGTTTAACCGGTTCAACGTTCAAAACAAAACTCTCGCTTGGTTAATTCTCGCTCTAGACAAACCTGAATTTCG
>JAAUYL010022594.1_pt1 | contig 11476 bp, 9 predicted proteins | sample 7278011 | NCBI WGS metagenome assembly JAAUYL01 (sample SAMN14350225, study PRJNA611818) | marine sediment metagenome | isolation source: surface marine sediment (1.8m) | place: French Polynesia: Moorea | collected 2018-08 | reverse complement strand
TTGCCCTCTATATAGTCGAAGTGACCCGCTTTGTCCTTGACACTGCTATACATACATTTTAGGTACCCAAAAATCCTACATGATATTACTATCTACATAGTGGTAGGAGTAAAATGATGCAATTAAAACAACCGCCAACAAGCTGATTCTGCGAATTTTTGGGCCATTTTTCCTCTTTTTATACCGTTGGAAACCATTTATTCATTTACAAGAATATCCCCAGAAATTGAGAAAAACTGCCCTAGGACACAACCATTTATTCATGTACAGTAAGCCAAGGATGCCTAGGTCATCTGCAGACATTTTCATTGCTGAAATAAATGTGACCAGAGCCTCCAAAACTAGGATGGGTAACAGCAGCAACAACAACAACAACAAACAGATAAGTCGTGAATATGCTAATGAGGTGAGGGCTCATTTCGGCATTTCCCGAATTATTGCCGAGAAGTCTTCTCGTTATTTCCTAGTTTTATTTGTTTAGTTTCAGGATGTTATGGATTTCGGTGACTTGCTCTGGCAATTAGATGTTCATGTTTCAAGACTGTTTCCAAAGCGCGAACTCAGGAGGTCAGGTCAATAAACTCTAAACCAAGTCCATGCAATCCACCAGTAGCTTCAGGGATATTGAAAGTGAAGTGAAGTGAGAATTTCCATATTTCTAAGTGTCTAATTTTTAAGCAACTGGCTGGACAGTGGGCACTACGCCGCAGCGAGCCACCGTTACTGCTTAATATTATAATAAAAAATAAAATGGACTTAAATCCTTTCGCTCCACCATCCTTCTAAGCCGATCAGATGTTTTCACTGAAACATTTGGCGCATGATTTCCATCGTATTCGTTAAGAGGTCATTATATCAGACGCCGTTTAGAATATCCTATTCCCAGTTTTTCAATTTATTCGATCAATTGACATTTTCTTTCGGACAACGCGAAAAAGTTGGACTTTTGCATCAAATACCAATTAAGCATTATTTAGACAAAATTTTGCAAAAAAACTTGAGAGAGTAAGTTTGCAATGAAAACGGTATCCGATTAATTCTAAATAATGACCATCCCTACGCCAGCGCCATCTAGCGGCGCCGGCGTCTTTTGTCAACTCAGTTATTATTTTCAATTTTCAAATTAAACTTAAATACGTAAATAGGTAAATACTGATCCAATGCTGAAACAAAAATTGTAAATCTTTTTTCCAGAGGGTGGGGGGGAAGTCAAAGGAATCATCTTTGTTTAATCTGTTACAGGAAGTAAAATAAAGTCGACCCGACCCAAAAAAATTACCGTTTGCTTTTCTCAACTATCTACCTCGAAACAATCCTGTTTTCAATTTCAATTCCAAACTGATGTTCCACCTTTTTTTGCTGAAATGTACTTTTGGAAGGATGATTAATATTTAACACTTTTGAAGCTTATGATTGAAAGGTTGTGTAGAGCAACCAAATAGGCTTAAAGAAGTCAATTAAGCAAAAAGCTTTTAGACTTGTGCATTCACAACAACAGTAATACTTAGATAAGAATTTGGCTGTATAGCGTCTGGAAAAAAATAATCATATTAAAAAACCCTTTACTCTGACCACGTGGGTGACAAGAACAACATACAATTGTGGGGGCCTCTTAGACCCTGAAAACAATCAGAGGTGGAGAAAAAACAAGAACAGTTTTGATTACGGAACCGATACCCGCCTACACCATGTACTATTTATGTAGTGTAATTAATTCAGGATGGTGGTTGTTGTTGTTGTTGTTGTTGTTGAAACATAACAGATTCTATGATTCCGCTATTATACCTGGGGAAATATTTATATTAAAATCGAGGATTGGCCCAATATTTTCATGTCAAATCGCCGTGACTTTTTTCAATTTTAAGGAACCGTAAGCTTATTATATTTTCCAACTTTTGAAATCTGATAGCGTCATTGTTTTAAAAAAATAAAGTACTGAAAACAAACTTTTGAACGGGGAAAAACATGCGATTTCTACTTTTTCTGACTTTTTTAAGTGGCCTAAATGGTAATAATAATTAATTTACTTAAGTAAATAATTATTTATTTTTGTTATACATTAGCTCAATGCTGTGAGGACATTTTTGTCCAAACCGATGAGTCCAATGAAAAATACAATCGGATTTTGGGAGCGTATATGAAAAATTTTGATAGCGATAAGGATGCTATCGCCGTAAAAATGATTCCAAAAAAGTGTTTTTTCTTATTTATTTTTAACCTTATCATTAGGTTTATAAAGCAAGAGTTCAACAAATGGGTGCCATTAAAATTGTTGCCCGGAAAAGCGAGGATTCTGCAGATTTTCTGGTTTGGACTTTTGAAGATGACAATAAAAAAGTCTATTTCACGAAAAATCAATCATCGACCAAATCGAACTGCGTGGAAGAAATTAAGTAACTATTTTTTGTATTGTATTTCCAACAATTATTTTCCCCAAGCCCTTTAGGATCTGGTATTTTCCAGACAAGGAAAAAACTGAGGCAAACATTGAGATTGTGTGTTTGAAAGGTTTTTGTTTCTGTTAATAAAAAAATGTTTCATCAACACATTCTACAATTTTAGAAAAATTGAACTCAGCTTGTTGCCAGCGGCCATTTTGGTACTTTGAGCCTAGCTCAAATAAGTCCATTCATTCTACAAAATACGAGGAAAATATTCTTGGACTCTACGAAATCCAACCAGCACTGGTTAATTCAGTGTTTGCCTACAAACAAACAGAAGCAAAGAAATTCAAGATGGCGGACAAACTGAGAGCCAGACTTACCCCACTTCCGGTCACTCTACAACAGGTTAATCCAGCCATGAGATTTGGTTAATTATGACATGCCGTAATTTTAATGATAATGCTAAGGATTACACTTCTATTGGAAGACCCAGTTGGCAGATGATTGTTGAAGACTTGGAGTTGGGAATGTCACCGGAAGTGGATGTCATTGCCAGTAGCAATCCCATTTCCGGTTCTCGACCTTGTCCACCACTGAACAACTGGCACATTAAGCATGAGGTTTAGTTTCTGTAACTTCAGTTTAAGTTTACATTCCTCTCCAATAGAGGGCGTCGCGCGAGCTTAATTGAAAAGTCAACTTGAGCGCCATCTATGAACTTAAGAATATATTTAACTGCAAATTAGTAGGAGTGTGAAACTAAATCTGATAAAAGTCATTGTCATAAAGAAGGGGAGGATTTCCATGATAACCCAAGAATTCTGGGACTTTGCCTGGATGGTAAAAGAACCTCACAAATAAAAAACACACAAAAACTTAATATTTAATTATTTAGATGATTGGAAAATAACTTGTGAAAATTGCACTGTCGACGACCCGAACGCCGAATGCATTTTTCACGAGAAACATCATCGATTCCAGTGCTCTTGCAAGTCCGGATTCTCAAAAGAGGACGTTACAGCTGAAAAATGCGTGAAAAGCAAAGGTATTTAGATCAGTAGGGTAATTAGTTACTTAGGTCTAAATATCAATTAATAAGTTAATTGTAGGCAACGCTAGATGCTTCGAGTGCGAAGAAAACTCTTGTGGAGCTTCAAAGCATGAAGTTCAGTGTGATGAGGGTGTGCATACATGTCAAGTTTATGCTACAGGTATTAATCAATTAATTTATTTAATGATTATTAAATGATTAAATGGGATTTGCGTAAAGGATATGCTACTGGAGAAGACTTCAAGTTTACCCGCATGTGCGGTCCGAAAAATGTCTTCAACAGAGTTCGGTGCCTGGGAATAAGAAAAGAAGAATCTAAAGTAGAAATTCACCGCCCAGGTAAAATTACTAATTAAAACTAGAAAATGACTTTAATAGTTTATCTAGAAAATGGTCATTTGATCAACATGCGGTACGAGAACGTGACGTTTCTGTGCGGAAAAAGCTACAGGTGCTTGGGGAATTTTTCTGCCCGAGATCGGGTCTGGACCATCGACTGCGACGATGTAACTTTTTTCAAAAAATTATAATAATAAATGGTTAATTTTTTTTTCTCAGATAAAAACACAAATCAGATGTGAAAGCCACCATACGAAATATCAAAAACTTTCCGAGATAGAGAACTTGAATTATTCCCCGGCTGACGATAATGATGACAAGGTTGTTGTAAATTGCACTGGGACTGCTGTCGTTTTTGCCTTGCTTGATTCATTGCAATATCCTGGACAAAGGTAATACAAAAATTAATTCATTCTAATTTGAAATAAATATGTTTTTCACAGAATTATTGCCCTGACATCAGAATACGGTCGATCAAAATGGTCTGAAATCAATGGACTCATTGCCTTGCCCGGATACTCCAAATATCTCAATGACAAATCGTTGATGACTTCTGGTTTGAATTTCCCGCCATTTGTGGTCTGTATAGCCACAAATTCCGAAGAGGTCTTTGGCGAAAATGGCCTGAAGAGAGACGACATGAAATCCTGGAGCGTTGGACTGCTTTGCACCTGTAACACACGTTTGTGTAACGGATTGAATCAACAGCAGATTATCGAAAACGTCCACCACGGCGCGTCGACTCGTTCCGGATCTGATGAAATATTGCTTTTCACAGAAATTTTCGTACTTTGGCTGCATTTTAATCTGAAAAGTCAATAAAGGCGAATTGGTAGATTATGGTTATTTTAGTCAAAACTTCATTTCTTCAATTGAAAATGTATTGCCCTACGTTGAAGAAGCAATTCAATTTATGGCATTTTTACATACCATAGAAGGAGGGGTGTCATTATAGTGCAGCCAATAATTGCAGCACCAAGTCTCAACTGTAATTATCTAATTGAATAATTAATTTGGGAAAAAACTTGTGAAATTTGCACAGACAATTTGAAGTACAGGTGTTCCCTGGGAAAATAATTGATAGCATAGCAAACCCATCTACCAATGTCTTGGAAGAGAGAAAAAGTACTCATACCCACTGGATATTGACAAATTTTCTGAAAGGATATTAATGAGAAACCAGTTAATTCCCTCTATTATATCGACGAAAAGCGAAATCGTCGTCGTTGTCTGGCTATCCAATCATAATTTACTTATAAGCTGAAGGCTGTGGTGCTCAATTAGGCCTTAACAAATAACTAATGACAAGCCGAAGAAAGCTTGTTTTTGTTTGGTAAATATTTTCACTGCAGTAAGTGGTTGGTAAGTTGATACCACTTGATACATTCCTTCAGCCTTGAGTTGCGTATTGACAATCACATTAGGCAACCTGCATAACATTGCTAAACTATGGACACAGCTCAACAGTTAATCCCGATCATACTTGGCTTTGTCGTCCTGAATTGCTATTCAGTTGGATCACTGAACTCCATAAGCAGTTCTGATATCCTGGACATGAGCAATGCTTTCAAGATGAACTCCGTGCTGATTGTCAACAAACCAAACACAACATGGAACAATGTTCTGATGTGCAGAGGTGTGATCAAGCTTGGACAAAAGTCTTGTACATCCTGGAGCAATATGACTTCAAGTCTAGCCTTGTCAAGAGTCAAATACTATGGTGTTATCCAAGTCCAAGATCCTGGAGGAGAGGGACATATAGAACCATTTTATTCCCTGGTTGGCCTTGATCACCCAGTGATTGTCATGAACACTGATGTTCCTAAGATCAAGTTTGAGATTGGCCAGCAGGTCTACATCTATGACCAGACCAATGGATCCGTCTGGGAGTCATACGCTGTCAATGGACATGATGTCAGCAATGTCATTGGCAAGTTTAAGAGGAGAAAGACCAAGCTGGAATGGTCAGGCAAGTCTCCAGACTCTTGGGAGAGCAGTAGGTCCAATTTCCATGGACTGGCATTGAAGGCCATGACTGAGGTGGAACAGCCATCCATAGACCTGGATCCAGCCTTCAGATCCAAGGCCAGAGGAGCCTTCACCAACAATGGTACCTATGATGTGACTGGTCTGGTGTCTGGGACTTACTTTGATGCCTGGGAATTGATGGGCAAAATCTACAACTTCTCCACAATCTACTATAAAAGAAATGACTCCAGTTGGGCCACTCAGTATCCAAATGGTTCTTGGATTGGAATGATCACCAACATTTTCAATGGAGATGTTGATTTCATTGTTGCACCACTAGCATGGTTACCCTACAGGTTAATAAATTGGCTATTTAATCCTGGAGAACTCTACTAATTGCCAGCTCTGGTTTTTGTAGGTACAAGGCAATTGACTATATCTTCCCAATGTCAGCTGAGACAACCACCTTTTTCATCCAAAATCCTGATGTGGAAGCATTGTCTTGGAGGACCTTTGCCTATCCATTCTCACTACCCTTGTGGTTTGTGTTATATTTTATGGCTTTTTGCTTTGCCCTGCTGTTGACAGCATTGGATTACTTTTCTACTAAAGATGTAAGACTACCAATGTGCTAAAATGGGTTGGGTACATTCTAAGAAAAAAAATCTTTCTATTAGCCGAACAGTCTTAGGGTGACAAAGTTCATTGGTATGCTGTGGACTACATTTACAGCCAACTTTGGTGGCAAACCATCCAAACCTCCTGACAAGAGCAATGCTCCACAGAGAATCCTGGTTTTCACCTACCTGCTGGCAGGCAGCATCATGTGGATGAGCTACAGGGCTTCAATGACTTCAGAGTTGTCAGTCCAGCACAAGACCATGCCTTTCAACAACATAGAGGGTTTGTTGGATTCAGACTACAGGTAAATTCAAACCATTGACATTGTTCATACTTAATTCTACCAGTGGTTGTTGTAGGGTGATGGCTTTTGAAAAAGGCAACTCCATATCAGACCACTTCTTGAGATCCAAACCTGGGTCTATCTTTCATCAGATCATGCTGGAGAAAATGAATGATGACAGTTTTGTCCCCATGCATGATGGACTAAATGCCCTTACTGAAGATTCCAAACTAGCCTACTATTACCTGTACCTGCCAGTCCTCAGCATGCAACAGCATCATTGCAAGATCATTCCTGCTTGGAAACCCAGGTTTCCTACATGGGTCAGCTCCATAGCATTAAAAAAGAACTCCCCCTATAAGAAGATTCTGAAGAAAGGGTTGGTGTCTTTGAGAGAAGAAGGCAATCTCCACATCATCTGGGAGAGGAACAAGCCCAAACCACCCAAATGCTCACAGGCTGACAATGTCAAGAGTCTTGGCATTAAGAAAATGTTCACCCTCTTCCTGGTGCTGACATTGGGAGTAGGATTTGCATTGACACTCTTGATCATGGAGAACATGAAGAGACCAAGCAGGAAAAGTCCATCAAAAATCAAGCATATGGATGCCAAGTCTAAGATGATCATACAGTCAGCCATGCAATCCTTGATCACTATCAGGACAGCCTTGCCATCTGAAGACAAATGCTTCAAGACCATCAGTCAAAAAGTTGATGACCTCATTGCTGATATGACAATCTTGAAGTCATGAGGAATTGTATATTCAAAGATTCTTGACAATGACATTGGAAATAACAGATGCAATGAAAACAGTGACTGGTTGAGCTGCCACCAACATGCTGGCAGTGATTTCTTGATTGCAAGCTTTGCCAGCCTTGGGACCAAACATCATGACATTATTGAGAATATAACCATCTGTGAATGCCAAGATTCCAAAGGTCACAATGAAAGCCCAATCATCTGTCAACCAGATCTGCAACATAAACATTGTCATTGACTGTCATAGTGTACCTTATTATAGTGTGATGATACCTCTGATGCTCTATTTCCTGGTGAAATGTTACTGAATAAAATGACTGGAACCAGACCCAGTCTGATAATGGCAAGTGCTAGCAGAATCAATTGACTCCTCACTGAAGGGTTTCCTGGCCATTGAACAATCCCAGCAACTATAGATCCAAGGGTGTTGGCAATGTTAAAGTTCAGAAAAACCACCAACTGTGTATAGATTGGGCCATCAAGGCTAGGTTCTTCTTCTGCTTGCTTGATCAGGTGAACCACTCCTGGGTACAAGGCATTGGTAGTGACAAAGCTAATGAAATTGGCCAACATATAGATCCAGCATCCTTGAAATGAATGTGCCAACTCTCCCCAAAATGTCAGGCTAAACAGTTTCTATGACAAGTCTTGTGATCAATGACACTGAATCTCTGTTTAAAAATTGCTTAAGTACCATGTCAGGATTAGTAGTCTGTGGCAAGTTTGTGTAGTACTGATAGAAATGGTTCCTCTGGAGGATACTCAAAAGAATTATGCCCAACAATGCCATTCCTGACACAGTGATGAAACAGATCCCTCCTGTGACTTCAATGTCAACATCAGTAACTAGGACAGCAATGTTTATCAGGACTGCAATTAATCCTGCCATGGACAGGCCAATATCTATAGAAGTCATTAAGCAATAAATTAATCAAGTGACTAGATGGTTAATGACATAATTATCTTGTACTTATGGCTGACATATGCTCCACAGGAAACTTGCCCATATTGACTGAGTTACTGGCTCTGAAGGCTGACCGACAAACATTCAGTAGGACAATGTGGACCAGACTTACTGTTATTAAACTGTTTTGCCAATCACTGGTGTCCAGAAAAGCAAATACAGCCATGGATGCTAAGAATATAGAGACTCCAGTCTGAAAATGTTTTTGCAATCTGAATCCACATGATTTTTTGATGGTTGACAAGGTCCTTACTAAAGTTATCAAGGACTTCCGGTACACAGATACATAGTGTCCAATGAAAAGATGTGACACTACGATTGGAGCACTGGCGGCTCCAGCAGCAATGTTCAAGTAGGTCTCAAACTCCTTCTGGAGACTGTTCAAGCTGTCATCAGAGTTAGCAACAGTGTCATTGGCATTACCATCCTTGAATTTCTCTTTCCAATAGGCACTGACAGTGACGACAATGTCCCAGGGCAAAAGGCAAAGGATACCAAAGAAAGTCATTGACCAATAGATGAAATTGTAAGTATCTTTGGGCTTTGTCTCCATGATGAAGCTAAGTATTAAAGTGTAAACAAACTGAATCCATCATACATCTTAATTATCTTGTCTCAAGAAAGGGATCGTGATCATATTTATTTTTCATGAACAGTACATTGCATAAATGATTGTTTGGGTTTATATAACATCAAGGATGTTTTATGAAGTTTTTGTGTGAGTAGAAGATCTGTTATCAGCTATTTCAATAGTATTCTTGTCGACGTTCACAAATATTGATCTCCAAAATGTAATGTATAAATGCACCGTTTATCCATGAAAAGTTTGCATACCGCTCTGCTAAACGTTCTCAGAATACAGTTGATAACATTTTACTGTCACTCAACACAGATTATCTAACTCAGCCTCAATTTGTCTGACAGTCTTTTGGAATAGGATCTCCAGCATGGACAACAAAGGATACGTTGAAGAAAGTGGTCAAAGCTATAAGAGGAGGGTAAGTTATGAAAAAAATATTACAACCTAAGTCCTAAACCTAAGTATTGCTTCATCAAGGCTATTTTTGTGAACCAAAGCAGTTTGTGGCTTAAAGATAATGCAAATTAGCTTTCAAATATTGTGAATTACTACTGTAAAAATGTCAAAGAAAGAAAAGCAGAGCATTTTGGGGTTCCTCAGTTCCTATGTAAAGATCTTGTTTGTGATCCAACACGGACTCAATGTAATTATGTTGCTTTTTTAGGGGTCTACCAGTTTTACCAACCCTCCTTCTTATGATGAGGTTGAAGGGAAGTCGACCGGGGAAGCTGCCATCTCAATGCCCAAATTCAGCAGATTTGACTCGACCACAAGTGAACAGAACCAGATCACCTTCTCCTGGAACCACATCAGTGTCAGTGCTCCAGTGGCTTCTAGTGGAGGCAAAGGATTTCTAGGTTTTGGCAAAAAGAAGGGCCAGGGGCCAGGCAAGAAGGCCATCCTCAAGGATGTCAGCGGCTATTGCAAACCAGGAGAACTCCTGGCCATCATGGGGGCCTCTGGAGCTGGCAAATCCACCTTGCTCAATGCATTGACATACAGGAACCTAACAGGCTTGAAGGTATGATTCTTTCATCACTGATAACTAAAAATGCTAACATTGTCATTGTATCAGATTGAAGGTGGAGCAAGATATGCCAATGGGATCCCTGTCAGTCCAAACTCCCTGACAGCAGTGTCAGCATATGTTCAGCAAGGTAAAGAATGTTGTCTTAATGACAACCATTGCTTGAACACGTTTCCCTTTCAGATGACCTGTTCATTGGAACACTGACAGTCAGGGAACACTTGAACTTCCAGGCACTTGTCAGGATGGACAAAGACATCCCTGTCAAGGATAGAATGGAACGAGTTGAGTCTGTCCTCCAGGAGTTGGGCTTGAAGAAGTGCGAGAAGACCATGATTGGAATACAAGGTCGGATCAAGGGTATTTCCGGTGGTGAGATGAAGAGGTTGGCATTTGCCTCAGAGGTGCTGACAAATCCACCACTCATGTTTTGTGACGAGCCGACTTCCGGTTTGGACTCCTACATGGCCCAGAATGTCGTTGAAGTTCTCAAGTATTTTTTTCACTACTTTTGACTCCTAGCATTCATAACCTTGTTCTGTTTAGGGGTCTGGCAAGCAGAGGAAAGACTATTGTTTGTACAATCCATCAGCCAAGCTCCCAGGTTTATGACATGTTCGACAGAGTTCTTCTGATGGCTGAAGGTCGAGTGGCCTTCCTTGGAGATACCAGCAAGGCCACAACCTTCTTCTCGGAGTAAGGGTCAGCTTCCATGAAGCTTATCATGCTTATTTTGATGTCATCTTTCATCCAGGATTGGAATGCCTTGCCCAATGAACTACAATCCCGCTGATCACTACATCCACATGCTGGCAGTCACTCCTGGCAAGGAGGAGGCCTGTAGAGAGCTGATCACCAAGACATGTGATACAGTAAGACATGACATTGACATAACATGATTGTCATTGACATTGATCCTTATTTCAGTTCCATGACAGTGCGGATGGTCAGCAAGTCACAAGAGAGATCGAATTCCAGCTTGAGCATGCTGCCAATGATCTTGGCGAACAGTTGAAGAGGGCCGAGAAGGTGAAGAGCAACCCTTACAAAGCATCCACCTGGACTCAGTTCAAGGCTCTCATGTGGAGGTCCTGGTTGTCAGTGATCAAGGAGCCCATGATAATGCAAGTCCGTTTTGCTCAGACCATTGTAAGTCAGCCAATTTAGGAAATTAGTAGAAATTAGAACCACTAATTTTTGCAGATTATATCCCTTGTCCTCGGCATCATCTACTTTGGCCAAGATGAAGACTCCTCAGCGGTCATGAATATTAACGGCGCTCTCTTCTTGCTTCTGACAAACACAACCTTCCAGAACATGTTTGCCGTGGTCAATGTCAGTACTAATTTTGAATGCTTCAATTGCAAAGATGTCATTGAGAATGTCTCCGCAGGTGTTTTGCATGGAACTGCCGATATTTCTGAGAGAACATTTCAATGGAATGTACAGGACTGACATCTACTTCCTCTGCAAACAACTGGCTGAATTTCCACTGTTCT
>JAAUYL010008460.1_pt1 | contig 11477 bp, 5 predicted proteins | sample 7278011 | NCBI WGS metagenome assembly JAAUYL01 (sample SAMN14350225, study PRJNA611818) | marine sediment metagenome | isolation source: surface marine sediment (1.8m) | place: French Polynesia: Moorea | collected 2018-08 | reverse complement strand
TGACTCGTGCGCGACCGGTGGTTGTGAACTTCGACTTTGTGACTCGTTTTTTGACCGTCTTGGGATGTCGGCTGCCCCGAAATTCTTCTTCATGCTCAAGTCGGACATGATGAACTCGAGGAGCCGAGATCAAATTGGGTTTCAGTCGTTCGGCTTTCTTTTCAAGAACTCCCAAGTCCAAAAGCGATTTCAAACAAAATTAAGTTCGATTTTCAATTGTGGCTTTGCGCTCTGCGGGTATCTGCTCTTATTTGTTGTTTGTTGTTTTGTTTTGTTTTTCTAGGACGATTATTTTCTTACGCAATTTAACAGACGAGACGCGTCTCCGTCTTGTTACAAACACGAACGCTGAACGTTATGGTTAGTTGCTAAGAGCAAATCATGTTTATTTTATCTTTTTCATGTTGTTCATGGCTTGGCTTTCTTTCTAACTGCATTAATTAATTTATACTTGTTATTTAGTATTCGCATAGGGGTATTTTCATTGTGGATTTTGAATTGTGTGTTGTGGGGCTCCGTTTGAAGTCTTTAAAACGAAAGGCAAAAATAAAGTTTCATCTATATAATGAGTTGTTGTTGTTGGTGGATCTGGATCTTCTAAAAGTTGTATTCGTCCTTGTTGAAGTTGGTGTTCTCTTGCTGTTGCTTTCGCATCTCTTGAGCAAGAGCTTGTCCTCTGGAACGATAGCTGGTCCGGGGAGCGGCCGGAGCAGAATCCGGATCCTTGACGATCGGATTTCCATCCTCATCTTCCTCGTCTTCTGGATCGATTTTGTTCATCAGCTCCTTGAACTAAAATGGCAAGACAAAATGTAAACAAACCACAACTCCTTATTCATGATATTACCTCCATATATTTTTGTACTAAGTCGAGTTTCTGCTGCTCATCAAGCACCTCTGGAGGATCGCCCTGTCTCAGGATTTCAATGGTGGCTTTGGGCTTGAAAATGACATTGTTCCTCCGGTTGACTTGGCGGTCAAATGCCTTGGAAGTATCGGTAGGTGAGTATTGTGACAATTTCCTGTAAATGTAAACCAACCATGTAACCAAGTCATAAAAATGTAAACAAAGAATTCTTACGCAGCGGTCAGGCCGTAGAGCTCTTTGAGATGCTCTTTCAGGACTAGGAGAAGGTTGCATCCTTGAGCAGCGGTGATGGCATCCTGGAGAGGCCGAGGATCGTCTGGCAATCTTTCGAAAACGGACTCTTCGTCGTCGTCGAGGTCCTCGTCGTAGATGTACTCGGTCTTGCCCGTTTCCAAGTTGAACCTCTGCTCGCACGACGGCGGAGGCTTCAGGCCCTGAATAAGCAAGTAAAATGTAAACAAACCAATACGTAAACAAACGCCAAGTATCTAGCTGTTACCTCTTTGAAGGATTGCAACAGGTTGGAGCCGGACACTGAAATCTGAATATCGATGTGGTGTATCACAAAGAGGGGCTCGTCCAGGACTGTGTAGGGAATGTAGGCAAGGTTGTCCGCCAGGTAGAGCATCATGCTCAGCGAACTCTTCTGCAAAACGTAAACAAACAAATAGATTTATATCAAAGCTGATTGTGTTATTGAAGCTTACGTAAGTGTCGTCGAATTGCTTGAGCAAGCTCATGAGAATGCCTCTCCTCTGGGCTTTGGTATTCTTCATGATGGAGTAGAGGTAACCGTTGAGTGCGGTGGGCAGGTCCCCCTGTTTGTTGATCCTCATTCCCCTGACCACAACAGGATCGTCCTGGATGATTTGCTGAAGCTGGAACGACAGCTTGATTCCCTGGAGCAACTTCATGTGGATGAAGCCGGGGTACTTCTTCTCAATGTCCTGGAAAGTAAACAAATCGTTAGAAACCACCCAGAGTGGGCCTTTTTACGCTTTATACCTGGAGATCACGGTCGGCAGCGTGCGAGACTCGTGTGTCGCAGTCCGTAGCCATGCAGATGAGGTAGGGCACGATTTGGGCGGGATGGACCAGACCTTGGCTGAGAATGATGGAAATCACTTTGAGCGAAGCCAGTCGACAATTGACCTCTTTGTGAAGAAACGAGTCCAGGGTGGCCTTCAGGTACACTTGGATGATTGCCGACGCCATGCCCGACGACACGTCGTTCATTTCTTTCAGGTTCTCCTTCTGAGCATACTCTTTCCCTATAACAAAGATTAAATGTAAACAAACGAGTCTTACTTTAACTTTTGTAATGACAACTTACAGTGGTGATCTTGCTTGATCATCCTTGCCTCCTCCTCGATAAGGAAGCTCTCGATGTTGCTGAGGACCTGAATCTTGTGCTCGACGGGATAGTACTTGTTGGACAGGATGTCAATGTACAGGTTCTTGAGGAGGTTGCCCATCATGAACTGGTGGTGGCGGACGCAAACGGATCCGATGGCATTCAGGGCTTCGATCTGAATCACTCTCCTCTTGTCCCTCATGAAATAGAACATCATGCTGAAGACCTGGTCGACGGTGTCTTCTCCAGACTAAAACAAGCAAACAAATCAATCAATTTGAAATTCGAAACAATCACAATTGTTATTTTCTTACCGGCAAGTCTTGGTAGAGCTCCTTGGTGCCGAAATCAAAGTGTCTCAAAAGAAGGCCAACGGTGTACATGGCTCGCCTGAACGTTCCGAGCGTTGTTCCCGTGCTCAACCTGGGATCGTTTGAATTCTCCTGGTGGACTTTGCGGTAGACCTTCATCTTGCCATAGTACTGATTGTAGCAGTCCCGGATCAGGGCAAAGTTCTTGGTGACCTCGTTAACGACAGAGCCGAGACAACTCAGGCAGGCTGCAATCACTTTCTTGTCATGCTGGAGGATGAGCTTGACTGATGATTCCTCCAGCTGGGACAGGAAAATCTCGCTGGGATGCTTGATCAGGGGCACTGTCAGCTCCATGGTCCGGGCAACGTTGGCAATGATTTCATAGTCGCCACGGCTGCGGCAAGTGATGGACAAGTAGGGTTGCAGCGTTTGCACGTGGCCAACCAAAAGTTGAGGCCGGATCTTTGCAAACGAGTAGAGCGTCGTTAGACAAGCGACGAGCCTGTTAGAAGATCCTTTGCTAGATTGCTGATCGTCATTCTCTTCCATCCTGAGCACACTTTCCACTAGGCAATCGACGATTTGCTGAGATGCCAAGACAACTTGTGGCGGAGGCTCTGTCATTTGTCTGGTGGAGTCCTCCTTGTCCTCCTTCGGTCTGAACATTGTCTCCAGGAGCTGCTCGAACCATCCCAACCCTGAGTCGTAGGATTTGACGACGACCTCAGTGATGTTTCTTGCCTTGATCAGAAGCTGCTCTTCGTCGTCCGGGGTGCGATGGCGTTCGCGAACCGGAATAAACCACATGTTCTGAAAGACGTCCATGACCAGCTTCCGGATTCCCTCCTCGTCGTTGACGCGCCGGATCATTTTGACGCAAATTTCCGGGATCTTGCTGTACCCGGGAAACTCTAGACAGATCTCCCGGAGAATTCGGATGACGCGCTTGCGAACGCTGACGCCCGTGTCGAGGATGCGCTCGGTGATGACGCCGTAATACTGGGTGATGAGATCCTGCTTGTGGAGAATAAACTTTCCGACGAGGTCGACGGCAGCCTCTCGAACGTTAGTCGACGTGTCGCACAGTGAGAATTTCAAAGCGGTTTGCATGGTTCCCCTCAGCAAAACATCGGGGTCTTCGTTCACGATCATGGTGACGCATTTCAATGCCTTAGTCCTCACTTGCGTCGACTGTTCGCTCAGCACTCGCACAATGTCCGTCAGATAGCTGTCGAAGGAGTTGAAGAACGGCCTCTTGGAGGACAAGTATCTCACGATCAGCAGTGCCGAATCCTGGTCGATGTGAGTGGACAAGACCTGGGCCTTCTTGCCGCGGCTGACGCCAAACGGGAGGATCTTTTTCACGAGGAAATCCTTCATGATCTCACGTTCTCGGTGGTATTCCATCTTCTCGGCATCGGTCATATTCTCCTCAATATCCTCCTCGTCGTCGTCTTCGGACTCCTCTTCGCTAGAATCTTCGGAAGCCCGTCGCCTCTTTCGCTTCTTGGGAGTCTTGGTGCTTTTGTTTCGCCCCATGGCGTTGACATCGCGATACCATTGTCCAATGTAGAAATGCCGAGCATTCATGGTGGCCTGATCTGTTTCACCGCCGTTGACAGCCAAATAATCCAGGAGAACTCGTTGCAAAAACTGCGTCCGCTCCTGTTCCTTCTCCTCCTCCGTCACAGCCACCTTGGGCTTGGGCTTGGCCTTCTTGGGAGTCTTTTTGTTCTTCTGTTTGTTGTTGACTGCAGCCGGATCGTCCTCGTCTTCGGAAGAGGCTGCAGTTCCATTCTCCCGCTCCTCCTCCTCCTTGATGGCCTTGACGATTGAGTCAATGTAGTCGATCTTGAGCTTGGACTGGACTGCATCTTTGCGCAGTCGGGCGGCCACCACACCCAAATATTCCAGGGAGGAGATTCTCAGCGCCATCTCGGTGCTCCTGTTGCGAAACTTTTCAATCAGCACTCGACCAAGAAGCGAGAGCAAGAGCTCGGCTGCCGGCCACTCCGGCGTATTGACAGTTGTCAACAGGTCCTGAACGAAGTTCTCGAAGAGCGGTCGGTAGTCGATGTCTTCATTTTTCGAGCCGCACTTTTTCAGGAACACTGTGATAAACTGATGCGCCGTCGCCATGGCCATCTCGTATTTGTCATTGATCAGCACATCCCTGTCAATGTCATTGCTCTCGAGATCCACCACTTCCGGTTCGTCATTTTTCTCTGCCACCGGCATGTTTTCGTCCTTGAGCGCCAGCTTTTTGGGCAGCACAACCACGCACTGGATGAGTTGCAACACGAGGGCTGTCAGCATCTGGATGTAGGTGTCCGAGTTGAGTCGGTAAGTCCTCAAGGATCTTTTGGACGAGGGCAACCTCGCGATCGAGGCCAGGATGTCGTCCAACAGCAACTTCCGGTGCTTCTCGTACTTGCTGAACAGGTTGGTCACCAGCTTGAGCGCGGACAGTTGCAGCTCCGGAACGGCTTCGACAAAGAAGGGAGTCACACCGAGCGTTGAGATGTGCAAAACAGTCGTGTCCGTCAGCACTTGAATCTTGATCAAATCGGCCAGCATGGCAGTCATCTCCGTCACCTTGTTGTACAGCGCCAGGATGTTCTTGTCGCGAACGGAGTGAGCGTAGGACCGCTTCTTTTTCATCGAGCCCACGTAGCCAGTCTTGCTCTTGGTGATCTCCTTGTAAACTGGATCGTACGAGGGGTAGATTGTGTTAGCCAAGTGGAACCTCAAAAAGAGAGCCACTCTGTCTATGACATCATCAATGTACACTCGTTTGTCCATTTTCTTGGCGGTCATAATGTTCAACACGGTCAGCACGGCATCGGCCGACTTTGTCACGCGCTCGATCGCCATATCCAACCACAGCTTGTCCTTCTCTTCATCTTCGTCGTCCTCATCAGCAAGAGGGACCACCTTTGCTCCGTCCCGAATGTTTAGCTCCAGGATGGTCAGGAGTTTGACCAGCTTGTCCACGGGCACGCTTTCCATCGCGCCCATCGACTTGAGCTTGGCAGTCTCGTAGGCCAGATCTTGGAGCTGAAACTTCCCAATCAGGACCTCGGGAGGCAGATCGAAGTCCTCGTTTTCAGCTGTCTGCGCCTCCAACTCTTTGAGGTTGATGTCCTCCATGTTGTCAAAGATGACCTCGACAGTTCGGTTGAATCTCGTGAACATCCCGGAGTCCATGAGCTCGTCGGCGTCGATTTTCATGAGCATCGGGATCAGCTTGCGCTCGACCTTGCGGGTGACTTTCTTCGGCACGAACGGTTTGGGCGGCTCCTCCTCCTCGTCCTGTTCGGTTTTCTTAATCTCTGTCCTCCGGCGTTTGCCAAAGCTCTCCGCACCGAGATCGTCCGCCATTTCAAGTCTCCGTTTCCGCCGCTCCTCTTTTAGCCTCGACTTCTCTTCGACGCGCTCTTTTTCGGTTGCTCGGAAGAACTTGCTCTTCAACTTTTTCGGCGAGCCGTCGCCGTCGTCCGACTCGGAATCGGAGGACGCGTTGCCGTCGGAGTTCTGCCTGTTGTTGCTTCGGCTGTTCATGCCCATCTTTTGGGCTTTCTCGGGATTCTGGGCGGCGAAGGCTTTCAGACTCTTTTGCATCAACTCCTCGTCCTCCTTGGAGAGCTTGTTCAGCATCAGGACGGGCTTGGCCTTGGCCCGGCTGTTGTCACTACTGTTATTCTGTGGTTGCACATGGTTGTTTTGCTTTTGCACAGGCACTTCACCGTTAACTTGCTGCTGTTGGGGTTGCTGCACACCATGCTGTTGTTGACTTAGCTGAGCACTGCTATCATTGTTGTAGTCGCCATACTGATTCACGGCGGCCGCAGCCTGATTGTTGGAAGAGGAGGAAGCGTAGCCGTTGTTGCTGGCTTGCTGCTTGTAGTTTTGATTATTCTGGCCGGCGGCAGTAGCGGCAGGGCTGCCCTGGGGCGTAAAGCCCGAGGGAATGCTGCCCGCGGGACTCTGGTGCTGGCCATATCCGGGCGAATAATTGTTGGTGTTGGTGGCATTGGCATTTTGACTTTGTTGTTGCTGTTGCTGCTGTTGTTGATTCCACTGTTGTTGTTGGAGCACCAGTTGCCTCTGTTGCAGGTTGAGTGGCTGGAACAGGTTCTGATCCCGATGGAACAGGGCCGACCCGAGGGCGGTGGAGGCCGCGGCGGCGTTGTTCACGTTCGAGTTCTGGCTGAAGGCCGCAACATTTTTGGTGTTCAACTGGACGTGGTCGACGGGAGTGGTGCTGAGGGCGTGGGTGATTTGCGAGGCCAGCAGCTCGTTCGGCCTCGACAAAAATGCGGTTGCCTCCGAGGCCAGGATCTGATCATGGTAGAGGAAATTTGTTGAAGAGCACGGCGGTCCGCTGGGTGACGGTCCTGCCACGGGAAGTTCCGGAAGCACTGAAAAAAAGGATAAAATTCGTGAAAATATGTGAAATCAGGGCTAGCCCCTCCCCATTCTCATGAGCTACGATGTAAACAAAGCACGGACGGCTTGTGATTGGCTAAAACGCACCGCCGTCTCCGCTCTCCGTGCCACGAATTAGTTCACGAAAAATCCGCACTGATGGCGCTGCTGTTCCATCTGCGAAGAATTTTTCTATATACTGTATTTAGCGGGCGCAAATGTAAACAAACCCTCTACCGGCATTCGAAGGCGCGAGCGACCGTTCAGCTGATTCTGGACGTAAGCACGTGCGCTAGCAACTGTCAGGCAGTCTGACAGCTGAGCGTAGCGCAGTTGCACGCAGCTTAAAAACAACATATTTCGACGCAATTTGTGCGTACGGAAATTATTGACATTTTCTCACTTAACAGTGAAATTCAACAGCTTTAAATACGATAATTTGGTTGTCGCCCAACATTTCATAAAAGGGTCAAACATTTTTGTGGTTGAAAGTCAACTCGCATGGGCTGACTTGTTCTGTAAAAGAAGGAATAAAAAAGCAACAAACGGCATGTTTAAAAATCCATCGAAATAGTTTTTTCAACAATCAAAATTACGAATGCAAAGCTAGACAGCCAATTTGATTTAAACGAGGCAAATCTTCTTCTTCATCTAATTTTGAAAGCCTGTTTGCATTTCTATGATCTAAGCTACAAATTTAAACTTTGTTTAGCATTGTAATGTTCGACATAGGCTTGGTAGGAGAGGAGCCAGTATACTTAGTTGACAAGCTTCAAACAAATTCAAGCATCAAATAAAAACTCCTGCTAGTCTTCAAATTCAAAAAAAATGTTTGGGCAAAACTGGGTGAGAGTCGTGACCAAACCGGAACCAGTAAGCTGGGTGGTTCCAAAGACCGTGCTTTAAAGTCCAGGACTCAAAATACCGGTACTAAAAGTCTGGGACCTATGACCGGGACCAAACATTCTTTACTAGTGCTGGGTTCAAGCTCTCACTCGAACTCGACTCGATTTATGTAGTGCTCGAGAAAAATACCAAGCCCTCGAATCGAACTCGACTCTATAAACATTTTTTGAAAACTCAAACTCGAGGGTCTGCAACCTTAAATTTTTTTTAGCTTTCAAGCCTAAAATAACTCATTTTTTATCAAATTTGGACGAAATTCCTTGTAAGACTCTGCAATATTTTATTTTAAATTAACTCATAGAATCTTGTAAAAATGCGCCATACATCACAACTTTTTTGCTTTCTGTGACTATATACTCCTGATTACTTGAACTTTTCGTTTTCGTTTTCGTTAGGCCAGAAAAAGGCAATTTCTAGGCTAAAATTTAAGCTCTAACAAAGATTGAACTCGAAGGACAAAAGCTCGGTTTAAAAATTCAACACGACTCGACGCGAGAAACTGCTTGAACCAAGCTCTAGTCCTTATTCAAAGGACGTGTTGTTTGCACGCAATTTCGTGTCAATTTAATGCTTTTACATATTCTCCCACGTTGGATTTGGTCGCCACAACTGGGAGATTGTCTGCTTACGGCCTGCACAATCTGACCTGACCCTAAACGGCATGGTTATTTCTAGGGCGCATTTCTGCCAATGTCATGATACGAGAATGAAAGACGTTGGCACCAAAAGCAAAATGAGAAACATGGTACATTTTTTTGAAATATTTCGGAATCGGCAAAGAGCATGCTTTGAAAAAAGACCCTGCCAATGCCAAAATTGATCCTTTCGACCGACGTAAGGATCATTTGCAGAATTTTATCCAAATAAATTCAGAGGGCTACTGTCACAGGAAAAGGATTTCCAATGGGCTCAGAATGATGAAGTGTCAATCGTACAATACCGTTTTATGTTGGTTTCAAAATATTGTTGATGTCATTTTAAGCGTCAAAGTATCCAAGGTAGGTACAAAGGTTTTCAACTATTTGTTTCTAAGAATGTTTGCCTGATCAATCAAAAATATGAGACTCCTAGTGGAAAGTGTTAAATGAAGTTGTTCTCCTTTCATAATTCTTATTACACGCCGGTCAACTTCATGCTATTGTTAACAGCCTACTCTCTTACACTGGCTTAAGACGTCTTGGGAAGATAAATGGAAAATGCTATTGTCTTCCGTTTAATTCTGTCTAACTTCAAGAAATTGGGAGAACTGTCATGAAACGAAATGTTCACACATTCTGAAAAATAGTCATACTAAATAGAAAACATCAATTGACGCAAAATAAACTACTGAAACGCATGTCTTCCCAAAGGAGTCGAGTGTAGGAAAAAGGAGACCTGAACGCTCTCAGAGTTGCTTTTGTCAGAGACTCCGAAGCTCCCTTTCAGCCATTTAAAAACTCTCGCTCGGTCAGCGAACTCTACAATTCTGCTACAGTAGAGAACATTTCTGTTCTGCAGCTCCCTGAGTTACATTCTCGCAAACTCAGACTCTGACTCGAAGTCGGAGCAAAGCTAAAGATACATGAAAATCCGTAGAAATCGCCTCCTTTCCTGATATTGCAAAACTAAGGCAACCTTCGTGGGTCTCCACCGAGCTTTGTCTGCTAAGGAGTGCGCTCAACCGAACCCTCGTCGCAGAGCTACCAGACAAGTGGCTTTTTCTGGACGATTTGGCTCCAACATGTTTTGGATTGTCTGGTAACGATTGCCAACGTTGGGAAGGAAAAACTCGGCTCAGAGGAACATTTTATTCGAGGTTTGAGCTCGAGAGTGAGTGAGTTCTTCTGCTATACTAAATAGTACAGCTGCGCTACTTCTAAGCTTGCATTACAGAAAAGGCAGCTTACTCTGTTACTGTTGGAGCATAGCAGCTTTTGTAGTTGTTACTGTCCATAACATTTGTAGTTTGCAATAGATGCATGGTGGTCTGTCTCCCCAACTTAATATAGAATAAAACAAAACTGGAACTGAAGGCATTTCCTAACAAAAGAATAACATTAAAATAAAATGAAAACTGACCCCACATAAAAATTGATGTTTAGATAAAGAATTGAATTGGATTTGACCCTTAATTGGCGCATGTGTAAATAACATGTTCATTGTATCCTTTAAAGTTTTACATAGATATTTGGACTTAAATTATGCTTTTTAACCTTTTAAAATTATTTCTAAGATTTTCATGCGTATTATTCACTTGTAGAATGCACGTGCTGCATTGATTAAAAGCAGGAAAGTAAGTCAAGTTCATTTGAATCACTTCTAACCGTTGGAGCAGGTGGCATTTTCGTAGAACAGAAAAATGTGCCATTTGGATACAAAGGCACTCAACTCAAAACAAAGCCCCTTGATTTTTAGAATAATTAAAACAAAAGTTTTGTTTAAACAGGGCCTAAATGAAAGTTATAGGAAAGCCATTATTTTTATGCTTTGCCTAACAAACGGGAATTACCTTTAATATCTCGAGTCTCGATTAAACCGATTATTCTAAATCTACATTAATTTTGACAATTGTCGAAGTTAAATTAAAATGCATTGGATTGTAAGTATTTAGATAGATTTGACTTACGGTCTGTCAAGCTGGCTATGCCGGCTAATGTTGTGATGGGGACACTGGGTACTTCACCGTTCATCCTGTCGTCATTTTGAATCTGAAAGAAAAAGAGAAGAACAAACCTTTAGCAAAAAGAAAGCTCAGAAAAAAGTCATCTCAGTAAAATCACAATAACCGTGAAATTGTGAAATCAAATCTCAAATATTAGGTGCTTTTTGCAACTTTGATGTTGGAATAAACGGTCGAAAAAATGGATGTATCAAGGTCAGAATTAGAGATTGCAATAATCAACAGGTGAACGAAGGTCTCTTGGGAATGTTTTACGCATTTTCTACTTTCAACATTTGGTAATTGCAAAATTGCATCCATTCATTTGTAGCTGATATAATTCTGACCAAAAAATGGTCACTACACTAAAGCAACACGATGTTAATGTTTTTATGAAAGGTCATTCCTTTGGTGTAAGCCTGTCGTGAGAAGGAATACAAGGTTGAATTTAAGATTTATATATAAGGATGTCATTGCCTGTTTCTTCCAGAAATTGCGTTAAAAATCTCTAATAGCGAGGATTGCCAATAATGTAACATAGAAATCAAGAACACCCTTCAGGCTTTCACATTAATTAATCTTGTGAGAAGGACGAAAAATAATAAAATTTCCAAAGGACGAAAAATAATAAAATTTCCAGAGAAACACCTGACCATCAGAGCTTGAAATTGTTTTAAAATGTTCTCAATAACCCATTTAAAAATTACGGAAAATTGCCACTCAAAGTAGGTCTTCAAAACAGCTTTTCAGATTTTTTGATTTTACGAATTTTCTCTGCAACTGTTTTTAAAATCGTTTTAACTGTTTCATCAAACACCTCTTCTCCCAAACAATTAGCTGTTTCTCAGAAGTAAAAAATATTGACTTTCAACAAAAATTAATCACTGACCTGATAAGGTCGCAAAATCAAACAGGTCAATTGCCAATATTATTTTAACGTAATAAATCCAAATGGTTATGAAAAACTTT